>ENA-OQHF01001058-OQHF01001058.1-human-gut-metagenome-genome-assembly--contig:-NODE-1058-length-15653-cov-2.676478_pt1 | contig 15653 bp, 18 predicted proteins | sample MGYA00242559_ERZ504709 | MGnify/ENA primary metagenome ERZ504709 (study PRJEB26092, sample SAMD00036203) | human gut metagenome | host: Homo sapiens | study: EMG produced TPA metagenomics assembly of... | reverse complement strand
TTCGGTGCAGCGTGCAAAAGAAGTGCAGATTATGGAAGTAAATGGGAAAAAATATGGATTTATCGCTGTATCGCGCGTGGTACCGTCTGCTGATTGGAAGATCGAGAGTGCTGCGCCGGGAATGTTTACCTGTTATGATGCCACAGCACTGATCGAAGTGATCAAAGAAGCAAAACAGACCTGTGATTTTGTGACGGTATTTCCACACTGGGGGACAGAGTACAGCGAACAGCCGAATGCCGTGCAGCGTGAACTGGCAAAACAGTGCATGGATGCAGGTGCAGATCTGGTTGTCGGAGCGCACACACATTGTCTGGAAGGAATCGAATATATTGACGGAAAACCCGTGTTTTACAGTCTGGGTAATTTTATTTTTCGGACAGAATATTGACAGATCCGCAGCTGTGAAAGTTACAGTGATAGAAGATGGAACAGTTTCTTATGCGCTGATTCCGGTCTATGCATCGGACGGGCAGACAAAACAGATGGATGCGAATGCGGCACCGGGGTTGTTTTCTTATATGGAGAGTATCTCGGACAATGCTTCGGTAGATGCAGCGGGAAATATCAGTGAAAAATAGTATAGGAGGAATAGTATGAAAAAACAAAATTTTGGGATTGCCAAAGGCGGCTGTGATTGTCATTGGCATTGTAATTACGGCGCTTTTTCCTGGTGCTGATGAACCTGGTTGGAGGAGTAGTGGCACATCTGACATCCAGTTACAGACAGTTACACGTTACAGCTGATCGCCGAGATCGGTGTAGCAATCTATGCAATCGGTATGCTGTTTCTTATGGGATATCAGCAGTCGCTTAAGAAAACCGGTGTGGGATTTTTAAGAGGATTTTATATCGGTGGTTTTATGGTTGGCTACTGCGTGTATGTGGCAGTTGCACAGTTATTTTTGCAGAGTGTTTCCGGTTCAGACGGAGTGCGTTCTGCCGGTGGGATCATGATTTACATACTGACCATGTTTTTGGTCGGCATGAACGAGGAAGTGATCATGCGTGGAATCGTGTTAAAACCTTTTTTGCGGACCGGTTTTTTCAAAACACAAGATCGGGGAGTGCTGCAGCCATTATTTTATCCAGCGTGATCTTTGGTGCGGCACATATCCCGAATGTACTTTCCGGTGTGCCATTATCCAGCGCATTGATCCAGGCACTGCAGGCAACATTGCTCGGTGTGCTGTTTGCAGCAATCTATCTGCGCAGCGGAAATTTATGGATTTGTATCATTATTCATGCACTTGTTGATTTTGGCGGATTAATGGCGAGTGGTATCTTTGGAAATGGTGATATGACGGACATGATCGGCAGCCTTTCTGTGTTAAATCTTGTAGTGACAGTTCCGCTGTTTTTGGTTCCATGTATCGTATTACTGCGGAGAAGCAAGTTAGACGAGATTGTGGAAATGAGAGAAGGTGAGATTATCATCCCGTCAGAGCGTGAGGGAGAAAATATTGCGACGGTATCATTAGTTCTTGGAATCCTTGGCATTGTGACAGGGTTTGTGGGATATGGAGCAGGATTTGGTCTGGTCGGTCTGCTTGGTGCAATCTGTTCGAAAAAGATAAAACCACAGCAGAACGGTACAGCAACCGCTGCATTGATCACTTCAATTATCGGACTGGTGATCGCTGCACTGATGATTACTGCAATCATGTTTCTCATGCCGGTTTTAAGTGATACCAGTACACTTGAATCCATTATGAATCAGTGATTCTGTCTGGGTGAGGAATGCTGCCTGCGGTACTGATGCGGGGAAACACCATATTTTTCTTTAAATGACCGGATCAGGTGACTGCAGTCGGCGTATCCCGTCTCCTGACTGATATAATTTAAGTCAAAATTTGTAAAAAGAAGCATATCTTCTACTTTGCATAGCCGGATAAATTCAATATATTTTTTACAGGACTGCCCGTAGATTTCACGGAAATTTTTGGCGAAATGTGAATAACTCATATGACAGAGTGCGGCAATATCTTCTACGCGGATATTTTCACAGGCATGGCGGTCAATATATTCCGTGATGGTATAGATCGTGTTTTCTTTTGTGAGTGAAGAAAAATAACAGTCAGTATCGAACCCGTCATCGCGCCAGATGCGAAGCAGCCAGGTCAGAAGTTCTTTGACCTTTGACTGCAGGATCATCTGATACCCATACTGCATATTTTGCATTTCGCGGACACAGTCGTCAAATAAAGACTGTACCGGAAGAGAGTGGAGTATCTCCTCCGGGAAATAAATATCAGCCTGCTCGTTATTTATGGCATTGTTAAACAGTGCACTGTAATTCCAGCTTCCACCGGTAAGTGAAGCGGAAGAATCCAGCTGGCTTAGGTCAAATTTTAAAACATAATACTGCAGAGGGGCATCGGACACTGCATGGACAGAATGAACGACGGAGGGGAGAAAGACGATCAGGTCACCTTCGTTTACAATATAACTTTGTTCATTCTGATACATCAGGGCGGTGCCCCTTGTCACATACAGGATTTCCATAAAATAATGCCAGTGTGGCTGCACGGGCAGCCATTCTTTCTTCATATCTAAAAAGAAACATTCGTAAGGTTTGTTCAGTTTGTCGGTATATTCAAATAAAGATTTCATATGCGGCTCCATAAAAATAGATTTATGCAATTTTTAACTTGAAAAATTATAGCAGATATATATGACGAATGCTATATTAATGGCAGAATCAGTAAAATAAATGTTATATTTTTAAGAGTGCATTGAGAAAAGGGAGGAAAAAATATGGAATATATCTGTGGGGTGACTTTTGCACCGTTTGCGTGTGCCGGGGCTTTTTTTAAACCGGGGGCAAAGGAGAGCCTTGCCATGATGAAAGAGAGAACCGGCGCAAATTTCGTGATATTTGTGCCTGGAGGGTTACAGGAGACACCGCAGTCGGAGGAGATCTGCTTCACATCAAAGGCGACGATGGAAGATGACGAGCTGATCGCTATGATTGAATATGCAAAGGAAATAGGACTTCGTGTGGCATTAAAACCGACCGTAAACTGTAAAAACGGGACCTGGCGGGCGCATATTAATTTTTTTGATGAGGATGTTCCGTGTGAACCGAAATGGGGAAACTGGTTTGCATCCTATACGGCATTTCAGCTTCACTATGCGAAAATTGCAGAACAGCATGACTGTGAAATGTTTATTGCCGGCTGCGAGATGGTGATGAGTGAGCACCGTGAAGCAGAATGGCGCAAACTGCTCTCGGATATCAGACAGGTCTATCATGGACTGCTTTCCTATAATACAGATAAGTATCAGGAACACCGGGTAAACTGGTGGGATGCTGTGGATGTGATTTCTTCGAGTGGTTACTATCCATATGGGGACTGGGAAAATCAGCTGGATCGTATTGAAACCGTGGTAAACAGATTTCAAAAACCGTTTTTCTTTGCGGAAACAGGATGTATGTCGGTAAAAGGTTCCAAAGAGGTGCCAAATGACTGGTGTGTAAGAGGTGATGCGGATCCAAAGGGTCAGGCAGAATGGTACGAAGATATGTTTAATGCCTGCAGTAAAAGAGACTGGGTAGGAGGTATGGCACTCTGGTCCTGGGATGCAAAGCTTTATCAGGAGCGGAGTGCAAAGACCCGTATGGACTATGAAATTTATGCAAAGCCCGCAGAAAAAGTCGTAAAAAAATATTATGATATTTTTAATAAATGATGTTGATGTCAAAAGCTGATTTTTAAATAAAAATAGTTAAAAGGTTAAAATTAGTTTACAATAACTTAAAAAAAGGTTATAATCCAAAATATAATAAAAAATGAATCGCAGAAAAGTAAAGGAGAAGAAGAATGAGCAATTACATGGAAACTTACAAACAGTGGTGCACAGATCCATATTTTGATGCAGATACAAAGGCTGAGTTAAAGAAGATCGAGGGGGATCAGGCAGAGATCGAGGATCGTTTTTACAGACAGTTAGAATTTGGTACCGGTGGTTTAAGAGGCGTGATCGGAGCCGGAACCAACCGTATGAATATTTATACCGTACGTCAGGCAACACAGGGACTTGCAAATTACATTATTTCCCAGAATGGACAGGAAAAGGGTGTTGCGATCGCACATGACTCCAGAATTATGTCCCCGGAATTTACCGAGGAGGCAGCACTCTGCTTAAATGCAAACGGCATTAAGGCATATGTATTTGACAGCCTTCGTCCGACACCGGAGTTATCTTTTGCAGTCCGCGAGCTAGGATGTATTTCCGGTATTGTAATTACAGCAAGCCATAACCCGAGAGAATACAACGGATACAAAGTATACTGGGAAGATGGTGCACAGATCACACCGCCTCACGACAAAAATATTTTAGCGGAAGTTGCAAAAGTAACTTCCTTCGATCAGGTAAAGACCATGGCAAAAGAAGAGGCGGTTGCAGCAGGACTTTACAACGTGATCGGTAAAGAGATCGATGACCGTTATATGGAAGAACTGAAAAAACAGTCCATTCATCCGGAGATCATCAAAGAGATGGCAAAAGATATCAGGATCGTATACACACCGCTTCACGGAACTGGAAATCTTCCGGTGCGCCGCGTGTTAAAAGAGCTTGGTTTTGAGCATGTATATGTAGTGCCGGAGCAGGAAAAACCGGATGGTAATTTCCCGACCGTTGCATACCCGAACCCGGAGTCACCAAAAGCATTTGAACTTGCATTAAAACTTGCAAAAGAAGTGGATGCGGACATCGTTCTTGCAACTGACCCGGATGCAGACCGTCTTGGCGTATACTGCAAAGATACGAAGAGTGGCGAGTATGTGACATTTACCGGAAATATGTCAGGTATGCTGATCGCGGAATACATTTTAAGAGAAAAAACAGCAATGGGAACTATGCCGAAGAATCCTGCACTGGTTGAGACAATCGTTACAACCGATATGGCAAAAGCGATCGCAAAAGCTTACGGTGTAAAACTGATCGAAGTTTTAACAGGATTTAAATATATCGGAGAGCAGATCAAATTCTTCGAGCAGCAGAATACTTATGACTATGTATTTGGTTTAGAAGAGAGCTATGGATGCCTCGCCGGCACTTACGCAAGAGATAAAGATGCCTGCGTTGCTGTCATGATGTTATGTGAGGTTGCTTCCTGGTGCAAGAAGAACAATATGACCTTATGGGATGAGATGCTTGCCATGTATGAGAAATACGGCTATTACAGAGAGGGACTTGAGACGAAGACCCTAAAGGGAATCGACGGAGCAGCACAGATCCAGGAACTGATGAGCAATTCCAGAAAAAATCCTCCGAAAACACTTGGCGGATTTGATGTGCTTGCAGTGCGCGACTATAAAGAAGATACCAGAAAAGATACTGTGACCGGAGAAGTGACAAAGACAGGTCTGCCGGAATCTAACGTACTTTACTATGAACTTTCTGACAATGCATGGTGCTGTATGCGTCCGTCCGGAACAGAGCCGAAGATCAAATATTACTTTGGTGTAAAAGGCAGTTCGTTAGAAGATGCAGAAAAGAAACTTGCCGTGTTAAAAGAAGACTTGCTGAAATAACAGGAGGAAATACAGCATGGCAATCACATACTTTGAAAAAGAACGCATTTTCAAGCTGGATACGCCAAACTCCAGTTATGTGATCGGTATCGTGGATAAAGAAAACTTTGTCGGTCATGTTTATTATGGTAAGAAATTAAGAGATGCAAACATCGCGTACCTGCTCCGTACAGGAGAAGGACCGTTTGTGCCTTCGGAAAATAACAGGGAGCGTGTTTCTTTTTACGATACATTTCCGATGGAATATGCCGGAAACGGACTCGGAGATTACAGAAGAAGCAGTATCTCAGTAAGAACGGCAGGCGGACACACCGCAGTGTCACTGTTTTATGTTTCACATAAAATCTATGCAGGAAAACCGGGACTTGCCGGTCTCCCTGCAACATTTGGGGACGAGAATGCCTGCGAGACATTAGAGCTTCTCTGTGAGGATCCGGTACTTGGATTGAAAGTAACATTGCTCTATACGGCATTTTCGGATGTGGATGTCATCACAAGAAGCGTGCGGATCGAAAATGACGGAGAGATGTTGTATCTGACGAAAGCACTGTCTTGCTCCATGGATATGGATAACCGTGATTTTACACTTCTTACGATGCATGGTTCCTGGGCGAGAGAGCGTATGTTAGAACACCGCAAAGTGAAAAAAGGATTTATGGGTGTGGAATCTGTAAGAGGCGAGTCTTCCCATCAGGAACACCCATTCATGGCACTTGCGGCAGGAAACGCTGACCAGTCACAGGGCGAAGTATATGGTATGCATTTTGTATACTCCGGCAACTTTATCGGACAGGTGGAACTGGGACAGTTTGATACTGTCCGCGTAGGCATGGGAATTCACCCGGAGAACTTCTGCTGGAAGTTAGAAAAAGGTGAGAGTTTCCAGACACCGGAAGTTGTGCTGGTTTACAGTGACACCGGATATGACGGCATGACACACCAGTTCCATGAACTTTACCGGAACCACCTGATCCGCAGCGAATATAAAGATAAGAAACGTCCGATTCTGATCAACAACTGGGAAGCAACTTATTTTGATTTCAATACAGAAAAATTACTTTCCATTGCAAAAAAAGCATCGGAACTTGGCATTGAAATGCTGGTTATGGATGATGGCTGGTTTGGACACCGCAATGATGATTCATCAAGTCTGGGTGACTGGTATGTCAACGAAGAAAAGTTAAACGGCGGCTTAAAACATCTGGTAGATGAGGTAAATAAGCTTGGATTAAAATTCGGTATCTGGTTTGAGCCGGAAATGATCTCACCGGATTCAAAACTTTACGAGGCACATCCGGACTGGGCAATTCAGATTCCGGGAAGAGAGGGATCTCTCTGCAGAAATCAGTATGTACTTGATCTTACCAGAAAAGAAGTGCGCGATTATGCATATGAGAGCGTGGCGTCGATCTTACGCAGTGCAAATATTGAGTATGTCAAATGGGATATGACCGTCAGCTTTCTGACATCGGAAGCTATGGACTTCCTGCAGACCGACAGGGTGAACTTTATCACCGTTATGTACTGGCAGTGTATGAGATGCAGGAGCGTCTGGTAACAGAGTTCCCACATCTTTTACTGGAAAACTGTTCCGGCGGTGGGGCACGTTTTGATCCGGGTATGCTTTATTACAGTCCACAGATCTGGTGCTCGGATGATACGGATGCAGTAGAACGCTTAAAGATTCAGGAAAGTACGGCGATGATCTATCCGTTATCGACGATGGGAGCGCACGTTTCAGACTGTCCGAATCATACGGTGGGACGTGTTACACCGTTTGAGACAAGAGGTCATGTAGCGCTTGCAGGAACTTTCGGTTATGAGCTGGATATCACAAAGATTCCGGAAGAAGACAGACAGATGATCCCGAAACAGGTTGCCATGTATCATAAATACAATGATCTGGTAAGAAGCGGCGATTATTACAGGATCGCCTCCTATCAGGAAAATCATTATTTTGACTGTTACGAGGTGGTTTCAAAAGATAAATCAGAAGTACTGGTTACATTTGTGCAGGTGATCAACCGTCCGAATTATAAGAGCAGAAGAATCACATTAAAAGGACTCGATCCGCAGAAGAATTACTGTCTGGAAGGCGAAGATACTGTATATGCGGGAGATACATTAATGTATGCAGGTATTCTGATCCAGAATCCATGGGGTGATTTCCAGTCAAAACTGTTACATTTTGTGGAAAAGAAATAAGATTAAATCGAAAAAGTAAAAAGTAGTAAGAAGGGGACGGTTATGGCAAAAGCAGTAAAGCTGGCAGACATTGCAGAGCAGCTTGGTGTCAGTACGGTCACGGTCTCAAAAGCACTTTCCGGACAAAAAGGTGTCAGCGAGGCTATGCGGGAAAAAAATCAAACAATTGGCAGATGAACTTGGATACAAGCAGCCATCTGCCGTAAAAAAAGAAAAGTCAGTAAAAAGTTATAATATCGGGGTGCTGGTATCGGAAAAATACTTAGGAGAGTATGCATCCTTTTACTGGAAAATGTATCAGAGTGTGGCAACAAGGGCTGTGCAGAAAGAATGTTTTACCATGCTTGAGGTGGTGTCACTCGAAGATGAAGCGGAGTCGAAACTGCCTAAGATCGTTTTGGAAAACAAGGTGGATGGTCTGATCCTTATAGGAAGACTGAATACCGCATACCTTGGAACGTTGCAGCAGAGCACACGGATTCCGATTGTATATCTTGATTTCTATGATGAACATCAGATGAGTGATGCCGTGATCTCAAACAGTTATTACGGTACGTATATGCTGACAAATTATCTGTTAGAACATGGGCATGAGAGAATTGCATATGTTGGAACACTGCTGTTTACGGCAAGTATCACAGACCGTTATTTTGGCTACCGGAAATCTATGTTAGAACATGGCATTGATGTACCAAAAGAGTGGATCATACCGGATCGTGATATGGAATGTGGTGTGGTAGGTGTTGATATCCATCCGGATCAGATGGAGAATATGCCGACAGCATTTGTATGCAACTCCGATCTTACGGCGAGCATGGTCATTAACCAGTTAGAAGAGCAGGGGTATCGCGTTCCGGAAGATTTTTCGGTGGTTGGATTTGATAACTATCTTTTCCCGGGACTGTGTGATGTCGAGATCACAACCTATGAGGTGGATATCCGTGAAATGGCAAATAAAGCAATACATGTGCTGTTAAAGAAAGTCAGCGGGGAACGTTATAAACAGGGAATTACCATTGTTGAGGGAAGACTGGTGGAAAAAGCCAGCGTGCAGCAGGTTGTAAAATAAGAGAAAGCGGTAAGTTGTGAAAGGCTTGCCGCTTTCTGTTTTTTTCGTTTCATGGATTTCACACCAAATTTTGGCTTGTGGTTGACATGCTTCGCCCGTCCAAATGGTGTGTCGTAGGTCTGTGAATGGCATTTTGCGCAAAGCCGGAGTTAATTTTGGTTCCGTTGTACGAAAATAAGAAAAGTCTAGGTATGCCTGGTTTAGATTTTCTCGGAGTGACGTGACCGGCAACAACGAGTCATCCATGACTCGATGCTGCCTTGTTCTGCCATCCGTGGCAGAACATCACTATGTGTAGACAGGCACACCAAGATTTTCTAATTTTCTTCCAAAGTCACAAAATTAGCTCTGGCTTTGCGCAAGATGCCAGCCTTCAGGTTATGAACACCATTTGGGCGGGCGGTTCATCTCAGAATTGGGGGTGCGGGTGTGAATTTTTGATATTCGCACGAATGGAAATATGCTTAAAATCGTAATGTGCTGTATCATTAATATTCAGCCTGATGACTTGTCTGAAGTTTCATCTGCTATGTTGCATTACATTAATCATTTCGTAAATTACCAGACTGATAATGCAGATTATTATTCCAAGTATGTATGTTTAAAAGCATAGATATAACAGATTGTGTCGAGATTTTTCAACCTTTTTGAAATGAATGTCACAAAAATTTACGCACCCCCAAGGTTGTAAAATGAGTTCCCCGACGAAGAGTGGTTCACAACCTTGCGGCTGGCAAATCGCATCAAGCCGAGACTCGTTTTGTGACTTTGGAAGGAAATTAGAAACTCTTAGGATGCCTGTTCGCAACATAGTGTTGTGCTGCCATGGACGGCAGCACAAGTCCTAATGTGCCCGGATGGCACATTTAGGACGCACACGTCACTCCGCCTCAACCTGAATCAGGCATACTTAGACTTTCTTATTTTCGGACAACGGAACAAAACAGTCCCGGCTTGATGCAATTTGCCAATCGTAACCCCCCAGAACCACCCTACACAGGGAAACTCATATCACCCACAAACCAGCATTTGTGATATGCGTAATTGCGCAAATAAGATTTCACATTATGTGCCAGCCCGGCACAGGAAAGAGGATTTAATATGTTATGGGACACGCATATGCACAGCCAGTTTTCCGGCGACAGCCACACACCGCAGGAAGACATGATCGCTGCTGCAAGACAAAAAATTTAAAAGGAATCTGTTTTACAGACCATCTTGACATTGACTATCCGGACGAACCGGAGACATTTTTGCTGGATCTGCCGAATTATGTCTCTTCCGTGGAGGCAATGCAGGAGAAATATAAGGAAATTCTTCCGGTACGACTCGGCATTGAACTTGGGTTACAGCCGCACCTTGCCGGCATCCACGCCGACATCCTGTCCCAGTATCCGTTTGATTTCGTGATCGGATCCTCTCACGTCATGCACGGTGTGGATCCATATTATCCGGCTTAATTTGGGGAAAACCACTCGGAGGAGGAAGGCTACCGGGAATATTTTGAGTCGATCTTAGAGAACATCGCCGCATTTGATGGTTTTGACGTATACGGACACATCGACTATGTGGTGAGATACGGTCCAAATAAAAATGCCAATTATTCCTATCAGAAATATGCCGACATCATCGATGAGATCTTAAAGGCTCTCATTATCAAAGGAAAAGGAATCGAGATCAACACCGGCGGTTTCAAATACGGACTCGGCCATCCGAACCCGGCCGAGGACATCATTAAGCGCTATCATGAACTCGGCGGAGAGATCATCACGATCGGTGCGGACGCACATCAGCCGGAGCATGTCGCATTTGATTTTGAAAAAGTTCCTTCTATATTAGAAGAAGCCGGCTTTACGCATTATACGGTATTTAAGAACAGGAAACCGGAATTTATCCCGATTCCCTGACCGGAACTGCTGTTAGGATGCCGGGGCAAATAGTGCACTCAAGTTTATTAATTGGCAAATTGCACCAGCCGATATATTGTGAATGCACTATTTGCGCCCCAGCCTCCTGTCATTTTAACGTCTCACTGTGATTTAACACCGACGTACTATATAAAAACAGCACATCCTGATCTTTAAAATCAATATAGTTTCCAATCCGCTCCACGGGCAGATACCGGATATCCACCAGTGTGATCTTCGCATAATCTTCTGCCAGGAGTGGGGCGATGCTGCTTCCAAAGGAATCCCGGAACATGACCAGTTCCCGGTCTGTTTTCGCATTCGGATTTTCAATCGATATCAGGGATTTCGATCCTCCCAGAAAAATCTCATACATATCATTCCCCGTTGTTTTTTCCATGTCGTAAATCTTATTTTCCGCACGGTTTTCATAATCATACACGATACAGTTTTCAAGCACGTCATTATCCAGATAATACAGTGTATCAGGCTGTCCATGAAGTGCGAGCTGTCCATAATAGACACCGTAAAATGGATTTTCCATTTCTTTTGTTTCGTATTCTGTCGCCGGATTTACCCCCATTGCCCCAGCGAGGTGCCGTGCCACATCCGTGATCTGTTCCTGCCGCCAGTGTGCATCTGTGCGGTAATAGTCCGAAAGTTCAAGATCCCCAAATATGTCAATATACTGTGCATATTTCGTCCCATCTCTCATCTGCGCCGTCAGCATATCATAATCCATGGACGGATAACCATTTTCATCTGCCAGAAAATAACTTTTATCCGGCACGATCGCCAGATAGATATCTGTGTCTGTATCCGAAAGGTAACGATCATAGACTTCCCCAAAACGCGTGACGGCATACTGCAGTGAATCCGCATGAAGCGGATATTCCATTTTGGCAATATAGCCATCTTTGATATAAAGTCCATGCTGGTCTCTCTGCCCCAGCACATACATGGAAAACGCTGTCTTTAATGCACGAAACTGCTCCCGTAACGGAAACTGGTCTTTTGCATACGACTCAAATCCACTCATAAAAGTACCATCTTTCATGTTTTCCACATTTATTTTCGGAAACTGTGCAAGTTTTCTGCGCTCTGAGACAGAAACCGTATCATCACTTTTCGCAATATTTCCTGTTAAAAATCCAAACAGGATCAGTGCCGTCACGCCAACAGTGATCCTGTCTTTTCGCTTTGTTCCCATAATTGCCCTCAAAATCTGAAATATAAAAACGGATTGAATGAACCATCTACCAGAAATGCCACACAAAGAAGCAGTAACATTACCAGCAGGAGAATTTCTGCAATGTCAAGCGTCTGCTTTAAGCCTTTCTTTTTCTGCAATCTTCCATATAATCTCACAGGAAGCGGCGTCGCCCCGATCACCGCAGTCAGGATGATCCCTGCATAACTTTTCAGATAATACAGACTCTCTGTCGTAACCGGTTTTATCTGTCCCCCGCCAAACATAGATACGATGCAATCCCAAAAATTCCGCCACGGAGGATGCATCAAAAAGTACAACCCGATCAGCACAAAAACAGCACATGCAGGTGTCCGACGATCTTATGTTTTTTTTAAATAAGGCAACAGCCATGCTTTTTCAATCAGTAAAAGCACCGCATACATTAGTCCCCACAGGATAAAATTCCATGCCGCCCCATGCCAGAATCCGGTTGCCATCCACACAAGAAAAATATTAAAGATCCACCGCACAGGTTTTACATGACTGCCGCCCAGCGGGATGTAAAGATAATCCCGGAACCATGCGCCAAGTGAAATATGCCATCTGCGCCAGAATTCGGTAATGCTCGCAGAACAATAAGGATAGCGGAAGTTTTCCGGAAAATCAAATCCAAAAACAGCTCCCAGTCCGACCGCCATATCGCTGTACCCGGAAAAATCAAAGTAAATCTGAAGCATAAACGCTACCGCATACATCCAGAAAAATAAAACCGATTTTTCCTCGGAAGCCTGAAACTGTCCGATCAGCTCCCCGAGTACATTTGCAATCAGTATCTTTTTGACAGCCCGGTCACAAATCTTCGAATTCCATATGCACACTTTTCCACGCTGTGCATACGGTTTTCAAGCTGTACTTCTGATATCCGAATAGCGCACGATCGGCCCCCGCAACGAGCTGCGGAAAACATTGCAACATAAGCAGCAAACGTGAGCAGATTTTTTCTGTGCCGGGACATCTCCCCGGTATACATCTACGTATAGCTGATGACCTGAAATGTATAAAAACTGATGCCAAGCGGCATTGCAATGCTAAGCAGTGGAATTTTCTGCCCTGTCAGCACATTGAGATTCTGTATGAAAAAATCGGCATATTTGCAATAGATGAGCGGAAAAATTTCCAATAAAACAGCGGCAGCCAAAAGAATTTTTGACTGCCGTTTATTCTGACATGTACCGATCAGACGGGCAGACAGATAACCAGCTAAGATGACTGCTGCCATCACCGGCAGGTATTTCGGTTCTCCCCATCCATAAAAGATCAGACTCCCCAAAAGAAGCACTGTATTTTTCATCCGTCCCGGAGCCAGAAAATAAACCAGCACCATACACGGAAGAAAATAAATCAAAAACGTGATACTTGAAAATAACATTTATACGATCCCGTCCTCACTGATGACTTTCGCGTTTTCATAAGTCTGCGTGAGTTTGTCTTTAAACGTGTTTACCAGTTCTTCATTTCCAAAAACAGATACCAGATAATCATCCAACGAAATTACAACCAGCTTGTCCGGAAATCCACACATCCACTGTCTGCCCATCACATTTTCCTTGAGGTCTGCCGCTACGCTCTTTACATCATCTGCATTTTTCAGATGATAGGCACCGCAGGTAAATGTGTTCGCATTCATCATGTGCATGATGGAAGCCGCATTATCGATCTTTTCCGCATCCGCCGCCGGAAAGCCAAGCATGCGGTCTAATTCATCCGCATCCGTGATCCCAAATGTCCCCGGCGCATCCTCTGTCATATTTTCTTCCGTCATATCTCCGCCTGCGATGGCGAATTTCTCGTCTTCTTCGTAGCTGTTCCAGACTGTGGTAAGAAGCTCTTTGGCATCTTTGATCTCTGTCTTTTCTGATGAATCCCTGCTGTCTGTTTTATTTCCACAGGCAGCAAGTGACATTGCAAGAAAAATTGAAAACAATAGTATTATAAATTTTTTCATGTTCGTCTCCATTTTTGTTTTGTTTGGTTTGGTTTTATTTTTCTCATCGTATCATGTTTTATACCGGGTGGAAAGAGAATATTCCATTTTCTTTAATATCTTCTCACGATCCGATCAACACATTTTTTTCTTCAAATGCAAATCCATAATGTCTGATCTTCTCTTTTGGTATTCCCCGTGCCAACAGTTCGGCATCATAATTTTTTTCTTTGATCTGCACTAGTGCTGACTGTACTGTTTTCTTCAAGTGTCTGCTCTTTTTTATTATTTTTTACCTTAAACTCCAATATAATTGCTGGTATTTTTGTTTTTTCCCGCTCTTTCGGAACCATCATGACATCATATCTGCCAAAGCCGCTTTCCCGGTTTGACCTGATTTCATAGATATCTGTCTGGTCTGCTATTAGTCCAAGCACAAATCCATGATAAAATCTTTCCGGTTCCTGATTTCCAGCGCCTTCACTTCCGACATCAAAATAACTAAACGTCGGTTGGGTTCCCCACACCTTGAAATCGGAATAACAATATGTTTTTTTAAGATTTATTTTATAAAAAAAACTCACAGAAAGGATTTTTTGATTTTCCTTTCTGTGAGATCTTTTAAAATTGTCCAAGGAGAATAAATATCTCTTCCCTTTTAATATTGTCTCTTATTTAAAATAAGCCACACCGGACTCAAAGATCTTCAGATCCTGCTCTCCGTAAATGTTCATTGCAACGCTTCTGTCACGTCTCTCGGAATGAGCCATCTTGCCGAGCACACGTCCATCCGGGCTTGTGATACCCTCGATGGAACAGTAGGAACCATTGACGTTCCACTCTTCGTCCATGGTCGGAACACCTGCCTCATTGACGTACTGTGTTGCAACCTGACCGTTTGCAAACAGTTTATCAAGCCATTCTTTCGGTGCAACAAAGCGTCCCTCTCCGTGGGATGCCGGGTTGCAGTAAACTTTTCCAAGTTCCGCCTGTGCTAACCATGGGGACTTGTCGGTGACAACTTTTGTGTATACCATCTTGCTGATATGGCGTCCGATCGTGTTGTAGGTCAGTGTCGGGGAATCTGCTGCCTGTGGGCGGATCTCACCGTAAGGTACCAGTCCTAATTTGATCAGTGCCTGGAATCCGTTACAGATACCAAGGGCTAAACCGTCTCTCTCATTTAACAGTTTCATAACTGCCTCTGTCATCTTTGCGTTGCGGAATGCGGTTGCAAAGAATTTTGCTGATCCATCCGGCTCATCACCTGCGGAGAATCCGCCCGGGAACATGATGATCTGTGCCTGGTCGATTGCCTTGGTAAATTCATCTACGGACTCACGGATGTCCTCAGCATTTAAGTTTTTAAATACTTTTACGATCGTATCCGCACCTGCGCGCTCAAACGCTTTTGCACTGTCGTACTCGCAGTTAGTTCCCGGGAATACCGGAATAAATACGGTCGGTCTTGCCACTTTATGTTTGCATACATAAACAGAATCTGCATGATAAAGATCTGTCTTTACTTCCTCTTTATCTTCGGTTGCACGAGTCGGGAATACTTTCTCCAATGTGCCTGTCCATGCGTTCAATGCCTCATCGATCGCAAGTTTCATATCGCCACAGATAAATGCTGCTTTCTCATTGACAGCACCTGCTCTCTTTACGTTTGCAGATAACCTGCATTCTGCAGTGCCTCGTAAACTTCTGCAGTCTTGCCTGCCGGAACTTCTGCCACGATATTACCAAGCCC
>ENA-OQHF01001057-OQHF01001057.1-human-gut-metagenome-genome-assembly--contig:-NODE-1057-length-15670-cov-3.869523_pt1 | contig 15670 bp, 17 predicted proteins | sample MGYA00242559_ERZ504709 | MGnify/ENA primary metagenome ERZ504709 (study PRJEB26092, sample SAMD00036203) | human gut metagenome | host: Homo sapiens | study: EMG produced TPA metagenomics assembly of... | reverse complement strand
AAACGAAAAAGTGAAACAGGGCTCTGCGCGTTTTCAGCGCAGAGTCCTGCATTTTTTGACTGAATACACAAGGTGGAAAACGGTGAAATGAATATGGCGAATATTCGCTGAATATCACGATGAATATTATGCAGATGCAAAGTGAATACGCGATGAATGCTGCACAAACGAGAGATAAGATCAGCTTATACTGCGGGACGGAACGGTTCCAGTGCATGCGAGAGCTGTTCCAAATGACGCTCGGAAATGCGGCACAGCGGCAGCCGCAATTCGCCGCTGCACAGGCCCAAGAGCTCCATGGCGGCCTTGACGGGGATGGGGTTGACCTCGCAGAAGAGCGCGCGAATGAGCTCATGCAGCTTGAGCTGAAGCGTGCCTGCCTCCAAGAAGCGATTTTCAAGGCAGAGCTGTGTCAGTTCGTGCATTTCGCGTGGGACGACATTTGCGGCGACGGAGATGACGCCCTTGCCGCCAAGAGCCATGATGGCGGCGGTGGAGCCGTCGTTGCCGCTCCAGACGGTGAAGCCCGGCGGGCAGAGGTTGAGGGTGTCCTGAATGAGGTCGAAGTCGTCGCTCGCCTCCTTGACACCGGCAATGTTCGGATGCTTGGCAAGCGCTTGATAGGTCTGCGCCGTGCAGCCGACGCCTGTGCGGGAGGGAACGTTGTAGAGGATGACCGGAATGTCGACCGCGTCTGCAATGGCGGAGAAATGCTGCACAAGACCGCTCTGCGAGGCCTTGTTGTAGTACGGCGTGACGGTGAGCAGCGCGTCGACGCCCGCGCTTTGCGCGGCTTTGGAGAGCGCGATGGAGGACGCGGTGCTGTTCGTGCCGCTGCCCGCGATGACAGGCGCGCGGCGGTCGACGGTGCGCACGCAGCGCTCAATGAGCGCCATGCGCTCATTGTAGCTCAGCGTCGCGGCCTCGCCGGTTGTGCCGCAGACGACGATGGCGTCGGTGCCGCCTTGAATCTGGCGCTCGATGAGACGGTCGAAGGCTTCGAGATCGACACCGTCGCCGCAAAACGGTGTGACGATAGCGACGGCGCTGCCGGTAAAGACGCAGGGTTTCATAAAGGACTCCTTTCCATGACGCTTGACCGCCAAAACGGTAGGGGGGAGCGGCGGCCAAAAAGAGATACAGTTTTGCTTGAAAGCAGAGGGAAACTGTCGTATAATGTAAAATACGATTCATATGGATATGTTCAGCCGGGCGCAGAGCGATCGCTTCTGCAAAACTGGCTGTGGAGGATACTATGAAAAAATGGTGCAGAACGTTCCTGCTTTCCTGTCTGCTGTGCCTTTCACTGTGCACGCTCGCGCAGGCAACGGACGGTGAGACGCTTCGCGTGGGGCTCAAGTACGGCTCGGACGCGATGAGCGCGGCGAACCTTCAGAATTATTCGGCCTTCGGCGGCTACGCGCTGGGGTATTTTGACGCGGACGGCAGCTTTGAAGAGCTGGGCGCACTGCCGCAGTTGTATGAAAAGATCACGGTGACGACGGATACGACCTATCATGTGCAGCTTTCCGGCACGTTTTACGATTACGACGACGCGTCGCGCACAGCGGCGCAGTACAGCGGCGGCTTCGCTGCCTACGAGGATGGCGCGTTCTATGCGCGCGCTGGCAGCTACACGAGCCTGAGTGCGGCGCGGTCCGCAGCAGCCCAATACGGCGGCACTGCCGTCGGCGGCAGCAGCACGGGCGTGACGGTCATCGTGACGGGAACGGATACGATCCTCTTTGAATTCGACTGCGGCGGGAGCGAGGACCTCGGCATTCTGCCGATCGAGACGCGTGAAAAGACGGTCACGTGGTTCCGCGGCTACCGCTACTACGGCGGCTTTGAATACCAGCGCGTGAGCGGCGGGAACATCAATGTCATCAACGTGGTGGATCTCGAGGACTATGTCAAATGCGTCATTCCCTGGGAAATGAGCAAGGACTGGCCGGTCGAGGCGCTCAAGGCGCAGTCGGTCTGTGCGCGCACCTACGCGGTCTGTCAGACGAAGCATCGCGCGCAGGGCTTTGACATCTGCGCGACGACGCACTGTCAGGTCTATCAGGGCACGGCGGCGAGCGGTGCGAATTCCGATGCTGCGGTCGACCAGACGGCGGGGGAGTTCCTCTACTACAGCGGAAGACTCGTGCAGGAGGCTGTGTATTATTCAAGCAACGGCGGCGCGAGCGAGGACAGCCTGAACGTCTGGGGCAATGACGTCGGCTATCTCAAAGGCAAGATCGACCCCTATGAGGGCAAGATCGCCTCGATCATCCCACGGTACAACTGGTCGACGACGTTTACCGCGTCGGAACTCACAACGCTTCTCAACAACCGCGGCTATGGCATCGGCACGGTGAAAAACGCCTATGTCTCGGCCTATACCGACACAGGTAACGTCTATTCCGTCACCTTTACCGGTACGAGCGGCAGCAAGACCGTTTCGCGCGAGGCATGCCGGACGCTGCTGAATCTGCGCAGCCAGCGCTTTACGATCGGCGGCGGTACGGGCGAAAATATTTACAGTGTGAATGACACGGGCGAAAGCGTCGCGCTCGGCTCTATGAGCGCGATCGACAGCAGCGGGAAGAACTCGGCGCTGTCCGGCAACGTGTACGTCATCACGTCGAGCGGCACATCGCAGCTTGTGCAGCGGACGACGACATCGTCCGGCAGCGGCAGCTTTGTGATCTCCGGCAGCGGTTACGGGCATAATGTCGGCATGAGCCAGTGGGGGGCGTACTCGAGGCAAACCTCGGCTATTCCTACCGCGATATTTTGCAGTTTTACTACACGGATGTCAGCATCCGATGAGGGAAGAGAAACAACATGAAGACAAAAGATTTTTGATTATTACCTGCCCGAGGAGCTGTCGCGCAGACGCCGCTCGAAAAGCGCGACGATCCGTAGCCCCTGATGTGCCTTGACAAGGAGACGGGTGAGCTCTCACACCACCATTTTTATGAGCTGCCGGACTTTTTGAACCCCGGCGACTGCCTGATCTTGAACAATTCCCGCGTGCTGCCGGCGCGCCTTTTGGGCCAGCGCCTACCGGGCGGCGGCGCGTGCGAGGTGCTTCTGCTCATCGACCGCGGCGACAAAACATGGGAGTGCATCGTGCGGCCGGGCAAGCACCTGCGCAAGGGCACAAAGATGCAGTTCGGCAACGGCGAGCTCAAAGCGGAGGTCGTGGACGTGTTACCTGACGGCAACCGCATGGTGAAATTCGACTTTGAGGGTATTTTCCTCGAGGTGCTCGAACACCTTGGCAAGATGCCGCTGCCGCCTTACATCAAGGAGGAATTGCAGGATCAGGAGCGCTACCAGACCGTCTATTCCAAGGTCAACGGCAGCGCCGCCGCACCGACGGCGGGCCTGCACTTCACGCCGGAGCTGCTGGAAAAAATTCAGGCAAAGGGCGTGAACATCGGCTATGTGACGCTGCATGTCGGCCTCGGTACGTTCCGTCCTGTCAAGGAGGACGACATCGAGCAGCACGATATGCACAGCGAATACTGCGTTATCCCGCCTGAGACGGCGACGCTTATCAACGAGACGAAGGCGCGCGGCGGACGCGTGATCTGCGTCGGTACAACGTCGTGCCGCACGCTCGAGAGCTGGGCACAGGAGGACGGACACATGGAGCCGTCCGCAGGCTGGACGAGCATCTACATCTACCCGGGCTACCGCTTCAAGGTGATGGATGCACTCGTGACGAATTTCCACCTGCCGCAGTCCACGCTCATCATGCTGGTCTCGGCGCTCGCGGGCCGCGAGCACGTACTGCATGCCTACGAAGAGGCGGTAAAAGAACGTTATAGATTTTTTAGTTTTGGCGACGCGATGTTCGTTTCCTGAAACGGGGGAAGACTATGTTCAAAGTGATTAAATACGAGGGCAAGGCTCGGCGCGGTAAGTTCAAATGCGCGCACGGCGGGGAAGTGCAGACGCCGGTTTTTATGAACGTCGGCACGCAGGCGGCCATTAAGGGCGGCGTGAGCGCGCTGGACTTAAAAGACCTCGGCTGTCAGATCGAGCTTTCCAACACGGTACCACCTGCATCTGCGCCCCGGCGATGATGTGGTGCGCCAAATGGGCGGCCTCCACAAGTTTATGCACTGGGACGGCCCTATCCTGACCGACAGCGGCGGGTTTCAAGTATTTTCCCTTGCGGGCCTGCGCAAAATCAAAGAAGAGGGCGTGACATTCGCCTCGCACCTCGACGGCCGGCGCATCTTCATGGGCCGGAGGAGAGCATGCGCATTCAGTCGAATCTCGGCAGCGACATTGCGATGGCCTTCGACGAGTGCGCTGGAAAACCCGGCACGCTACGAGTACGCGAAGGCATCCTGTGAGCGCACGCTGCGCTGGCTGGAGCGCTGCAAGATCGAGCATGACAAGCTGAATACCTTGTCAGATACGGTCAACCCGCAGCAGATGTTATTTGGCATCAATCAGGGTGCGACGTTCGAAGATCTTCGCATCTGGCACATGAAAGAGATCGCAAAGCTCGACTGTGACGGCTACGCCATCGGCGGCCTCGCGGTCGGCGAGCCGACGCAGACAATGTACGACATCATCGACGCGGTCGAGCCCTATATGCCGCAGGATAAGCCGCGCTATCTCATGGGCGTCGGTACGCCGTCGAACATCATCGAGGGCGTGGCGCGCGGCGTGGACTTTTTTGACTGTGTGATGCCGGCGCGCAACGCACGCCATGGCAAGCTCTTCACGTGGAGCGGCTCGATCAACCTCAAAAACGAGAAGTACAAGCTCGACGAGCAGCCGATCGACGAGCAGTGCGACTGCCCGACGTGCCGGAATTTCTCACGTGCGTACCTGCGCCACCTCTTTAAGGCGGAGGAGATCCTGGCCCTGCGCCTTGCGGTGATGCACAATCTGTATTTCTACAACAAGCTGACGCAGCGCATCCGTGACGCGCTCGACGCGGGAGAATTTGAGGCCTTCCGCGAGGCGTACAGCGGAAAGCTTTCGGAAAGAGTCTGATCTCGCGAAGAAACCCCTTGCACAATGGGGGAATATCCGCTATAATAATAATATCTTTGTGTTGAAAGGAACAACTGTACTATGGATAGCATGATTTTACTGGTCGCAATGATCGCGGTGTTTTACTTCCTCATCATTCGTCCGGAAAACAAGCGCAAAAAGCAGGCAGAAAACATGCGCAACAGCCTCAAGAAGGGCGAGCGCATCACCACCATCGGCGGTCTGGTCGGCCGCATCGTTCAGGTGAACGACGCGACGGTCGTGTTCGAGACCTCTGAGGACCGCGTCCGCATCGAGGTTGCCAAGTGGGGCATCCAGTCTGCGGAGTCGATGGAGCAGGCGGCTGCGCCCAAGGCCAAGAAGGCTGACAAGGCGGAGAAGAAGGCTGAGGAAAAGCCTCAGACCGAGGAAGAGGCCAAGACGGTGGCTCTGCCGGTCGAGGATAAGGCGGAAAAGACTGAAAAGTCCGAGGATAAGCCCTCTTACGATCCTGAGATCAAGTAAGATCGACAACTGCATAGCATAAACAAACCTCCCCTGACATACGCTCATGTAGGCGAATGCAGGGGAGGTTTTTGCGTGGAAAAGACGGTGAACACCGCGTGGTACGCGAAAAAATGCGCGCTGGGTACGCTTGTGTGCTGCGGCACGGAGCTGGTGCTTTTGATGCTGGCATCGGCGCTGATACTGCGCGGTGCGATCAGCGAGGAGATGGCGAACGGCGCGGTGCTGGTCTGCGCGGCGGTCGCGGCGTTTTTGGGCTGCATGATCGGAGCGAGGAAGACAAGCAAGCGTGCGATGATGACGGCGGGCTGCGCGGCGAGCGCGTGGGTCACGATGCAGGTGATCGGCTTTTTTGTTTATGATGGGTTGACACCGGAGCGGTCGCTCGAGCTGGCGGCGGCGATGGCGGTCGGCGCGGTGGCGCCGCTCCTACTACAAAGAAACGGGAAAAAGGGGAGAGGCGCCAAGGCGCGCGCTCGCCGCAAGCGCAGGTGAACATAAAGCAATAGGCGTATTCACACGTTTTTGATCGGCGGTGGAGGAAATGCGGCGCGAAAAGCTGTAACAACTTGCACAAATGGAGCAAGAGCGACGGGAAAATATGACTTTTTCTGACTTGGATGGTGAAGCGGAGAACTGCTTCCAGATATGGGGAACGTGTACGAAAACCACCCCATATCTTGGTAAAATGCCACCGCTTTTTCAATTTGTTTCAATAGTCTACATAATACACTTTACATAATATTTTGACATAATTAACAAAAATGGGAAAAGTTGGCAATTCCGCTTGCGAAAAGAGTGCAAACGGCCTATATTTATAGGTACGTTCTATCGTTTTGCTCCGTGGGCAGAATGCCGCTTCCCTTCGCGAGGGGTGACATACTTGCTGAATCGAACGAACAGAAGAGACCGCCGCGGCGCGCTGCCGCAGCGCGTGCCTGTGCCGATGCTGGTGTTATCGGCGTTTATTGTGTTGGGTGTGATCCTTGGGTACGTGTTTGCGCTCCGGTCGGTGCAGAGCGCGGGCGGCGAGCTGAAACAGTATTTCGACGCGTTTTTATCGGGCGGCGTGAACAGGCCGTTTTCGGTAAGGGCGTTGGGCGAAACGCTGTTGTGCTATTTCCGCGCGCCGGGTATCGTGTTTTTGCTGGGCTTTGCGTCCATCGGCATTGTGGCGGTACCGCTCGTGTGTGCGTGCCAGGGGTTTCTTCTATCGTACTCGCTGTTCTGCTTTGCGCTCTCGCTCGGGCGGGGGAGCTTTCCGTTGCTGCTGGCGCTGTTCGGCATCCGGCTTCTGGCGGTGCTGCCGTGCACGCTGCTGCTCGGGAACGCGTCGCTTGACAAGTCCCGCGCGCTGCTGTCGCTTTCGCTTGGCGGCGGGGGACGGGGACGCGCAGTCAGCTACGGGAGCGCGTACTGGTACCGCTTTGGCATTTGTTGTGTGTGTTTGTTGTTTGCCGCTCTGCTGGAGCTGTGGCTTGTGCCGCAGTTTTTGCTGCTGGCGGCGTCTTGAGCTGTTTTTTAGGAAGGAGGGGTGCGATCATGGCCGACCTTTTGGCGCAATACGAAGAATATCTGGCCACGGAAAAGCACGCCTCCCAGAATACGCTCAGCTCCTATATGCGCGATCTGCACCAGTTCGCCGTGTATTTGGACGAGTTCCACCCCATGCCGCTGCCGCAGGTGACGCAGGAGGTCATCAGCGGCTATGTCGCCTGGATGGGCGGCAAGGGCAAGTCCGCCGCGACGATCACGCGCTCCATCGCGTCGATCAAGTCGCTCTACACCTACCTCCAGATGAGCGGAGAGGTCAGCGCGAACCCGGCCAAGGGCGTTGCCGCGGTGAAGGTGGAGCACAAGTTCCCCGAGATCCTCACGGGCAAAGAGGTCGAGCTCTTCCTTGACCAGCCCCAGTGCGTGGACGCTAAGGGCTACCGCGACCACGCGATGCTCGAACTGCTGTACGCCACGGGCATCCGCGTCTCCGAGCTCATTTCGCTCAATGAAGAGGACGTGAGCCTGAGCGCGAGCTTCATCCGCGCGCAGAGCAAGGGCAAAGAGCGTATCATCCCGCTCTATCCCGCCGCCGTCAAGGCACTTTCGCACTACATGAAGGAGGTGCGTCCGCAGCTTTTGGCTGATCCGGAGGAAACGGCGCTGTTCGTCAACATGAACGGCGAGCGCATGAGCCGCCAGGGATTCTGGAAGATCGTCAAGCACTATCAGGAGACCGCCGGCATCTCAAAGGACATCACGCCGCATACGCTGCGCCACTCGTTTGCCGTGCACCTGCTCGAAAACGGTGCGGACCTGCGCTCCATTCAGGAGATGCTGGGCCACGCGGATATTTCCTCGACGCAGATCTACACGCATGTCGTCAAAAAGCACCTCAAGGACGTCTATCAGAAGGCGCATCCGCGGGCATGAAAAAGGCCGCTCTTTGAGCGGCCTTTTTCATGCTGTGATTTCTCGTTGCATTTCGGACAGATGTTTGATATAATTTCTAAATAAGTATCGTGGGAGGTGATGCGCATGCGGATACTCGGCATCGATCCGGGCATCGCCATCGTGGGCTTTGGCCTGATCGAAGCGGACCGCGGCAGAACGCAGCTATTGAATTACGGCGCGATCACCACGCCCGCGGGACTGCCGCTGGCGCGCCGCCTTGTGCAGATCGAGCAGGACATGGAAGCGCTCATCGCGCAGCTAAAGCCCGACGCCATCGCGGTCGAAGAACTGTTCTTTTCGAACAACATCACGACCGGCATCGCCGTGGCGCACGGCCGCGGCATCATTCTGTGTACCGCGGAAAAGAGCGGCGTGCCGCTCTACGAATACACACCCATGCAGGTCAAGCAGGCCGTCGTCGGCTATGGCCTCGCTGAAAAGAAACAGGTCATGGACATGGTCAAGCGCCTCTTAAAGCTCAAGGCCGTGCCGCGGCCCGACGATGCTGCCGACGCGCTGGCCATTGCCATCTGCCACGCGCGCAGCGCCACGTCGCTCCTGAGCCGCGTGGGCGGGAACGACGTCAAGCAGACCATTTAAGCAGGAGAGAGGCAGTTTATGTTTTATTATGTCAGCGGAACGGTCGCGCATGTGGAGCCGTACCTCGCCGTGATCGACTGCGGCGGCGTGGGCTACGCCTGCAAGACCACCAGCACGACGATCTCACAGCTGCAAGTGGGTAAAGCAAGAAAGCTTTACACCTATTTGCACGTGGGTGAGGGGATCTTTGACCTTTACGGTTTTGCCACGCAGGGTGAGCTCGGGAGCTTCAAGCAGCTCATCGGCGTCTCGGGCGTGGGGCCGAAGGCGGCGCTCGCGATACTTTCGGTCTGCACGCCGCAGGGGCTTGCAATGGCCGTCATCACGGGCGATGAAAAGGCGCTCATCGCCGCGCCGGGCATCGGTAAGAAGATCGCCCAGCGCATCATCTTAGAGCTCAAGGACAAGCTCACCAAGGAGCAGCAGGAGATCGGTATGCCGACCGCCCCCGGCATCGTTGCGGGTGAGAAGAGCAAGGCCGTCGAGGCCGCCGCCGCGCTCGCGGTGCTCGGCTACACGCAGCAGGACATCGCGGTCGCGATGAAGGGCGTGGACGTGGAAAACTTACCGCTTGAAGAGATCGTGCGCCAGAGCTTAAAGAAAATGATAAAGTAACTTCATCAAAAGTCCGCAGGACTTTTGATGAACAGGAATACGCGCCGCTCTGTGCCTCGGTGAGCCGCCGCGGGCGGGCTCATTCGGCACTCGCTTTGCGCAAGGTGTGATTTGCCACGCGCACGCCCCAGGGCGGCCTCTCTTGCCGCTCTGCGGCAATTCACCTTCTGTCGCGGCAAATCACGATCGAATTCAGTTTGCACCGCGCGCGGCGCAAAATCTGCGATGCTTGATGAAAGGAAGTGAGCTTTTGAGCATTGATTTTGGAACCGATATTTATGAAGAGCCTATCGTGGCCAAGACTTTCCTGAGCGAGGACGCGCAGGAGGGCTCTCTGCGCCCGAAGACGCTCTCGGAATACATCGGGCAGGAGAAGGCGAAGGGCAACCTTGCCGTCTTCATCGCGGCGGCGAAAAAGCGCGGCGAATCGCTCGACCACGTGCTGCTGCACGGCCCTCCGGGCCTCGGCAAGACGACGCTCGCGGGCATTATTGCCCAGGAAATGGGAGTGAACATCCGCATCACGTCCGGCCCCGCCATTGAAAAGGCGGGCGACCTTGCGGCGCTTTTGACGAATCTGAGCGAGGGGGACATCCTGTTCGTCGACGAGATCCACCGCCTGAACCGCAGCGTGGAGGAGATCCTGTACCCCGCGATGGAGGACTACGCCATCGACATCATCGTTGGCAAGGGCCCGAGCGCGAACTCCATCCGCCTCGATCTGCCGCACTTCACGCTCATTGGCGCGACGACGCGCGCGGGCCAGCTGTCCGCGCCGCTGCGCGACCGCTTCGGCGTCACGCTGCGCCTGGAGCTTTACACGCCGCAGGAGCTCTTGAAAATCGTCACGCGCTCGGCGAGCATCCTGAATGTCGACATCGACCCGACGGGTGCGCTCGAGATCGCGCGCCGCTCGCGCGGCACGCCGCGTATCGCGAACCGCATGCTGCGCCGCGTGCGCGATTTTGCGGATGTGCGGGCCGACGGCGTCATCACGAAGGAGGTCGCGGACGAAGCGCTCCGCGCGCTCGAGATCGACGACCTCGGATTAGACCCCATCGACCACAGGATGATGCACGCCATCATCGAAAACTACGGCGGCGGCCCTGTTGGCATCGAGACGCTGGCGGCGACCATCGGCGAGGAAGCCGTCACGCTGCTGGATGTTTACGAGCCGTATCTCATGCAGCTCGGCTTTTTGCAGCGCACGCCTCGCGGGCGCTGCGTCACGCGCAAGGCATATGAGCACTTAGGCCTCTCCGTGCCGAAGAGCATGGACGAAGTGCCGGAACAGCTTAGCCTATAAATGCAAACTACTTTACGGCAAAACTTCAAATCTTTTTGAGAAGAGGAATCAAAATCATGGGAAAACTGTTTGGCACCGACGGCATTCGCGGCGTTGTGGGAGAAAATCTCACGGCTGATCTTGCGTTCCGCACGGGCAAGGCCATCGCGGCCGTTTTGAAGGAAGAAAAGGGCAGAAAGCCGGTCATCACCATCGGCAAGGACACGCGCATTTCGTCCGATATGCTCGAAAGCGCTCTGATCGCGGGCATCTGCTCCGTCGGCGGCGACGTGATGCCGTTCGGTGTGCTGCCGACTCCGGCGGTCGCGTACCTGACCGTGCTCAAAGGCGCGGATGCGGGCATCGTGATCTCCGCCTCGCACAACCCCTACGAGCACAACGGCATTAAGGTCTTCAACGAAAAGGGCTACAAGCTGCCCGACGCGATCGAAGAGCAGGTCGAAGAAAAAATTCTCACCGACATCTATCCCGCCGCGACGCACGGCGAGATCGGCGTCCTGCGCCACGGTCTGCGGCAGTCGCGCGAGGCGTATATCGACCATTTAGCTGGCACGATCGAAGGAGACCTGTCCGGCCTGCGCGTGCTGGTCGATTGCTCGAACGGCGCGTCGTCCGCGACGGCACCGGAGCTCTTTGGCCGCTTCCGCTGCTTCTGTGACTTCATCCACCGCGAGCCGGACGGCGTGAACATCAACGACCACTGCGGTTCGACGCATCTCGACGACCTTGCACAAAAGGTCGTCGCGGGCGGCTATGACATCGGCGTCGCGTTCGATGGCGACGCGGACCGCTGCCCGCTCGTCGACGAGCAGGGGCGGCGTTATCGACGGCGACAAGGTGCTTGCCGTCTGCGGCTCGGACATGAAGCGCCGCGGGAAGCTCTCGGGCGGCACGATCGTTGCGACGGTGATGTCGAACCTCGGCCTTCACGAGTTCTGCCGCGAAAACGGCGTCGGCCTCGTCTGCACGAGCGTGGGCGACCGCAACGTGCTCGAAAAGATGAATGAGTGCGGCTACAAGATTGGCGGCGAGCAGTCGGGCCACACGATCTTCACCGACTACGCCACGACCGGCGACGGTCAGCTGACGGCGCTTCAGTTCCTCGACGTGCTCGCGCGCAGCGGGAAGAAGGCCTCTGAGCTTGCGTCCGTCTGCCCGCAGTATCCGCAGGTGTTGCTCAACGTCGCCGTTTCGCATGAACGCGGCATCAAGGATGCCATCATGGCGTCCGATGCACTCTCCGCGGCCATCGCGGAGGAGGAGGGGAAGCTCTCCGGCGAGGGACGCGTGCTCGTCCGCCCGAGCGGCACGGAAGCGCTCATCCGCGTCATGGTTGAGGCAAAAACAGAACAAATCGCCCTTCTTGCGGCCGAGAATTTGGTCAATGTGATAAAAATGCTGTAAAATCGTTAGCGCTAATACTGAATTTTCGTAAATACTTGACAAAACCTGAGCACAGAAGGTATAATACATGCAGTATCATCAGAGTGAGAGCCATCATAAAGAGCTTGCAGCCTGCACGGATGAGCAGCTGTGCGCCATGGCCGCCGCGGGCGACAGGGAAGCAGAAGAGCTTCTTGTCACGCGCTATTACGGAATGGTGCGCGCGTGTGCGCGTCCGCTTTTCCTCGCCGGCGGCGACGGGGAGGATCTGATTCAGGAGGGCATGTTCGGTCTCATTCAGGCAATACGGGAGTATGACGCTGACAAGGCGGCGTCGTTTCACACCTATGCAGAGATCTGCATTCGCAACCGCCTGTTCTCCGCGCTCCGTGCCGCCTCCCGCGGCAAGCATTATCCGCTGAACGAATCCATATCCCTTGATACCCCTTCCTTTGACAGTTCTTCTTACACCGCCGGTACTTTAGACCCCAGCCACACAGACCCCGAGCTCCTCATCGCGGAGCGGGACCACGTGGAGAGTCTACTCGAAGTACCCGCAAGCACTTGTCCGAGTTCGAGGCGAAGATCTTAGGGTACTATTTGGAAGGCCTTTCCTGTCACGAGATCGCAAAGGCCGTGGGCAAGTCTCCGAAGTCGGTGGACAACGCCGTGCAGCGCGTTCGCCGCAAGGCTGCGCAGCACATTTTTTCCGGCGATATCAGCAAACGCTGAACGCATATATTTTTTTCTGATTCAAAGAGAGGGTAAAATCATGTACGAAGACAAGACTTTAGTTTGCAAAGAGTGCGGCAAAGAGTTCGTGTTCACTGCCGGTGAGCAGGAGTTCTACGCGGAGCGCGGCTTCCAGAACGAGCCCCAGCGCTGCAAGGCCTGCCGCGACGCTCGCAAGAACGCCGCTCGTGGCCCCCGTGAGTACTTCACCGCAGTCTGCGCAGCTTGCGGCGGCGAGGCCAAGGTTCCTTTCGAGCCCAAGTCCGACCGTCCGGTCTACTGCAGCGAGTGCTTCGCCAAGATGCGCGCTGAGCAGTAATTCTTGTAAACGTTTTGATCGAAAGACGTCCGCTAATGCGGGCGTCTTTCTTTTTTGGCTTTATGGCAGCTTCTTTTTTCATATTTCCTATTGAAAAAGTGCGAAAAATGGGATAAACTATTTTCAGCTATTTTCACGGAGGTGAATCAAACATGATCGAAATTAAGCGCGACACTATCATCGGTGACATTCTGGACGTTGCGCCGCAGACCGCGCCGATCTTCCTGTCGATCGGCATGCACTGCCTGGGCTGCCCCAGCTCCCGCGGTGAGACGGTGGAAGAGGCCTGCATGGTCCACGGGATCGACGTGGAGAAGCTGCTGGCCCTCGTGAACGAAGAGGCCAACAAGCCTGTCAAGGAATAAGAAAAGGACGCATACGGGTCTTCCGTATGCGTCTTATTCGCTCAGCGAAAGGAGGGCGGCGGTGGAAAAGGAATTACAGCTTCAGCCGCGGCTGCAATGCATTGCAAGCCTTGTGCCGCAGGGCGCGAGACTGGCCGACGTCGGCACCGACCATGGGTATCTTCCCGTGTGGCTTTTGCAGCACGGGCGCATTGAAAGCGCCATTGCGTCTGACATCAACGCGCTGCCGCTTGACCACGCGCGCGCGACGGCGCGAGAATACGGCGTGACGGAGCGCATGGATTTTCGCCTCTGCCCGGGCCTTGCGAAGATCAAAGCAGAGGAGTGCGACGCCATCGCTATCGCCGGCATGGGCGGCGAGACGATCCTCGGTATTCTCGAGGCCGCGCCCTGGACGCATGAGGACGTGCATACGCTCATTTTGCAGCCGCAGACAAAGATCGACCTTCTGCGCTGCTGGCTCTGCGGGCACGGCTACCGCTTTTTGAGCGAGACGCTCGTGCGCGACAAGGAGCAGCTTTACGTCGTCTTCCGTGTGAGAGCGGGGATGGGGCAGGAGCTGAGCGAAGCGGACGCGCTGACAGGCTTATTGCTGCGGTCCGACCCGCTGTACGGCGAATACCTGTCGCAGCATCTTATAAAGCTCAATCGGGCGAGAGACGGCCTCGCCGTCTCGTCGCTCGCAGATAAGGAGGCGCGTATCGCGCATCTTGAAAATCTCATCGAAGAGATCGAGAGAAGAAAAGGGGAGTGGGAACATGGCAACGGTACATGAGATCGAACAGAGGCTTTTTTCCTGGGCGCCGCGCGAGAGCGCGATGGACTGGGACAATGTCGGCCACCTCGTCGGCGATCCCGAGCAGGAGGTCGAGCGCATTTTAGTCGCGCTCGATATCACCGAGCGCGTGGTGCAGGAGGCCATCGACTGCGGCGCGCAGCTCATCGTGTCCCACCATCCGGTGATGAACGTGCGCTGGCACGAGCGCGAGATGCAGACCCTTCGGCCCGACACGCGTCTCGGCGGCGTCTTGACCACACTCGTCAAAAATGACATTTCCACCATCTGCATGCACACGAATCTGGATGCTGCGGACGGCGGCGTGAACGACTGTCTGGCGAAAAAAACTGGGCCTTAACGATGTTTTTTTGCTCAACGACGAAAAAATCGGGCGTATTGGCACACTTTCCTGCGAAAAAGGGCTTGAAGAGTTCCTGCGGGATGTGATAGAATTACTCGGCTGCGGCGGCTTGCGCTATTGCCGCGGCAGCGGGCGGGTGCACCGCGTAGCCGTCGGCGGCGGCGCGTGCGGCGAATACATCCCGCAGGCCATTGCGCAGGGCTGCGATACGTTCGTGACGAGCGATCTGCGCTACAACGATTTTCTGGATACGCGGGGACTCAACCTGATCGACGCAGGGCATTTTCCGACGGAGAACGTCGTCTGTCCGACGGTCAAGGCGTATTTGGAGGAGCATTTCCCCGAGGTGAAAACCGTAATATCGACGTCGCACAGAGACGTCATTCAATACTATCTGTAAGGAGAGATCACATCATGTCCGGACATTCCAAGTGGCACAATATTCAAAAGACAAAGGGCGCAGCTGACGCCAAGCGCAGCGCTGCCTTCACCAAGATCGCCAAGGAGATCATCGTCGCCGTCAAGCAGGGCGGCTCGGGCGATCCGAATAACAACTCCCGTCTCGCGACCGTCATCGCCAAGGCGAAGGCTGCCAACATGCCCAACGACAACATCAAACGCACCATCGACAAGGCGCTCGGCTCGGGCAACACCGACAACTACGAGTCCGTCACCTACGAGGGCTACGGCCCCGGCGGCGTGGCCGTCATCGTCGAGGCACTGACCGACAACCGCCAGCGCACCGCGCCGGAGGTCCGCCACTACTTCGATAAGTACGGCAAGGGCATGGGCGCGCAGGGCTGCGTCAGCTGGTCGTTCGACCGCAAGGGCGTCATCATCATCGACAACGAGGACGGAGACTACGACGAGGACGCCGTCATGATGGATGCGCTCGATGCCGGTGCCGACGATTTCAATGCCGAGGATAACGTCTTCGAGATCACGACCGACCCCGACGCGTTCAACGATGTCGTCAAGGCCCTCGAGGAGAAGAACTACGCCTTCGTCAGCGCGGACATCAGCCTTGTCCCGCAGACCTACGTGAAGCTCGAGAGCGACGAGGACATCAAGAACATGGAAAAGCTGCTCGACATGCTCGACGACAACGAGGACGTGCAAAATACCTACCACAACTGGGACCAGGACTAAATCCCTTGCAAATGCTGACTTTTTCAGCAGTGTGATACCCGCAGTTGTGACATATCTTTGTCCTGCTATGGCGTACACGGCGGCTTCTGTTGTGACATAC
>ENA-OQHF01001056-OQHF01001056.1-human-gut-metagenome-genome-assembly--contig:-NODE-1056-length-15672-cov-3.853651_pt1 | contig 15672 bp, 17 predicted proteins | sample MGYA00242559_ERZ504709 | MGnify/ENA primary metagenome ERZ504709 (study PRJEB26092, sample SAMD00036203) | human gut metagenome | host: Homo sapiens | study: EMG produced TPA metagenomics assembly of... | reverse complement strand
CCGCCATCTTGACAGCCTTTTCTACCACCATGCCCACCAAATCTTGGGGGGAGGCCACGATGATGATGCCGTCCAGAGGGATGGACTGGAACACGGACAGGGACACGTCGCCGGTTCCGGGAGGCATATCCACAAACAGATAGTCGCAGTTCCACAGAACATCCGTCCAGAACTGCTGGACCACACCGGAAATGACAGGGACCGCGCCAGATCACGGGGTCAGTCTCATTCTCCAGCAGGAGGTTGATGGACATGACCTGGATGCCGGTCTTGGATTCCGAGGGGATTAGGGCGTTTTCCGTGCCCATGGCCCGGTCATGGATGCCGAAGGCCTTGGGGATGGAGGGGCCGGTGATATCAGCGTCCAGAATACCGACCTGATAGCCACGGCGGCGCATGGTAACAGCCAGCTGGCTGGTGACCATGGACTTGCCTACGCCGCCCTTACCGGATACGATACCATAGACCTTGCCCACATGGGCGTCGGCCGCGCCGCCGGCAAGAACAAGGCCGAGGAGGCCGCGCGCATGGCCATTTCGTCCCCGCTGCTGGAGACCTCCATCAACGGTGCGCACGGAGTGCTCATCAACGTCACGGGCTCGATGGACATCGGCCTCGACGAGGTCGAGCAGGCAGCGTCCCTCGTGCAGGAGGCTGTGCATCCCGACGCGCTCACAATCTTCGGCGCGACGTTCGACGAGACGCTCGACGACGAGATCCGCGTCACCGTCATCGCCACGGGCTTTGACAAGGCGCCCGGCGCGCTGGACTTCAACAAGGATAAGAAGCCTGCCGAGCAGAGCGGCGAGAGCGCCGCTGCCGGTCTTGCGCCGCTCGACTTCGACAAGGAAAAGGCCGAGGAAGAGGCTAAGCACGAAGATGAGCCCGATCCGTTCGACGACATCTTCAAAATTTTCAACCGCGAGCGTTAAATGGAAACAATTCCCAAAATTCCGCAGACTTTGGTCTGCGGAATTTTTTTGCCCGCATTTGCAGCGCCATTTCAAAAAGCGATGCCAGCACATCAAATTTTTGCACCTTTTAATTTTGCCCGAAGCGCAGAAAGTAAATGCGCCGGACAGAGAAAAAGAAATGAGAAAGAAAAAATTTCCGGCGTTGGGCGGACGGCTGCGCGCTGCGCGCACAGGGCGCGCCGTCCGCTCGTATTTTTTAAAGGGGTGAGAGAATGGATGGAACGCATCGCACAAAAAAGCGAGCGGCGGCGATCCTGCTTGGATTTTTTGCCGCCGCCGCGATCGCAATGCCGTCTGCGCAGGCGGCGGACCGGACGGTCAGCGAACTGATCCCCGTCGGACAGACCGTCGGCGTCAAGCTCTTTTCCGATGGCGTGCTCGTCGTCGGCTTTTCCGATGGGGAAAGTCCGGCGAAGGACTGCGGACTCAAGGAGGGCGACGTCATCACGGCCATCTGCGGGCAGAGTCTGGACACCATTGAGGAATTCCGTCAGCTTCTGGCAGAAAACGGCGAGGACGCCGCGGCGCTGACCGTCAAGCGCGGCAGCCGCACGATCGAACTGAGCGCAGAGCCGGAGAAGGATGAGGACGGCGAGTACCGCCTCGGCGCCTGGGTGCGCGACAGTATGGCGGGTATCGGCACGATGACCTTCTTTGATCCGCAGAGCGGCACGTTCGGCGCGCTGGGCCACGGGGTCACGGATGTGGACACGGGGCAGCTCCTGCCGCTCGACCACGGCAGCATCATGGACGCCTCGGTCAAGGCGGTGAAAAAAGGCGAGCGCGCCTCGCCCGGCGAGCTCAAGGGCGACTTTGACCTGACGCGCGACAGCGGCACGCTTTACGCCAACACCGAATGCGGCATTTTCGGCAAGCTCTCGGCAGAGGACGCGGCAAAGATCACCGGCGCGGCGCTGCCGATCGCAAAGAAGGATGAGATCAAGACCGGCAAGGCGACGATCCTGGCCACCGTTTCCGGCAATGAAACACGCGAGTATGATATTGAGATCGAAAAAATCTATTCGCCTTCCGGCAGCACGCGAAATCTGCTGCTGCGCGTGACGGACGAGGAGCTTCTTGCGCAGACCGGCGGTGTGGTGCAGGGAATGAGCGGCAGCGCGATTTTGCAGGATGGCAAGATCATTGGCGCGGTCACGCACGTCCTGCTGGATGATCCGTCAAGAGGTTATGGTATTTTTATCGAAAATATGCTCTCTGCGGCGGGGCTTTCGAGTGAATAACCTACCCATATAGTAGAAAGATCGTGTTAAGATAGCGTAAAAACAACTAAATTTTCATGCAAAAAGTTAGAAAAAGATGGTTAAATTCGACATAACTCGCTTGAAAACGCTGTCCAAATATGTTAGCTTAAAGCCATGGCAGAACGAAGACGTCACATTTTGCTGCTGAAGCTGGCCGGCTGGGTCGGCGAAAACTTGTGTGAAAAGGACGGGATGACATGGACAAGAGGATCACGGTCGTATTAGCGGACGCAAACGAGGAGTTCCGCACAGCACTGAAACAGGCATTGGAAGCAACGGGTGAGTTCGACGTAGTGGGATGCGCAGCCGACGGACTGGCTGCGGCGCAGGATATAGCGGAGCGAAAGCCGCAGCTTCTTGTGATGGATCTTTTGCTGCCGGGACTTGACGGCTTTGGCGTGCTCGAGCAGGCGGCGAAGGACAAGGTGCAGATGAAGACAGTTGTCGTCTCGGCTCTTTATCGCGATCAGATCGTGTCGCAGGCGATGAGCCGCGGCGTATCGTTCTTCATGCCCAAGCCCTGCGAGCTGACCTCGCTTTTAGACCAGATGCGCCGCGCGGTCAACGAAGGCGAGGAGAGCGAGGACGAGTCGCAGGCGCTTGAGCGCGAGGTCACGGCAGTGATCCACGAGGTCGGCGTGCCCGCGCACATCAAGGGCTATCAGTACGTGCGCGAGGCCATCGTCATCGCCGTGCAGGACATGGATGTCATCAACGCCGTGACAAAGGTGCTCTATCCCGAGGTCGCGCGCCGCTACAGCACCACGCCCTCGCGCGTTGAGCGCGCGGTGCGCCATGCGATCGAGGTCGCGTGGGACCGCGGTGACCTTGAGACGCTCCAGCGCTATTTTGGCTACACGGTATCCAACACGAAAGGAAAGCCGACCAACAGCGAGTTTATCGCCATGATCGCGGACCGCATCCGTTTACAACGGAAGATTTATAGGGTGTGAAAAGCGAAAGACGTAAAGAGCCACGGAGAGAAACTCCGTGGCTCTTTTAATAAGAGGTTTATGACTTATCACTTGCAGTGAACGCAAATGACAGCTCAGGGTCGGAAAGAATGACGACAGAGAAAGTATCGTCACTGACAAAAGCATATCCAAAAGCCGAGGCGTCAGGATCATCCGAAGCTTTTACATCATAACAATAGTCGGCAAGCTTTTCACCATCATTCACAGCTTTTGTTCTCTCGGGACTGTAAGTTAAGTAGAAGGATAAATCAGAAATGGAGCGTTCTGAGAATGAAATTGTAGCCGCACCACCCTTTTCAACGGTGCAGGTAAAGCCACCGAGATTTTTGCGCGGATGATATCGTCTCCATTTTCCAGAAATACTCCGTTCCAGCTGCCGACGATACGCTTTTCCGCTTTTGCGGCAATGTTGCTTTGCAACAGGCTGCTGTTGGCAAGAGCCACGGCGACAAGCAGAAGTGCGAGCACGGAAACGAGGAGAACGGCCTTCTTTTTCTTCGGCTTTTTGCCGCTGGCGGGGATGGGAGCTTCCTCTGCGGGGGTGATCTCCGCAGGTGCGGAATCTGCTTCAGGCGCGGCCGTTTCAATTTTTTCGCCGCAGTTCATACAGAAGACAGCGTCTTCCGGGATCGGGCTGCCGCATTTGGGACAAAACATAAGATATTCCTCTCTCTCCTAAATATGTGGAAGACTCGACACAGGAGCATTCCTCTGGAAAGAGTATAGCGATTGTCAATTAAACTATACATATAATGATAATTAAATATCATTTTAGGCAACTTATAATGAACGAAAAAGGCGGGAGTTTATTATGATTTGTGACAGAATAAAGCAATTACGGGAGCAGGCGGGCTATTCGCAGGCGCAGCTGGCAAAGCGGCTCGATGTGACGCGCAGCAGCGTCAACGCGTGGGAAATGGGACTTTCCATGCCGACAACACAGTATGTTGTCACGCTGGCAAAGCTCTTTCATGTTTCGGCGGACTATCTGCTGGGGCTTACGGCTTCATCGAGCATTGTGCTGGACGGATACACGCAGGAGGAAATTGAGATGCTTTACAAGTTGATCCGCTATTTTGACGACCAGAAATAGCAGCGCTGATGCAGAGTACAAAACGATCCCCGTCCGGCGGAACCTTCCGCCGGACGGGGATCGTTGCTTTTTTACTTTTTCTGTTTCTTTTTCATGCGGCGCTCAATGTGCTGCAATCCCCACAGGCACAGCCAGGAGGCGGCGCCGAGGAGCAGCGAGCCAAGCGCAAATTGCTTTTTCTTCATGTCGATATCCTCATGTGTCGCTTTCGCGTAAAACAACGTCTGCGGTGAAGCGCTTGCCGTCGCGCTCGACTAAGAGCTTGAGCGTTTCGCCTGCTTCATGGCGGCGGCGGACACGCAGAAGGTCGGTGGACTTTGTCAACGCTTCGCCGTCGGCCGCTACGATAAGGTCACCCTTCTGGATGCCGGCCTCGTCGCCGGGGCCGCCGGGCGTGACGTCCATCACGCGCAGAGCGGTCTCGCCGCTATCTAAAATGACGGGCGCGATCTGTACCGAGATACCGATCACCACCTCGCCGTGCACCTCGCCGTAGGCGATCAAGTCATTGATCATATAGGCGGTCGAGGCGATGGGAATGGCAAAGCCGAGGCCCTCCACGCTCGTGGTGGAGGACGAGCCCATCTTCATCGTGTTGATGCCGACGACCTGTCCGTACACGTTGATGAGCGGGCCGCCGGAGTTGCCGTTGTTGAGCGCGGCATTCGTCTGAATGAGCGTCATCGTCACGCCGTCGACGTACACGTCGCGGTTGATGGCGGAGACGATGCCGTCGGTCAGTGTGCCGCGCAGCTCCACGCCGAGCGGGTTGCCAATGGCGTACACCGGATCGCCGACCGTCAGCGCATCAGAGTCGCCGAATTCCGCGGCGGGAAGGCCGCTGGCCGCGATCTTGATGACGGCGAGGTCCTTTTCTTCGTCGAGCCCCAAAAGGCACGCACGGTAATCCTCACCCGTGTCGAGCACGACGTAGCACTCCGAGCCGCCCGCGATGACGTGGGCGTTCGTGAGGATGTAGCCATCCTCGGTGAAGATGACGCCGGTGCCGACCATGGCGCTGCCGTCGCGGTTGCCGGTGAGCACCGTGACGGTGGAGGGATTGACTTTCTGGTAGATCTCCTGGATCGTCAGCGCCTCGCCGTGGCTTTCGTTGTAGCGGAGCTTGACCTGATCGGTGTTGGGCAGGCGCTTGATGGTCGTTTCGCCATGCTCGCTGTTGTCGTAATAATCCTCGTCATGGCGCTGCTCAAAATCATCGTCGTGATAGGAACGGTGATCGTCGAACGCGCCGCCGAGCCACAGCGCCGTGACGACGCCGCTGACGAGGAGAAGGCCGAGCATGCAGAAAAGGAAGATCTTAAGCCCTTTCCGCTTTTTGCGCGGTGATGTATGCTTCTTCGGCTGTCCGGGCAGCGGTGTCGGCTGCACGTAGCGCTCCACGATGGGCGTGACGGGCGCTTCATAGCGCAGCACGACCTCCTGCGGCTCGCCGCTCTGGCTGACCGTCGGGGATAACCCCTGATTCTCGTGATCCATAGCGTGTTTCTCCTGTTGAGACTTACTGCGCGGTCTGCCCGCCGGCGAGCGTCACGCTGAAGGTGAACGTCGTCAGGCCGTTTTCGCTTGTGACGGCGATGTGCTCCTTGTGCTGGTCCAGAATGGTTTTGACCACGTAGAGCCCGAGGCCCACGCCGTCCTTATCCTCGGAGCGGGATTTGTCGCTCTTGTGGAAGCGCTCGAACAGCAGCGGGATCTCCTCGGCGGGGATGGTGTCGCCCTCGTTGCGAACCGAGATCAGCGCCTTGCCGTTGAGCGTCGTCACGCCGAGGTAGAGCGCAGAGCCCTTGCGGGCGAATTTTGCCGCATTTTCGAGCAGGTTGTAGATGACCTGCGTGATGAGGTCGTTGTCGCCGAGCACCATGATGCCGCTGTCAGGAATGTCGGCGTCGACATCGAGCCCGCGGTCGGTGATCTTCTTCTCCATCGAAATGAGCACGCGGCGCATGCTCTCGCACACGTCGAACGGCGCCTTCGTGCGCGTCAGGTCGCGCGACTGGAGCTGCGAGACCTCGAGCATGCGGCGCACGAGGCGGGACAGGCGCCGCGCCTCATCCGAGATGATGCGCAGGTACTCCTTTTCCTGCTCGGGCGGGATCGTGCCGTCTAAGATGCCGTCGGTGTAGCCTGCGATGGTCGTCATCGGGGTCTTTAACTCATGGGAGACGTTCGCGATGAACTCGCGGCGCTGGCGTTCGGTCTCCTGTAAGGAGTCCGCCATGTTGTTGAACGACTCGGCGAGCTCGGAGATCTCCGTCACACCCTCGTAGTTGTGCATGCGCACGTCGAAATTGCCCTCGGCAAAGCGGCGTGTCGCCTCCGCCATCTCGTGGATGGGGAGCGACTGGCGCATGCTGACCCACGCGCTCACGACGAACGAGAGCAGCAGTACCGTCACCGCCGTCATGAAAAACAATCCGATGAACGTGCGCCACATCGTCGTCAGCGCCCGTGCGCCGGTCACCGCCAGCACAAAGCCGACGGTTGCGCCCTCGCTCACGATCGGCACGCCGACGACGAAGTGCGTGTCCTCATAGATGTCGCCGAGTGTGGTGCGCACGGCGTAGGTGTCATCGCTCATCGCGCCCTCGGCCACGTCCTGCGGCACGGTCAGCACGCGGTTGACGAGAGTTGTATCGGTCGTCAGCAGCAGGTTGCCGTCCGAGTTGCAGATGAGAAATTCTGCATCCGTCACGTTCGAAGCGAAGTCTGCCAGCTCACGCAGCCCTGTGAGCGAGCCGTTTTCCATGTAGGACGACACCATGTGCGACACGACCGTCGCCTTGCTCTGCATCTGCTCGCTGCGCTCGTCGATGGCGTAGGAATACGTCAGCGCGAAGAACGCGCTGCCGAGCAGCGCCAGCGTCAGCATGACGACGCTTGCCGTAAGCAGAAAATTCTGCCAGTAGATCGTGCGGCAGCGGGTCTTGACCTTTTTGAGCGTCCAGCGCTTTTTCTGTGTTTTCTCTTTGTTTTCTTCCGGCATACTGAATTACTTCACTTCGAATTTATACCCGACGCCCCAGACGGTCTTGAGCGCCCACTGGTCGCTGACGTTTTCGACCTTTTCGCGGAGCCTCTTGACGTGTACGTCCACCGTGCGCGAATCGCCGAAGTAGTCGAAGCCCCACACCTCGTCAAGGAGCTGATTGCGCGTGTAGACGCGGTTCGGCGTGGCAGCGAGGTGATAGAGAAGCTCCAGCTCTTTGGGCGGCGTGTCGATCTTCTTGCCGTCGACGATGAGCTCGTAGGAGTCGAGGTCGATGATGAGCTTGTCGAACGTGAGGCGCTTGTGCGTGTCCTCGGGGATCTCGCTGCGGCGCAGCACGGCGTTGATGCGCGCAAGCAGCTCCTTCATTTCAAAGGGCTTGACAACATAGTCGTCCGCGCCCATCTCAAGGCCGTGGATGCGGTCGTTGACCTCGCCCTTGGCGGTGAGCATGATGATCGGGCACTTGGACGTCTCGCGGATCTTGGCGCATACGCCCCAGCCGTCGAGCACGGGGAGCATCACGTCGAGCAGCACAAGGTCGGGCTCTTTTTCCTTGAATTCCTCCACGGCCTTGCCGCCGTCGGCGGCGATGCGGACGTCGAAGCCCTCTTTGTCGAGATACATCTTAATGAGGTTGGAAATATTATTGTCGTCCTCCACGACAAGAATATTGCGTGCCATGCTGGTTTCCTCCTTCACACAAGCGTGTGTCTTTCTTCTGTGTTATTGTTTATTATACGCAAAACTGTGCGCGTTTCCTGAACAATTTGTAAAACCGTCACGCGTCCTTTGTGACCGCGAGCTCGTTGAGCGCCGTGATGAGACGTGAGGACGAGCGGAGGCGAGAGAGCAGCGTGCTCCAATCTGCCTGCACGGCGGTGTCAGCGCCGAGATAGGCGATGCACCCGCCGGAGCGGGCCTGACGCGCGATGCTGCTGGCGGCCTGCGCCGCGGTGGGAAGACCGCCGCTGTAATCCAGGTCAAAGTCAATGGGGCAGTAGCCCGCGGCGCGCACGGCGCGCAGCGTCTTGTCCGACGCGCCGTAGAGCGCGACGAGCCGCGCTTTTTCGTTGCACGCGGCCCATAGCGCGTTGTTTGCGCGCTCGATCGCGCTGACCGTGCGTGAGCTGCCGCCGGAAGCGTCGATGCGCAGCGCGGCGGCGTTGCCGCTGATGACGACACGGCGCAGCAGATCGCCGAGCGAGGAAAGCTGCTCTTCCGAGAAGAGAAACGTCGCCGTCGCGTTGTCGCTTACGAGCGTGTCGAGCAGGGCGTTTGCGCTCTCTTCGTCCGTCACACGCAGCGCGAGACAGACAAGGTCGCGGTCGCCGTCGGTGTTCTGATCCGGTGTGTTGCCGGGATCGTTCGACTCGCTGTGCGTCTTCATATATTCGTTGTAGCGCTGCTCCATGGACATAGCCGCGGCGTCGATGAACTTCGCGTCGGAAAGCACGACCGTATCACTTTTGACGCGGACCAGGTAACCATAGGTCACGCGCGTGTAGCTATAATCGAGCGAGAAAAACTGCGTCAAAAGGTCGAGCGGCAGGAACACAACGTCGCTGCGCACGATGGCTGGACCGCTGTACTGGCGGTCGTTCTGGTCGGCGACGGTGCCGGCGGCGAAGTTGAACGTCAGTGCGCTGCCCTGCCGGTAGACGACGGCGGTGCTCTTGTCGCGGCTGCGGGAGTAGAAAAGGCCCAAGTCCGTGCCGGTGATGACCGTGGAGGGGACATACAGCCGCCCACCCGACCAGAACGGCATCGTCTCATCGCTCAGATCGGGCAAAAGTTGGTCGTTGACGGCGGTGAAATAGACAGTCGTCTCGGCCCTCGTTTCGTTGGGGGTGAGGGAGAAGACCATCAGCAATACAAGCAGCAGACACAAAAAACGCTTGCTCTTCATTTCTCCCGCCTCCTTGCGTATTTTATCTTAATATTATAGCAATTTTTCCGCCGCTTTGCAATATCCGCGATGCCTCAGCCGTCATAATAGCCGACGGTGGTGTTCGAAAAATAGTGCTGCACGATTTCCTCGGCGGAAAGGCCCTGCTTGGCGAGGATATTTGCGCCGTACTGGCTCATGCCGACACCGTGGCCGTAGCCTGTGACGTGGAAGGTAAAGGCATTGTCCTTGTATTCCACGGTGAACGACGGCGAGCGCAGCGAGAGAATCGTGCGCAGGTCATTGCCGCGCAGCTTGACGCCGCCGACCGTGACGGAGGCGACATAGTCCGAGTCGTTTCGCACGATATCGCGGATCCATCCCTCGGGGCTGCCGGAGAGGTCGGCGTCTGGCTTGGCGGCGAGGATGAGAGACTTGAATTCCGCTGCCGTGAACGTTGCGACCGAGTAGTAGTTCGGTACGAGCTCTTCCGTCTCGGGGCTATCGACCTTTTGGAGATACGGCAGATCGTTCATCCACACGTCGCCTGCGCCCTGCGTGCTGCCGTCGGCAGACGAGAAGAACACGGCGAGGATGGGCGCGCCGCCATACAAGATGACCTCGCCGTCCGTTTCGCTCACGGCGCGTGCGAGCTTTTCCTCATAGTAGACGGCCATGCTGCCCCAGTTGGCTGCGGCCTGTTCGGCATTTATGTACGCCTTGCAGCAGGTGTGATCGTCGCAGGCGTCGGCGTCAGGGTGGTTCGCGCTGCCGCCGCCGCGGATGCGATAGAGCGTGTAGGTGCGCGCGGCGATGGCCTGTGCCTTGAGCGCCTCCTCCTCAAACGAGGCGGGCATTTCCGCGCGCAGCACGCCGAGAAGGTATGTGCCCATGTCCATCTCCTGGACCTCGCCCTGAATTTGGACGCGCAGCGTTTTTGCGCTGTCGCGCTCGCCGGGGGCGGCGATCTCACCGCTCGGCAGGGGAGATTCCGAGCCGTCCTGTGTGTTCGGCGTGTCGTCAAAGCGGCCTGCCGCCGCCCAGGCGAGGATCCAGATGAGGCCGATCAATAATATCGTGATGCGAAGAAGCTGTTTCAAGGCGTGTTCCTCCCTGCGGCCCACGGCCGCGATGCTTAAGTGACAGTGTTTTTATCAGTGTATGACCGACTTGTCCGCAAAATGATTCATGGACAAACGGGGATGAGTGTGCTATCATCAATAAATAGATGTTTTCCGGCGCTGTGCGCGCCGTATTCCGGAAAAAAGAAAGGGTTCGGTTTTGTGAAAATTCTTCATTGGCTTTTGCTGGTGCTTTTTTCTGCGGCAGCGGCGCTGGCACGCCTCCGCCTGCTGGCAGTCGGCTTTGACGCGGACGGACTTCCCGTCCCGATGGACTTAAACACCATGGTGCTGCCTGCGGTGCTCGTCGTCGCAGCGGTCATCGCGGTCATTATGGCGCGGCGCTATCCCGCTCAGCGCGAGCTGTGCGGCAGCATGGACCTCTACTTCGCCTTTGACCGCTCGACGCTTGCGGTCTTGCTGATGGTGCTCGGCAGCTTTGCCCTGATCGGCTCGGCGGTGTGCTCGTTGGTGTTCTCGCTCCGCACGACGCTTACGATGATCCTGTCCGTTTTTCTGGCAGTCGGCGCGGCATGCCTGCTGTACGCTACGACCGCGCTGCGCCGCAAGGCGGAGTTCCCCGGCATCGCGCTGCTTGTGCCCGTGTGCGCGATGGTGCTTGCGCTGATCCTCTTCTACCGCGAGCACGCGGCGGATCCGATTCTGCGTCATTACTATGTCGAAACGCTGGCGCTCGCGGCGCTGACGGTGCTGCTGCTCGAATTTGCGGCCTTTGCTTTCCGCGGCGGCGCGCCGCGGCTGCTGATGCCCCGCGAGCACGATGAGCGTCATCCTTTGCGCGGCGGCCTTGGCCGCGCGCCCGACGCATTGCCGAGACCTCTTCTACGCCGGCGGCGCGTGCATCGCGCTCGGTATCGGCGCGGCGGCGGACTTCGATCCGTGACGCCATCCTACAATCAGAATATAACGAAAAAGGACGCCTCACGGCGTCCCTTTTCTTATAAGATGGAAGATTGGATGCAAAAGAAGCTATTGTCTCTTGCAAGGATTAAGATAAAGGACGCATGTTAACAAAGTTCGAGGGAAAGTGTTACAAAAGTGTTAAATAGAAAGAAAATCCGGAAACCCTTGCAAATCAAGGAAAATCCTTGCGCCACAGTCGTTTGCGGTCTGCACGTTACTGTGCGAGACTGTGCCAAACTGTCTATATCTCGGACACAGTAATGACGCAGTAGCAATTCCTGACCGGCGGTCAAATGACGCACGAAAGCGAAATCACTTTACGAACGCAGCGTGCGGAAAAAATCGGCCAGCACGGCGCGGCATTCGTCTTTCAGAATGCCGCCCACGAGCGCGGGGCGGAAGGGAAAGCGCTCCATAAAGAGGTTCAGCACGCCGCCGCAGGCGCCCATCGCCTCGTCGCGCGCGCCATAGTAGACGCGCGGGATGCGCGCGTTGACGATCGCGCCCGCGCACATCGGGCAGGGCTCGAGCGTCACGTAGAGCGTGCAGCCGTCGAGCCGCCAGGAGCGCAGACGTTCATTTGCCTGTGCGATGGCTTCCATCTCTGCGTGCGAGGAGGTGCGCTGCAGTTCCTCACGCCGGTTGCGGCCTCGGCCGATGATCTCGCCGTCTTTGACGATGACACAGCCGACGGGCACCTCGCCCTCCTGTGCGGCCTCGCGCGCGAGAGACAGCGCCTCGCGCATATAATCTTCATGCTCCATACTTGGCTCCTTGTTTGAAAAGAGGAATATTTGTCCACACTTTCCATACACTGACATTGCAGAGGTATGGGAGGGCGAAAACATGCGAAAGGTCAATTTGCTGCGCTGTGACGTCGCGCGCGATGCATCCATGCAGGACTTGTTCAGCGAGCTGCGCGACACGCGTGTCGCGCTGTCGCAGGCGTACGCGCGCTTCAACGCGGTCTGCGCGCCGGAGCTCGTCGACGCCTGCGTGTATGAGATCAACGCCGAGCTCTCACGCTATGACTACCTGCTGCGCCAGATCAAGGAGCGCAGCGGCGAAGCCGTGTACAAAACGTGCAGCGAGGGGTCGCAAAATGGGGATAACGGAAAAAATACTGCTTGTCCTGTTTGCCGTGTTTGCGCTGCTCGCGGTGCTCAGGCTGTTCGCCGCGCCGTTGAAGCTCGCGGGCAAGCTGCTCGTCAACACGCTGCTCGGCTTTGCGCTGCTCGGCATTCTAAGCGCGCTCGGCGTGCTCGCCAAGCTTTCGCTGGGGCTGAATCTTTTCAACGCTCTCGTCATCGCCGTCCTCGGCGTGCCGGGCCTCGCACTGCTGATCTTGCTGAGGCTGGTATTTATTTAATGTACATAGGACAAAAGCCTCGCAGAGTTTCGTGCCTGCAGGCACGAAAAAATTTTAATCGTTTTCTGCCGCGACATGCGCGTGGCAGAAAACACTTTGCGCGAAGCGTGTGTCGAATTGGCCTCTTTCAGAGGCCAACCGAGGCACAAAGCGCAGTGAAATATTCTCGGAAAAGTGACAACGTCACTTTTCCGAATTTTTTGTATCCCAGCCGTACAGCGGATACCGCTGCATCGCGCCAAAGAGCTTCTGCTTGAGGTCTGGGTAGCGCTCGGAGAGCGACTCGATGAGCTCTTTGACCTCCTGACGGCGCGTTTCACCGTTGGCAGGGCAGGGATTGTGCACGATGGGAAGATCGAGCTTTGCCGCGACATTGCGCACCTGCTGCTCCTTCACATAGAGCAGCGGGCGGATCTGCGTCACGTCCGAGCGGCTCAGGTATGTCACGGGCTGGAAGCAGCCGATGCGGCCCTCAAAGAGGAGATTCATCAAGAGTGTTTCCACCGCGTCGTCGTAGTGGTGGCCGAGCGCGATCGTTTTGATGCCGTGCTCGTTCATCGCGGTCGAAAGCGCACCGCGGCGGAGCTTGGCGCACAGCGAGCAGGGATTTTTCTCCTTACGCTCCAAAAACACGATCTCGTAGATCGGCACGTTCACACGGATGTACTCGACACCGAGCGCCGCGCAATAGTCGGCCACGGCATCAAAGCTCATGCCCGGCACACCCGTTTCGACCGTGATGGCCACGACCTTGAACGGCTTCTGGTAGAATTTGGAAAGGCGCGCGAGCGCGGTGAGCGTGACGAGCGAGTCCTTGCCGCCGGAGACGCCGACGGCGACCGTCTCGCCCTCCTGGATCATGTCGTAGTCCGTAACGCAGCGGCGCACGAGGCCCAAGATTTCCTGCATAGGTACAGCTCCTTGCGAAAAATAAAAGAATTTCGATTTTGCGATTTGAGAAATTGAGAGATAATCAAAGAAAACGAGAGGATTTACGAGCATTGCTTGCGCTAAATTAAAATGGTGTTGACATTCTCGCGCCCAAATGCTATAAATAAACTCGTTCCGATTTTACCAAGGGACAACAAAAATGTAAAGCACAAGCTTTCATTCATAGATCAATATGGAGGAAACACACCATGTCCACTTTTATGGCGAACAAGGGCAACATCGAGCGTAAGTGGTACGTCATCGATGCTGCCGGCAAGCCCATGGGCAAGACCGCCGTTGCTGCGGCTGATCTGCTCCGCGGCAAGCGCAAAGTCACCTACACCCCGCACGCCGACTGCGGCGACAACGTCATCATCATCAACGCTTCCAAGGCCATCCTCACCGGCAACAAGATGGAGCAGAAGTACTATCGTACGCACTCCGGCTGGATCGGCGGTCTGAAGGAGACCAAGTATCGCATCCTCATGCAGGAGAAGCCCGAGCTTGCGATGCGCGTGGCTGTGCGCGGCATGATGCCCCGCAACACCGTGACCAAGGACTCCCTGAAGCGCCTGCACATCTACGCTGGTGACACCCACGAGCAGCAGGCCCAGAAGCCCGAAGCCTACGAAGTCTAAGGAGGAAGAGAAGAATGTATCAGTCCAAGAAGCCTTATCTGTACGGCACCGGCCGTAGAAAGTCCTCCGTCGCCCGCGTTCGCCTCTTCCAGAACGGCACCGGCGCTATCACCATCAACGGCCGCGATATCGACGAGTATTTCGGTCTCGAGACCCTGAAGATGGTCGTCCGTCAGCCCCTCGCCGCTACGGAGGAGCTCGGCAAGGTCGACATCGTTGCCACCGTCGAGGGCGGCGGCGTGTCCGGTCAGGCCGGCGCTCTGCGTCACGGCGTGGCCCGCGCCCTGCTGCTGGTCAACCCCGAGTACCGCACCGTCCTGAAGAAGGCCGGCTTCCTCACGCGCGATCCTCGTATGAAGGAGCGCAAGAAATACGGTCTCAAGGCAGCTCGTCGCGCGCCTCAGTTCAGCAAGAGATAATCTGCTGTTCAAACCGTATCAAAATGGTTCAAAAACCCCGGAAAATCAAGGTTTTCCGGGGTTTTACTATATCTAAACGGGCTGATATAGTTTGACCAAATTTAGCAAAACGAGAGCCGTTTTCACCCAATTTTTAGTGGTCCGCAAGTGGTTAACCGGCCAAAAAGAGGGCAAAAAGAGGGTCAAGTGGTGCCCAAAGTGGTTAACCGAGAGCCGATTTTGTGGGTGTTTTGGGGGCTACTTTTCAGCCATCTTTCCCCTCGTTTTTGGCTGTGGCAGTTTGGCATAGTTTGACCTAATTTGAATAATTGAATATGAATTTGATACAGCACTCAGTGTAAAATGACTGGGTGCTTTTTTCATTTCAGGAACTCATATTCCGGCCATAGAAAGAGCCGTCACTTCACTTTTTATTTTGGAGTGGCGGCTTTTTCTATTTCCAGAAGCAACAGCAACAATCAGAAATGAGGTGAAGTCAATGAACACGCAAATCATCGCCATCGCCAACCAGAAGGGCGGCGTTGGCAAAACCACCACCTGTGCCAATCTTGGAATCGGTTTGGCACAGGCCGGAAAGAAAGTCCTGCTGATCGACGGAGATCCGCAAGGAAGCCTGACTATCAGCCTGGGCAATCCACAACCGGACAAGCTGCCCTTTACGCTGTCGGACGCTATGGGGCGTATCCTGATGGATGAGCCGCTTCGTCCCGGCGAGGGTATCCTGCACCACCCAGAGGGCGTAGACCTGATGCCTGCGGACATCCAGTTATCCGGTATGGAGGTATCCCTGGTAAATGCCATGAGCCGTGAGACTATCTTGCGGCAATATCTGGACACGCTGAAGGGGCAATACTCCCATATCCTCATCGACTGCCAGCCCTCCCTTGGGATGCTCACAGTCAATGCGCTGGCCGCTGCGAACAGGATCATCATTCCCGTTCAGGCGGAGTATCTGCCCGCCAAAGGGCTGGAACAGCTGCTCTCCACGGTAAACAAGGTAAAGCGGCAGATCAACCCCAAGCTCCAGATAGACGGTATCCTGCTGACGATGGTGGACAGCCGAACCAACTTTG
>ENA-OQHF01001055-OQHF01001055.1-human-gut-metagenome-genome-assembly--contig:-NODE-1055-length-15682-cov-5.138926_pt1 | contig 15682 bp, 14 predicted proteins | sample MGYA00242559_ERZ504709 | MGnify/ENA primary metagenome ERZ504709 (study PRJEB26092, sample SAMD00036203) | human gut metagenome | host: Homo sapiens | study: EMG produced TPA metagenomics assembly of... | reverse complement strand
ATTCTGCAGAGCGCAAAATTCCATGTAAGGCAGCACATTATTTTTATCGCAAGCAAGCAAGTAAAATACCTGAGCCTTTCTTGGATCTGCCCACGTTCCGAGTCCCTGTTCATACATCTTTCCAAGAGCCGCCAAAGCGTCCGGGTACATTTTCATTTCTGAAGTACTGAAACATTCCTTCAGGTATACAAATGCTTTCACATAATCTTCCGTCTCATAGGATTCCATTCCCTGACGATACTGTTCTTCCACCGACAATTTCCGAACACATTCCTGCGCCACCGCACGAGCTGATTTTTCTCCTGTTTTCTGGCCGGTAAGCTTCTTTTCGTCCAGAGCCTGAAGCATCCGGATTGCTCCTGCATGCCCCTGCGCAGCTGCTTTTTTCAGCCAGCCACATGCATCCTCTGTATTCATTTCCACACCTTCACCACGACCACGCAGCATACCAAACAGATACTGGGCTTCTATATGACCGGCATCTGCAGCTCGATGCGCCCACAACGCAGCCTGTTTCAAGTCTTCTGCCGTTCCGATCCCTCTGTAATACATAGACGCAAGAAGATACTGAGATTCTATATGACCGGCATTTGCAGCTTTCCGGAACATATAAATGCACTTCGATCATCTCTGTCTGCTTCCAGACCTGCCTGGAGTGCCAGTACCTGCCTTATATCGCTGATTCTCCATCTCCCAGATCAGCCGCACACTGAGACAAAATAGAGCGAAAAAAGTCTCGTCTTTTTCTTCCAGATAGGTACTCAGACGCACGCAGGCTTCCCGGCTTCCATTTTCTGCTGCCATGATATACATGTCCTTTGCAGCTTCAAATCCCTGTTCTTCCTCTGTCTTTATTGCCGCCCGATATGCTGCCAGTTCCCTGGGAATCTGCTCTTTTTGTTCATCCTGCTTTTTATCTGTCTTTTTTCTTCCAATCCAAAAATCAACCCCATAATCATTCCCCTCCTTCTTGTTTTCTGATTCAATCAATCTCAGTCTCTGCAAAATTTCCTCAGGCACTATCGCCTGCTTCTGTCCATTCGAAAGCATTTCCCGCCATACTGTAACAGGTTCACCGCACTGGATCTGCTGCGAATCCAGTATCTGATCATCTACTGGATGCTTCTCTAAATCTGAGATCTTCAGCACTCCTTCTGCTGTAGATATTTGATAAAATTTCTGATCGGGAACCATCTTCTGGCAAATGTTTCCATCCAACGAAAGAATCCAATCCGGAGCCGGAGACTTCTCTGATGTAAACTGCGCAATTTCCACCACAGATGTTTTCTCACAGAATCCATAGTAAATATGATCAAAGGCCTCATACAACTGTACGATCGTTCCAACAGGAACTGCTTTTAACTCCTCATAAATAACCGGTCTATGTGAAAAACTTCAGAATCTTCTTCGCATTATAATCAATCACCAGACCAGCACCTATATACTCTCCTGTATGTATCTTATATCTGACTTTACAGCTGTTTTTTTAGCAATCCTTTGTATGTCTCCACCTTCAGATCTCTGGTCTTCAGATTCAGCAGAAGAAGACTGGTCTCGACCTTTTCAGGTTCATTATCTGCAGGTTCCGACTCATTTACATGCAAAATCAGCTTCGGTCCGGCTTCTGCCAGACCACGTGTGAGATCACCAACGCAGTACTTTTCTTCTGGAAAATAAACCCGGCTGTAAAATATCTTTTTTGCTGTCCAGCCCAGCACATAACTGCAGAACTGCGTGTGTCGACAATACATAGAATATGTCTTTACATAATAATCGTTAATTGTCAGCCTGGAACTGCCCTCTGCTTTTGTATGTTCAATTTTATGATACAGTACCGGTGTAAATGGGGCATGTCCCTCTTCAATTGTCCAACTGTTGTACATTCCCTCTGTTCATCTGAACAGAAACCCTTTTTCCCATTTTGCTCGCTGCACATGATTGCTATAATCGCTTCTTTTTTACATCCCTTTGCGTAAATACAATGATACAGTTGTCTACAATTTTAATAATACTGTGCATTATTATGACTATTCGTGGATGGAATAAACAACAGTCTGTATTATCTAACTTTATAAGTATGAAATATTTTACATTAAAGATATTAACAGATTTTTTTTCTGCGATTGGTTTTATATTAGTGGACTATTCACTTTTAGAAAAAATAAATGTGAATATACAAAATCCAATTTATTCATTTAATGTGATAGGATGGGCAGTGCTGTTTTTATTCCAGATACTCTGGATTCAGTTTACGATTTCAAAATTGAACAAACTTGTACCAGTTGCTATTACTTATGAAGCAAAAGAAAAGCAAATATTTTCATTTATACCTGTTTATATTATTTCTCTTTTGCTTTTTGGGTTAACTGTTTATACAAAGTTTTTTTAATTTATAGTGGCTCAGTTGTCAAGACAAAAATCTAAGATTTTTATAATGAACTGATATGGTTGATAAGTAATAAGGAACATGGGGAGGATAGTGGAACACTCCCCAGATCCATATATGCATTAAGCTGCATACGGCAAAAGCATTGCCGGGTAGTAACATTCAGCCGGTGTTTTGTAATCAAGGGCAGAATGGCATCTTTCAAAGTTATAGGTGTGGACATATCGTCCAATAGCAACTCTGGCTTCCTTGATGTTGTTATACAGCGTCAGATAAGCTTCTTCATACTTGAAGCTGCGGAACCATCGCTCAATCATGATGTTGTCAGCCCAACGGCTTTTTCCATCCATACTCTGACGGATACCGTTTTCTTTTACAAATTCAATGTATTGCTGACTTGTGAACTGACAACCCTAATCAGAGTTCAAAATCTGTGGTTTTGACACAGCAAATGCTTTTTTTAGAGCATTGATAACCATTCTGGTATCAAGGGTATCATCGACTTCCCAGCCTACGATACAGCGGCTGTACCAGTCGATTACAGCTGTCAGATACAGAAATCCGTGTCTGATTGGAATATATGTAATGTCAATAGACCACGCCTGATTTGGTGCATCTATGACGGCATTTCGAAGAAGATAAGGACATACCTTTGCCTGTTGCATCCGCTTGGAAAGATTCATCTTAGGATAGATTGGGTAAATATCCATCTCATTCATATAGCGGCGTGCTTTACGACGTCCAACATGATAACCTCTGTTTTTGAGTTGTGCAGACATTTGCCTTGCACCCCAGGTTGGATTATCCGTATGAAGATGGTCGATAATCTCTTTACAAGCCAGTTCTTCGTCTGATACAGATGAAGTCTTGTAATAGATGCTTGTACGGTTGATATCAAGCAGTTTTGCTCCTACAGATGCCGGGATTTCTTTAGTCGTCAAAAGGTTTTGGACTAAACTTACTCTCGTAGTCAGGTCCACAAATTTCTTCAGATTTTTTTTTGAGCCAGTCAACCTGCATAGTTAACTGACCAACCTTTTTCGCATACTCAGCTTTTTCCTTGCGTTCTTCAGCAAGCTTGTCTTTGAGGTTTTCCTGACGCTTGTCATCGAATACTGCAGAGGCATTGTTAAGAAATTCTTTCTTCCAATTGCGGAGCAGATTTGGTTGGATGTTATTCTCGGTTGCAAGGGTGTTGAGATCTTTCTCGCCCTTAAGCAACTCGATTACCAGGTCTGATTTAAATTTGGCACTAAAGTTTCTTCTTTGTCTGGACATATTGATGAATCCTCTCTTTCATACTGATTTTAGTATATCAGATTCATTAAGAAATGTCCGAAAAAGTGTCTTAATTTATGAGACCATTATAGACGGAACCGGGATTTATCGGTTCTGGAATATAAAGTGGCAAAAGAATCTGAAAAGCTGGAGGCACTTGCAAAGGATGTTGTAAAAAGTGAGTCAAGCCTGGCTGCATTATCCGGCTCCATAGCGGCTCAGAATGTACCGTTAGAATACACACAGGATGAGTTGGAAGAAAAGCAGCAGGAGGCGGACAGGCTGACAGGACTTTTAGGACAGATAAAACAATATGTGAGAACATTCCGTTTATTTGCACCTACCATGGAAGAATATGCCATATCGGTGGAAAAGGGTGGCAAAATAGAGGCAGGAAACAGTTACAGGGGCATATTATCTGAACTGGGGAAACTGCTGGAGAGATTCAAGAAAGTGATAAGAGAGGGTTTGAGTTGGTTTCCAAGACTTATGCGTTGGAAGACTTCTGTCGGAGATGTTGCCCCGGTTTTTAAGGATACTGATAACGGATATAGTTATTTTCTGTATGGCTATATGAATGTTGAAACGAGGGAGCAGTATTCAAAGGAAGACTTACAGAATGAAATTATTGCGGAACTGCTTGTCGGAACCGTGGAACAGATGGATGCCAATATAGTGGCACTGGAACGTGATTTGGCAGAGATTTTGAGACTGAGTGGGGAGCAGAGAAGATTGTGGGAAGCGTATGAAGAGAGGAAGAGGTAAGAAAATAGTTCCAATAATTATTTGCATTCTTGGTAAAAACGACTTGAAAAAGTTCGTCAAAACGAATAGAATATAATAGTAAAGGAGAGCTTACTATGGAAAAATATATATCAGTACTTGAAACGGCAGAGAGATGGAATGTTTCTCAACGTAGAATACAAATACTATGCAATGAAAATAGGATAAAGGGTGCTATTAAACAAAGTGGTGTATGGTTAATTCCATATGGAGCTAAGAAACCTGAAAGAATGAAATCGGGTATAAAAGTTCCTAAGGATACTCAATTGAATGTACTATCGTTGTTTTCAGGTTGTGGAGGAATGGATTTGGGATTTGAAGGTGGATTTAATGTTTTGAGAGAATCCATAAATGAGAATGTTCATCCAGAGTGGAATGTAAAGAAAAATGGAAAGTGTTGGGCTAAATTGCCGAAAACAAGGTTTCACACAGTATTTGCAAATGATATTAAACCAGAAGCAAAATCAGCTTGGTGTAATTATTTTAAAAGTAAAGGCCTTGAAACAACATCATATTATTTAGACAGTATTGTTGATCTGGTAAAACTGCAGAAGGAAAATAAAGTTAATATTTTTCCACCAAATGTTGATGTTGTGACAGGCGGTTTCCCTTGTCAGGATTTTTCTGTAGCAGGAAAGAGAAAGGGTTTTGATTCGGACAAGGGGCATAATGGAAAAAGAATTACTGATGAAGAACCTACAGTTGAAAATAGGGGGCATTTATACATGTGGATGCGTGAAGTTATAGGGATAACTAAACCTAAAATGTTCATTGCTGAAAATGTAAAAGGTTTGACGAATTTGAATGATGCTAAGGAGGTAATTGAAAAGGACTTTGCATCAATATGTAATGGAGGATATTTGGTTGTACCGGCACGTGTGTTAAATGCTGCAGAATATGGTGTTCCACAGGGACGGGAAAGAGTAATCTTTTTTGGTTTTAAGAAAGAAGCGTTAACAGTAAAGGCATTGCAGGAATTAAGTAAAAAAAGTATTTCGGAAGAATATGATCCGTATCCAATCCGGACACATTATCTTGGTGAAAATACGAAAAATACTAATTTGAAACCATTTGTTAATGTTAAACAGGCATTTGTAGAGCTGTCGGAACCTGAGTTTTCGGATGATTTAAGTCAACAAAAGTATTCAAAGGCTAAATTTATGGGAAAACATTGTCAGGGACAGCAAGAAGTTAAGCTGAATGGAGTGGGACCGACTATTAGATCAGAACATCATGGAAATATTGAATTTAGACGGTTGTCACAAGAGAATGGTGGAGTTTATAGTGACGAGCTTAAGAAAGGAATGAAAGAACGAAGACTCACAATAAGGGAGTGTGCTAGAATACAGACGTTTCCAGATGATTATGAGTTTATTATACCTAAAATAGGTGATAATACGTCAGTATCTGCATCGGAGGCATATAAGATAATTGGGAATGCTGTTCCTCCATTACTTGCATTCCATATAGCGAAGAGAATAGAAGATAATTGGAACAAATACTTTGGAGGTTGATTATGTCAAAAGAGAGAATGTTAGCATATTTGGAAAAATTATATGGAATAACAAAAGATATTGAAGATAAATTACAAAATGAAAAAGTCGGAGATAAAGAAGTCAAAAAAATGACAGGAACCGATTTTGAAAAAGTAGTTTATGATAGTTTAATTGAAGCAGGTTTTGAAAAAGAAGAAATTACACATAGCACACAGAAGTTTCCCGATTTTATTTTAGAAGATTTGGAAGATGGTGACAAAATAGGTGTGGAAGTTAAAAAAACTGACTCTTCCAGATGGGAAGTTATTGGTGGTAGTGTATATGAGAGTCTTAAAAATGAAATAGAAGATACATATGTATTAATGGCAAAATTAGGTGGAGAAAAGCCGGAAGTTCGTTTGAAAAAGTATGAAGAATGTATTGCTGATTTAAAAGTGACCCACAGTCCGAGATTTTATTTGAATTTGGATCTTGAAGAAGGTGAGGATTATTTAACCCAAAACGATGCAAAAGATTTGTTAGAGTTGTCAGGTGATGAATTAAATAAAAAGATACGAAAATTATTGCGTACACAAAAATCCACATGGTGGAGTGAAGGAGAAACAGTAGCTTTTGCAGACTTGTCACAGGAAGAAAAGGGAATATATCTGAATGAAGGAATCGCATTGTTTCCGGAAGTGTTTAAGGGGGATTACAGTAAATTCACACCATGGTTAGTTTATAGTTGCTTTGTATGGTGTGGTAATGTAAGAGATATTTTTTCTGCAGGTGGAAATGTTTTTGATGAAGAATTGCAAATTTATATTTCTGCAATTATGAATCGAGCGTTACAAAATGTTGAAAGTATAAAGCAAAGAATTATAAATATGTCTGATGAAGAGCAAATGAGATTTTGGGGAATGTCAACTAATGATGTAGAAAAACGAATAGACGTTTGGTTAAATTTGGTAGAAGGAAACTTGCGTGTTTCAGCAGAATTAGTGAAGAACAATAAGGGATTAATGGTTTATGAAAGTTATGATGATGAGCGGATTTCAAAGTCAATAAAATCGAATTTCATGAGCCGATTAAATTGTAAAATGAAGCGTTCTAATAGCCATAGGTAGGGACATTTGTTGAAAGGAGGTATTTTGATTGCAGATTAAAAATATAACTATAAAGAATTATCGTGGTATTAAAAGTTTGGAGAAACTAGAAATTTCACTATTGAATGCAATTGTAGGGAAAAATGATGCAGGTAAATCAGCCATATTGCATGCTATTAATAGTTTTTTTTATGACATAAAACTTAATGCACAAGATAAATATTACGGAGCTAATGGGGAATCTACGGTTATAGAAGTGACATTTGTTGGAGAAGAGTTATTACAGTTGCCTAATACATTATTGGATGCTGAAGGATTGTTGCACATAAAAAAAGAGGCGGAAAATGCAGGGGATAATTATAATATGTTTATAATTGTTAAGGATTTTTGTAATGGATCATACAAAAATATTATGCAATTAACAGCGGCGAAATTGACAGCTCTTTTCAGAGAAGAAGGTATAGATGCAGTAACTCCTTATAGTAAAGAAGATGTATTTAAATTGATACATGCGGTAGAAATGCATGAGGAACGATATGAGAATGAACAATATGAAATAAAAGGCTCGTTACTTAAAAACCTGTTAAAAGAATTGTATCCTCAGTATTCATTGTTTTTAGCAGATACAAGTCTGGATACTGGAGCGTCGTCATTCCAAAATCAATTTAAGAAAATTATTACCAATGCTATAGAGGCTCATATAAATGATTTTTCAAATTTACAAATAGAAGTATCAAATACACTTGAGAATGAGGTGAAAAAGGTACAGGAGTATATGAAAAGACATTATCCAGGGTTGGATTCTTTGCAAACTGAGATAAATTATGATTGGTCAAAGTTAGTCAATTTTAATGTGAATATGACAGATGAATCACAGTTTGAAGTTAGTCTTTCACATAAGGGAACAGGAATACAAAGATTGTTCATGGTTTCATATTTTCAATATTTGGCAGAACAAAGTGAGAATGATAGAAGTAGTTATATATTCGCAATAGAAGAACCAGAAACATTTTTACATCCGGGAGCTCAAAGAACATTGCTGGAATCAATAAAACATATTTCGGAATTTCATCAAGTCATTATTACTACGCATTCTCCAGTTTTTGCCAGTGAAATACATAATGACAATATTATTGTGGCTAGTAAAGAGGTTAATCAGTCTGTATATAAACAAGCGGAAAATGTATCAGCAGAATTATTAGTGGATGAATTAGGGATAAGGGCAAGCGATAGTATTTTGTTGAGTAAGTTGCTAGTGTTTGTAGAAGGTTCTAATGATCTTAGATTTTGGAAGATTATCTATAAGCTGATTATGGGACACGACTATGAAGAAGATGGGATATTAATGCTACCAGGTGGTGGAAATGAATTACATAATATTGCAGAGATGAATTTGATGCAAAAGTTAAATAGAAATTTTATGGTTATTGTAGATAAAGATTCAGGAGCTGTAGATTATGAAGCAAAACTGTTAAAACAACAAGTGCTAAAAAGCAAGGTTGAAAATAAAGGTGGGGAATTAGTGGTTTTAAGAAAAAGAGAAATAGAAAACTATTATCACCCTAGGATTGTTTTAGAAAAACTTCAAAATGAAGGAATAGATATTGATACCTTAGAAATTCAATCATATGATGACGTTCAGCGAAAAATTAAAGATATTATAAATGGAACACAAATACAATTTAAGATTAAAAATAATATGGAGATTTTCACTGAAATGTCGATAGATGATTGGCGTGAAATAAGTACATATTCAGAAGATGGAGAGCAACATTTTGAACTGGAGGAAATTGTAAAAATGATGAAAGAAAAAGCAAATTTATAGCTTCAGGATATGGAAATGGAACTGGGAAATGCAGGTGAATACGAAAAACGTCTGGAGTTTTGTAACAAAGTGTTGGAAATGTTTGACTGGACGTATGATGACGGGGATGGTTTTCGCTGTGCAGTAGGTGAAGAACTTTATGAAGCAGGAAAAATAGAAGAAGGAAAGGCGTGGTTTGATAACTGGCTGCAAAAAGAACCTCACAATGCGAATGCTTTAAATGTTTACAGCTGGTGTCTGCAAAAGCGGGAAGGGATAGAAGCTGCTTATCGCTTAATTAGCAGAGAAGTGATCAATTGCGCCTGTACTATGGATAATTATATATTGTTTGATCGTGCAGAGTCTCTTGCACAGCATCTACACCGGGAAGCTGATCTGAAGTGGATAGAAACACAGAAACAATCATTTCTTAAATCAATGGAAATGGCAGATGACTACAATGATATGTATGATGATTTCAGTATGCCGGTTCAGCAGCCGATTGTAAAAGAAACGAAAATTTATCCAAACGATCCGTGTCCGTGCGGCAGTGGAAAAAAATATAAAAAATGCTGTGGTAGGCGGTAAGCATATGATAACGAGAGAGAAACTGAAGAAATTAAACAAGGAAAATTTGATCGAGCTGATATTGGAAATGTCAGAGCTTTTAAATGAGAACCAGAACAGAAAATGTAATCAGATTGTGGCTGGATATTTGACAGATCAGTCAGTGAACTCTCACGATGGGGTCCAGGCAAGAATGTCAGATGAGTTTGTATCCGAAAAAATGGCACAGATCAAAATTTGGATACAGCAGATTGATGAAGGAGAACTCTATCTGAATGCAGATGAATATGAAGATTATTCCAGTGGATATTGGGATAGTGATCTAATTACAGAATATTATGATGAACAGGGGATTGGAGATAAAATTAATACGATGCTCCGGTTTGCAAAAGACTGTGTAGATGACAGGAAATATCAGGAAGCCAGTTTGATCTATGAATGGATCTGGGAGATGGAAGTGTTTGCAGAGGAAGAATATGTTGATCCTGCAGATTTGGAAGTATTGGTCGAAAAAGAAATAGTGACTGCAGACTTGAAGCAGTTGGCACTTTTGACCCTGTATGTGGATTATCAAATGAGAGTGCCGGAAGAACGGGCGGAAGATATATATTTGTATTTTTCACATTATGCATTTCATGATCTTCATATTGAGGATATGTTCCATGCAGGAAGAGAAAATTTGACGGAAACCGAGCAATTCTGGAATGACTGGATTTCATTGCTGAAGACAAAAAGCGGCGATACAGAGAGCAGATTGCTGAAAGAAGCTGTTTTATATCGTGAGGGAATAGAAGGGCTTGTGAAAATGGCGAATGATAACTATAAAGTACATCCATCTTTGTACCTGGAAGCCATGAACGAGTATGATAAAAATTATGGATATTCCCAAATAGAGAAAATTGGAGAGAATGCAATAGAAAAGATTGATTCTAAGCTGACAATCCGCAGTAAAATAGCATTAAAGGCAGCGTGTGCTTCGTCATATCTTAATCATACAGAAAAGGTAATGCTTTTTTGCTGGGAAAGTTTTCGCTCTGATTCTACGGTAAGAAATCTTTTAAGATTGTTTGGTACAAAGGAAATGGCAGAGCAATATGGTATAAGAGCGGAGAAGGCTCTGGCTTCAAGGATAAAAGGAAATCCGGTTACCTCTATAAGAAATTCTGAGCTGAATCAGAACATCATTAACAATTATACATATAATGAGTTGAACTTTTATACGGGAAATTTTAAAGCAGTAAAAGCAGTATCAAAAAATCCAAGAGGTTCTTTGGGGTGGAGCAATTGTTTTGTCGGGGAAGGAATTTGCCTGTTTCTTTTATACTTATTTGAAGATGCTGTTCCCTCAAAGGCGGCTAAAGCGGTTGCGAATTCGATAGGCTTTTCGGGCTTGCAATGATTGCTGAAATAAAGGAACAAATGGGTGAAAAGGGGATGCGACAGGAAATTTTTGCCATATATAAAAGAAAATTTCCAAGACATTCTTCATTTCAGACAGAGATGAAAAATTATTTTGGTATAAGAGGTTAAATTTTCACATTGACATTATCCGAAAAAATGATAAAATTAAAACGACGCAAAGAGTTATCTAGCGAATACAGGACCACTTCTTTTGAAGTCGAGGCCATACGGACAGCCGGGTCCGCTGCCGATGGGTATAAGATAGGATACCCTCATTGATTGAGTTAAAAGCTCAAATTTTATAAGTTGGTTACTTCATAACCGAAATGCATGATAGTGCAGACTTGTGAAACGGTCAATTAAGCGTAGTAAAAGTATTGATGCTGTATAAGAGATAACGATTGAAGATTTCAAAGCAAGCTGTGTGTTTACAGCTTGCTTTTTTTTGAGGTGTAAAATGAGAGAAGAACACGAATTGAATCAAAATAAGGCACCGATCTACGAGGCACTGCAGAAATTCCGACAGATGCGGGTTGTGCCTTTTGATGTGCCTGGACATAAACGGGGCCGGGGAAATCCGGAGCTGACAGAATTCTTAGGGGAGCGTTGCATCAGCATTGACGTGAACAGTATGAAACCGCTGGATAATCTGTGCCATCCGATTTCTGTCATCCGCGAGGCGGAAGAACTGGCGGCAGATGCTTTTGGTGCAGCACACGCATTTCTTATGGTCGGAGGTACCACAAGCTCCGTGCAGACGATGGTGCTTTCGGTCTGTAAGAGAGGAGATAAGATCATTCTTCCGAGAAATGTACATCGCAGTGTGATCAATGCGCTTGTACTCTGCGGTGCGATTCCGGTGTATGTGAATCCGGAAGTGAACCACCATCTGGGCATTTCCCTGGGGATGAAGAGAGAACAGGTGGCAAAAGCGATAGCAGAACACCCGGATGCAGTTGCTGTATTGGTGAATAACCCTACATATTATGGAATCTGCAGTGATCTGAAAGCAATTGTAAAAATGGCTCACGATGCGGGCATGTACTGTCTGGCTGATGAGGCACACGGAACCCATTTCTATTTTGGGGAGGACATGCCGGTGTCAGCGATGGAAGCGGGAGCGGATATGGCATCGGTTTCCATGCATAAGAGCGGTGGAAGTCTGACACAGTCTAGTTTATTACTGGTGGGTCCGAATATTCAGGAAGGTCATGTGCGGAAAATCATCAATCTGACGCAGACGACTTCCGGCAGTTATCTTCTGATGTCCAGTCTGGATATCAGCCGCCGCAATCTTGCATTGCGTGGAAGGAAAGTGTTCCGTCAGGTGTCTTCCATGGCGGCGTATGCACGGGAAGAAATCAATGCGGTAGGCGGCTATTATGCATTTGGATCGGAACTGATCAATGGAGATTCCGTGTTTGATTTTGACCCGACAAAGCTTAGTGTCCATACACGGGATATCGGGCTTGCGGGCATTGAGGTGTATGATCTTCTTCGGGATGAGTATGATATTCAGATTGAGTTTGGGGATATCGGAAATATCCTTGCATATCTCTCCATCGGAGACAGACCACAGGAACTGGAACGACTGGTGAGTGCACTGGCTGAAATACGCAGAAGATATCAGACAGACAGCAGCGGTCTGATGAATCAGGAGTATATTGATCCCGAGGTTGTGATGAGTCCGCAGGAAGCGTTCTATGCGGAAACAATCAGTGTTCCGATTGGCAGCAGTGCAGGTTGTATCTGCAGCGAATTTGTAATGTGTTATCCGCCTGGAATCCCGATCCTTGCACCGGGAGAGAAAATTACAGAGGATATTCTGGAATATATCAAGTATGCAAAAGAAAAAGGATGCTCCATGACAGGACCGGAGGATCCGGAGATTGAATATATCAATATTTTAAAGGAGGACGATCATGGAACTTTGGTTTAGTGAATTTCACGCTCCCGATGTCAAACACAGTATCCGGGTGAACAGACACCTCTATTCACACAAAAGTCCGTATCAGCAGATTGATATCTACGAGACACCGGAATTCGGTAAAGTTCTGTCACTGGATGGAAATGTCATGCTGACGGAACGGGATGAGTTTATTTATGATGAAATGATCACGCATGTTCCGATGGCGGTTCATCCCGGAATTAAGAATGTACTTGTGATCGGAGCAGGAGACGGCGGCGTTGTCCATGAGTTGGCACGTTACCGTACGATTGAAAATATTGATCTGGTGGAAATGGATGAGCAGGTTGTAGAGGCTTGCAGGATGTATCTGCCTGAAAATGCCAGCCGGCTGGATGATGAACGTGTGCATATTTATTTTGACAATGCACTTCGCTTTATCCGGCGCCGCACGGATGAATATGATCTGATCATTGTGGATTCCACAGACCCGTTCGGTCCTTCGGAAAGTTATTTTACAAAAGAGTTCTATGGAATCTGCTACAATGCACTACATGAGGACGGAATCCTGGTCAATCAGCAGGGAAGCCCGTTTTATCAGCACGATGCAGAAGCGATGCAGCGCAGCCACCAGCGGATCGTCAGTACATTTCCAATCAGCAGAGTGTATCAGGCACACATCCCGACCTATGCGGCAGGATACTGGCTCTTTGGTTTCGCAAGCAAAAAATATCATCCGCTGGATGATCTTGATGCGGAGAAATGGCAGGCGTTGAATCTGAAAACGAATTATTATACGACCCGTCTGCATAAAGGTGCCTTTTATCTTCCGGCGTTTTTGGAACGGCTGCTTGAGGAGGTAGAATAAGAGATGAAACAGAATATTGAAACATTTATCGGGTGTGATTGTGAGTATGAGAAAGCGGAAATCGTCCTGTTTGGTGCGCCTTTTGATTCCACGACAAGCTATCGCCCGGGTGCCCGGTTCGGGTCATCAGCGATGCGCCATGAAAGCTTCGGGCTGGAAACATACAGTCCGTATCAGGATAAAGATTTGACGGATTGTTTTGTATTTGACAGCGGAGATCTGGAGCTGTGCTTTGGCAATACAGAGGATGCACTTTCCGACATCGAACAGCATGCCGATCAGATTATGGAAGAGGGAAAAATGCCATTGCTTTTGGGCGGAGAACATCTTGTAACGCTGGCAAATGTACGTGCAGTATACAAGCGTTTTCCGGAAATGCACATCATCCATTTTGACGCGCATACCGATCTGAGAGAGGATTATCTCGGTGCAAAACTGAGTCATGCCTGTGTCATCCGCAGATGCCATGACATGTTGGGAGACGGACGCATTCACCAGTTCTGTATTCGAAGCGGAGAGCGGGAAGAATTTGCATTTGCAAAAGAACACACCGATCTTCATCCGTTTGATTTTGAAGGATTGGAACAAGTCGTACAGCAATTGAAAGAGAACAACACCCCGGTATATTTTACAATCGATCTGGACTGTCTGGATCCGTCTGTATTTCCGGGAACAGGAACTCCGGAGGCCGGAGGAGTCACGTTCATGCAGCTGTTACATGCGATCCGCCTTGTATCCGAAACAAAGATTGTCGGAGCGGATCTTAATGAACTTGCCCCGATGTTAGATCAGAGCGGAGTGTCTACTGCGACAGCATGCAAGGTACTGCGGGAATTACTTCTGAGTCTGAAAAAATGATCGTTCAGACCATTTGTGACAAAGTAGCGTGAACATGCAGAATTTGAATAGATAGAATGAACATACAGAGTGAATTTACAGGAGGAGAACGAAAATGAGTAAGGTATTAGTAATTGGATGCGGCGGAGTAGCTTCTGTGGCAATCAGAAAGTGCTGCCAGGTAAGCGAAGTGTTCAGCGAGCTGTGTATTGCGAGCAGAACAAAATCAAAATGTGATGAGTTGGCGGCAGACCTGGAAGGAAAAACCGAAACAAAGATTACAACAGCCCAGGTAGATGCGGACGATGTGGATCAGGTGATCGCACTGATCAAGGAGTATCAGCCGGATCTTGTGATGAACATCGCACTTCCGTATCAGGATCTGACGATCATGGATGCATGTCTGGCTTGTGGAGTGAACTATATGGATACTGCAAACTATGAGCCGGAAGACACGGAGGATCCAGAGTGGCGTGAAATTTACAACAAACGCTGCGAGGAGAAAGGCTTTTCTGCTTATTTTGATTACAGCTGGCAGTGGGCATACCGTGAGAAGTTTGAGAAGGCTGGGCTGACTGCTCTTCTTGGATGCGGATTTGACCCGGGAGTGACACAGGCATACTGTGCACATGCAAAGAAAAATGAATTCGATACGATCGATACAATCGATATTCTGGATTGCAACGGCGGAGATCACGGATACGCATTTGCTACCAACTTTAATCCGGAAGTAAATCTGCGTGAAGTATCAGCACCGGGAAGCTACTGGGAAGACGGACACTGGGTTGAAATCCCGGCTATGAGCATAAAACGTGAGTATGATTTTGACTGTGTCGGACAGAAAGATATGTATCTGCTTCATCATGAAGAAATCGAATCTCTCGCGGAAAATATTCCGGAAGTGAAACGAATCCGTTTCTTCATGACATTTGGACAGAGCTACCTCACACATATGAATTGCCTGGAAAATGTGGGGATGCTTTCTACAACTCCGATTGAATTCGAGGGACAGCAGATTGTTCCGATCAAATTCCTGAAGGCACTGTTACCGGATCCGGCAAGCCTTGGTCCACGTACACATGGAAAGACAAATATCGGTTGTATTTTTACAGGAAAGAAAGACGGAAAAGAAAAAACATATTATATCTATAATGTATGTGATCACCAGGAGTGCTACAAGGAAGTAGCGAGCCAGGCAATCAGCTATACGACCGGAGTTCCGGCAATGTGTGGTGCATTGATGCTTCTGACCGGAAAATGGACAAAGACAG
>ENA-OQHF01001054-OQHF01001054.1-human-gut-metagenome-genome-assembly--contig:-NODE-1054-length-15690-cov-2.920966_pt1 | contig 15690 bp, 16 predicted proteins | sample MGYA00242559_ERZ504709 | MGnify/ENA primary metagenome ERZ504709 (study PRJEB26092, sample SAMD00036203) | human gut metagenome | host: Homo sapiens | study: EMG produced TPA metagenomics assembly of... | reverse complement strand
TACTGCTCGGTCTTGACGAAGTCCTTGACGGTGATCAGGCCGGTCAGGTGGCCTTCCTCGTCAACGAGCGGCAGCTTCTCAACCTTGTGCTGGGCGAGCAGACGGTGAGCGTCGTCCTTGGAAATGTTGGACGGGCCAGTGACCAGGTTCTCCTTGGTCATGACATCCTTAACCTTCAGGGTGTCGTAATCCTCGGAGGCGATGAAGCGCATATCACGGTTGGTGATGATGCCGACGAGCTTGTTTTCCTTGTCCACAACCGGCAGACCGGAGATGTGGAACTTGCCGCACAGCTTGTCGAGGTCGGCCAGAGTGACCTCGGGGTTGACGGTCAGCGGGTCGGTGATCATACCAGACTCGGAACGCTTGACCACATCGACCTGAGCGGCCTGGTCGTCGATGGACAGATTGCGGTGCAGCACACCGATACCACCGTTACGAGCCATGGCGATGGCCATCTCGGACTCGGTCACGGTATCCATGGCAGCGGAGAGGACCGGGGCCTTCATCACGATCTTGCGAGTCAGATGAGTGCTGGTGTCCACTTCGGAGGGAATGACATCCGTCTCGTTCGGCAGCAGCAACACATCATCATAAGCAAGGCCGAGCTTGGCGAAAATCGGAGGAAGGGGAGCATACGCCGATTGGGCGTTCAATTCATCGAGGTTTGTAGCCATACAAACACTATATGAACACGCGCTGACCTTCACGACACACGCTTGTGAGCGCTCACTTATCCGCTGCCGGGTCCTGCACCTCACCCGCCTGCGAGTCCCGCGAATCCGCAGGCGAATCAGTCATCGAATCCGCTGCCTGAGAGCCAATCGAATCCCGGCTCTCCCCTACTGCAGACTGCGACTTAACCGTAGCATGCTGCGCGTTCTTGCGTGCGGATTCGAGCGTCAGGTTCTCGGCTTGGATCTCGGGAATACGATGCCGCAGATAGGGGTACATCGTGGCTATGGTCAGCACCACCACGGCGATGGGCATGCCCACGGCCACATGCTGCGCTTTGAAGAACAGAATCGTCAGCGAACCGAATGCGATCAGCGCGGCCCATCCCCACAGGATCAGCACGGCGCCACGCACCGAATGCCCGATCTTCAGCATGCGATGGTGCAGGTGCATACGGTCCGGATGCATGGGCGACTGGCCTTTGGCCAAACGCCGCACAATCGCCAGACACATGTCGAGCACAGGCAGGAACAACACCAGAATCGGCAGCAGAATTGGCATGAACACCGGCAGATAGATGCTGGCATGAATCGAGGCCGGGTCAAGACGTCCGGTCATCACAATCGAAGCGCAGGTGATGAGATAGCCAAGCAGCATCGAACCGGAATCACCCATAAACAGTTTGGCGGGATGCCAATTATGCAGCAGGAAGCCCACGCAGATACCCACCATCATCACGTCGATCAGCGTGGCCAACGAAGCATAACTCGGGGAAGACCGGGCGATGATATACGAATAGGCGGCGAACGCTATGCCACCAATCGCCACGATACCGGCCGCCAGGCCATCGAGGCCATCAACGAAATTGACCGCGTTAATCGAGGCGACAATCAGGAATGCGGTGATCGCCATGGACAGACTCGGCGAGGCGGTAATCAGCGAACCGCCCAAAGGCAGTGAGATGATCTGCAATCCGCCCCAAGCCACGAATACGGAAATCAGCAGCTGACCGGCAAGTTTCAGCATCCAATCGAGATCCCACAGGTCATCGGCCATGCCCAGCAGACTGATCATGATGCCGCCGGCAAGAATCACCCACATCTGGTAATTGCCGTTGAACAATCCCGAGAGAAAAGGCAGCCGACTGGCGAATACGGTAGCCACGGCAAAACCGATCAGCATGCCAAGGCCACCCATGCGCGGCGTGGGAATGGTGTGCACGTCTCGGGCACGCACCTCGCCAACCGCACCGATTTCGATGGCGACGTGGCGAATCAGCGGAGTCACCAGCCAGGTGACGCCACCGGCGATGGCGGCAATCAGTAGGTAGATTCTCATGCGCCGAGTCCACCGCCGTTGAGGTGGGAGGGCCTTGCGAATCATCGTTTTGGGCGATGACGCCTTCACGCAGGATCTCGATGCCGTCGCGCGCGTACGGATCGGCTTTGACGACGGTGCTGGAGACATGGCCTTGGGTGGGACCGCCGTCCAGATACAGGTCGACTTCGCTGCCGAACGCGTCAACCGCCTCCTGGACGGTCTGCGCGCTTTCGTCGCCGGAACGGTTGGCGCTGGACGCGGCCAGCGGGCCAGTCGCCTTGAGAATCGCGAGGCACAGCGCCGAATTGGGGATGCGGATGCCTTGCGTGCCGGGGCGACCATCGGCGGTGTCGGCCAAAGTCTCCAACGTGCAGTCGGGCCGGGCTACGGCAATCGGCGAGAACGCGCCAGGCAGAAACGCCGCCGACAAACGATTCAGCGGGGACGGCAGGTCGAGACCGAGCTCATCAAGCTGGTCGGTGGATGCGAGCAGTACCTGCAACGCCTTATAGCGCGGGCGACGCTTGAGCCGGTAGATACGGTCGATAGCGGCCTTATTACGCGGATCGCACGCCACTCCATATACCGTATCCGTTGGAATGACGACCAATCCACCATCCCGGATGACACGCGCCGCCTGTGCCAGCGATTCATCCGTGACTTTCAGCGTTGTTCCGCCTTCCACGCTCACGCCACCTCCGTTCGCTTGTGTATTCACAATCTACCATTGCACCATTGCGCCCCGACTTGCATAGTTCATCATCGCTCGTTTGCCGTACTGCCGTTTTCCGATTCGCCCCACACGCACAGACCGTAGATACAATGAGTCCATCCATGCTCTTTCGCGAAATTACAGGAGTGTTCAATGAGCGAAATCAATGCTGAATCCACCACCATGCCTCCCGTCGAACTGCGTATGCCGCGCGCCAGCGAGCGCGAGGAGATGCTCGCCGGCAAACTGTACAATTCGGTAGACCCTGAATTGAATGCCCTGCGCGAGAAGGCCGGCGACCTGTGCGCGCGCTTCAACGCCGCGTCGCGTACCGATCATGCCGCCCGTGCCGCGATTCTCGATGAGCTGCTGCCCGGCCACGGTGCCGGCCTTGACGTGATGGGGCCGATTTTCTTCGACTATGGCTGCAACATCACCATCGGAGAGCGCGTGTTCGCCAACTTCAACTTCACTGTGCTGGATTGTTGCCCGGTGACGATTGGCGACGACGTGCTGTTCGGCCCGAACGTTTCGCTGCTGCCACCGATGCATCCGTTGCGTTGGCAGGATCGTAACGTGAGGCAGGCACCTGATGGTTCCGCATACGACTGCGAGTATGGCAAGCCGATTGTCATCGGCTCGAACTGCTGGTTTGGCGGCAATGTGACGGTAATCGGCGGCGTGACGATCGGCGAGGGTTGCGTGATCGGTGCCGGCTCGGTGGTGACGCGCGATATTCCGCCGCACACCGTGGCCGTGGGTAATCCGGCCCGTCCGATTCGCGAGATTACGGATAAGGATGCTTCCGCGCTACAGTATTACGCGCAGTGATATATGAATGCTCCCGCTGGCGAGCTGTCAGCGGAGCTGACTGAGGGTGGTTGCCGGAAATCTCCGATAACCACCCTCAGCCTCACTTCGTGAGGTAGCTCCCGCCAGCGGGAGCATAGTAATGTGAGACGTCACGCGCCGAGGTACGCCTTGCGCACCTTCTCGTCGTGCAGCAGGTCGGAGGCCTTGCCCTCCATGGTGATCTTGCCGGTCTCGAGCACGTAGGCGCGATCCGCGATGGACAGGGCCATCTTCGCGTTCTGCTCCACGAGCAGCACGGTGATGCCACGCTTGCGCAGCGTGACGATGATGTCGAAGATCTCCTTGACCAGCAGCGGGGACAGACCCATCGACGGCTCATCCATGAGGATGGTCTTCGGATGGCTCATCAGGGCGCGGCCCATGGCCACCATCTGCTGCTCACCGCCGGAAAGCGTGCCGGCCAGCTGGCGGCGACGTTCCTTCAAACGCGGGAAGTAGTCGAACACCATCTCAAGATCCTTACCCAGACTGGACTGGTCTTTGAGACTGAACGCGCCCATCTCCAGGTTCTCCTGCACGCTCATGCGGGTGAACACGTGGCGGCCTTCCGGCACATGGGCCATGCCCAGCGTGACGATCTTGTTCGCATGCGTTTTGAGCAGATCGTGGCCATCATAGGTAATGCTGCCGGATTTGGCAGGCACCAGACCGGTGATGGTGTGCAGGGTGGTGGTCTTGCCGGCGCCGTTGGCTCCGATCAGGGAGACGATCTCGCCGTCGTTCACCTTGAGGCTAATGCCCTTGACCGCGTCGATCGCGCCATAGGAAACGCATAGATCCTTGATTTCCAGCATCAGCGCGCTCCTTCCGTCAGTGTCTTGGCAATGCTTGGCTCCGGTTCCGCCTTGGTGGTGGAATCGCCGTCCGCGTCATCGTTGTTGTCGCTGCCCAAGTAGGCGGAGATGACCTGCGGGTTGTTGGCGATCTCCTCCGGCGTGCCGGATGCGATGGTGCGGCCATAGTCCAGCACCTGGATGCGCTGGCATACGCTCATCACCAGGCTCATGTCATGTTCGATGAGCAGGATGGCGATACCGAAACGGTCGCGGATCGTGTTGATACAGTGCAGCAGATCCTCGGTTTCGGTGGGGTTCATGCCGGCGGCCGGCTCGTCGAGCAGCAGCAGTTTCATGCCGGTGGCCAGGGCGCGTGCGATCTCGAGCTTGCGCTGCTGGCCGTACGGCAGGTTGGCCGCCTGGGTGGTGGCCAGTCCCTCGAGGTTGAAGATGCGCAGCAAGTCGATGGCCTTCTCGTGCATCTCGTTCTCCTGCTTCCAGAAGCCCGGGGTGCGGAAGATGGCGCTGCCCATGTGGTAGGTGAACGACTCATCGAAGGCGACGAGCACGTTCTCCTCGACGGTGAGCTGCTTGAACAGGCGGATGTTCTGGAAGGTTCGGGCGATGCCGGCACGCACGACCTGATAGGTCTTCTTGCCGTTCATCCGGGTTCCGTCCAGCCAGAACTCGCCTTCGGTGGGCTTGTACACGCCGGTCAGCAGGTTGAACACCGTGGTCTTGCCGGCGCCGTTGGGGCCGATCAGGCCAATGAGTTCGCCCTTGTTGATGGTCATGTTGAAGTTGGACACGGCTTTCAGACCACCGAAGGTGATGCCGAGATGTTCGGCTTTGAGGATGGGCTGGGTTGCGTCGCTCATCGTGAGGCCTCCTTCACGGTCTTGTCGTCGGACTGGTCATGCTGCTTGGCGCTGGCCGCGGGTTTCGCGCCCTTGCCGGCGGCGCCGCGGAACAGCATGCGGTTGACCAGACGCGGCAGTGAGAACTCCCAGGATCCGAAGATGCCCTGCGGGCGGAAGATCATGACGAGCACCAGCACCACCGAGTAGGCGAGCATACGGTAGTCGGCGAAGGCGCGCAGCAGCTCGGGCAGGATGGTCAGGCCGATGGCGGAGACGATCGAGCCGGTGAGCGAACCCATGCCGCCGAACACCACCATGATCACGTAGTTGATGGAGTTGAGCCAACCGGCCATGGTGGGGTTGAGCGAGCCGATGTACTGGGCGAAGATGCCGCCGGCGATGCCCGCGAAGAACGCGGAGATCGCGAAGACGAGCACCTTGAGGTACGTGGTGTTGAGTCCGGAGGCGCCGGCGGCGATCTCGTCGTCGCGGATGGCCTTGACGGCACGGCCGTAACGGGAGCGGCCGAACATGAAGAGCACGACCACGGTGACCACCATGATCCAGAACACGACGTACAGGTTGGCGGTGCGTTCGATGCCGATCAGCGCCTGTCCGGCGGCGCCCTTGTCGAGGCCCATGCCGCCGGCTACCTTGAGGTTCTGGATGATCACGCGGATGATTTCGCCGAAGCCCAGCGTGATGATGGCCAGGTAGTCGCCGTGCAGTCGCAGGGCAGGAATGCCGATCAGGATGCCGAACACGCAGGCTACCACGCCGCCGATCAGCGTGGTGAGCAGGAAGCGGGCGGTGGGGTCGATGGCAATGCCGGCGGCGACCATGTATTTGGCGGTCAGTGCGGCCACGTAGGCGCCGATGGCCTCGAAACCGCAGCAGCCCAGCGTCAGCTGGCCGAGCACGCCGATGGTGAGGTTCAGGGAGGTGGTCATGATGATGGCGATGCACGCGGTCATCATGATGCCCTTGATGTAGGAGTCGGCCAAGCCGGATTCGCACAGCGCCATCACGATGCCGAACGCGGCGAGGATGCCGATGAAGCACACCAGATAGGACTGTTTGGTGGAAAGCATTGTCTTCTTCATCTGATCAGACCTTCTCCCCTTCGTTCTTGCCCATAATGCCGGACGGTTTGACGAGCAGCACGATGATCAGGATGGCGAACACGATGGCGTCGGAGAACGCCGAGGTGATGATGCCCGCCGTGATGGTGCCGATATACGCCTTGGTCAGGCTTTCGATCAGACCGGATGGCCAGACCACCGATCATGGCGCCCGGGACGGAACCAATGCCGCCGAGCACGGCGGCGACGAACGCCTTCAGGCCCAGCATGGCGCCCATCATAGGCGAGACCTGCGGGTAGGCGGCGCAGTACATCAGCGAGCGACCGCGGCCAGACCGGAGCCGATGGCGAATGTCAGGGCGATGGTGGAGTTCACGTTGATACCCATGAGCACGGCGGCCTCCTTGTCTTCGGAGACCGCGCGCATGGCCTTGCCCTGCCTGGTGAATTTGACGAACAGCTGCAGGCCCACCATGATGACCAGGCCGATGACGATGGTCAGCAGGGTGTCTCCCGGCAGCTTGAGCTTGCCGAACGCGATGGACGGCAGGTGGAAGATGGTCGGGACGGTCTGGAAGTCGGCGCCGAAGATGGCCTGTGAGCCGTTCTCCAGCAGCAACGACATGGCGATGGCGGTGATCAGGGCGGTCATGGAGTTGCCCTTTTCACGCACCGGCTTATAGGCGGCCTTTTCGACGATCACGCCGACGGCCACGCATACCAGGATGGCGGGAATGACCGCCACCCAGGCGGGCAGTCCCATGGCCACGATGGCCGGAATGGTGAGCATGAGCACGTAGGCTCCGACCATGATGAAATCGCCGTGGGCGAAGTTGATCAGTCGGATGATGCCGTAGACCATGGTGTAGCCCAATGCCACCAGCGCGTACACGCTGCCGATTTTCAGACCGTTGAACAGCTGGCTGATGAACATGATGATCTGATCGGTCATAGCTCCCCCTTTCTATCAATGTTGTGGTTCTCTACCGCTGCGCGCGTAGAGATATTCGTATGTCTTGCGATTGATGGCGCGATACGCCCGCGCCTGGCGATATCCGCATATCGACGGCTGTCCTTATGCATCCGAGCCCGTGAAAACACGAAAGGGAGAGGACCGGCAAAACCGGTCGCTCTCCTGTTCATGCGGAAGTCATGCTAGGACATCGTGATTATGCGGTGGGAATTCATGGAATTCACTTGGGCTGCACGGTGGTGTTGTACACCGGCTTGCCGTCCTTCATTTCCAGCACGGTCACGGACTTGGTCGGCGAGCCGGACTTGTCCATGGTGAACTTGCCGGTCACACCGTCGAAGGTCATGCCGGCCACGGCGTTGCGCACATCCTCACGGGTGGCGTTCTCGCCAGCCTTCTCGATGGCCTGCTTGATCATGTAGATGGTGTCGTAGCCCAGAGCGGCGAACGTGTTCGGCTCGGCGTTGTTCTTGGACTTGTAGGACTTGATGAAGTCCTGCACCTTGGTGTTGGTGTTGTCGTCGGCGGAGTAGTGGGTGGTGTAGTAGGTCTTGTTGTACTGGGACTTGTCACCGGTGAGCTTGAGGCCATCGTATCCGTCGGGTCCCATCACGTAGCCCTCGAAACCCACGGAGCGGGCCTGCGGGATGATGTACGGGCCAGCGACGGAGTAGTAGTACGGAGCGTAGAGCAGCTCGGCGCCGGAAGCCTGGATCTTCTGCAGCTGGGCGGAGTACTCGGTGTCGTCGGCGGAGGAGGAGCTTTCCTTGTCCACCACTTCGAGGCCGAGCTTTTCGGCGGCCTTGGCGAAGGCCTCTCCCACGCCGGAGGAGTACGGATCGCCGGTGCCGTAGAGCACGGCCACCTTCTTGACCTTCAGGTTCTCGGCGGCGAAGCGTGCAGCCACCTCACCCTGGTAGGAGTCCTTGAAGCAGGTGCGGAACAGGTAATTGCCGGTTTCGATGGAGTCGGAGGTGGCGGCCGGGGCGATGGTGACCAGCTTGGACTGGTCGGCCAGCGGGGCCACGGCTGCGGTGGTGGCGGAAATGGTCGGGCCGGCCACGGCGAGCACGTTGTTGTCGCCGGCGAGCTTGTTGTAGGCGTTGGAGGCTTCGGTGGCGTCGCCCTTGTCGTCCATGGACTCGAGCTTGACCTTCTTGCCGTTGATGCCGCCCTTGGCGTTGATCTCGGAGACCGCCAGCTCGAAGCCCTTGACCTCGGCCTCGCCGTAAGCGGCGGCGGTACCGGAGTTGGTGGTCACGGTGCCGATGGTGATGGAGTCGCCGGAGGCCTTGGCACTGGAGCTGGAGGAATCATCCATGCTGCCGCCGGAGCAGCCCGCGAGGGACAACGCCATAACAGCGGCCGCGCTGGCCGCAACGAACTTAGTGGAGAACTTCACGTTCATCCTCTTCCTTCTTCCTTGGGATATTTCAACATCGTTCATCTGTCAACCAACGCGCGGGATGTGCGCGTGAGACGTTCCACTCACATAATTCGCATACCACAGAACTACATCACACGGCTTGTGACCGTCATTCACGTCTCTCTCATCCGATGTTTGTCGCGGACTGTTATAACCAGACCGGCTTTGAACCCGCAATAAATTGTTCTTATTATGAGACAGCGCAATTACGGAAACGAGAATACAATCCCAAGGAAATGTGGGATTCGTGGGGCTTAGGACACTGCAAACAGGTAGCGGTCGCGACCCGTCCAGTCCTGGCCGGTCGATGCGGCAGCGAATCCGGTGGCCCTGGCAAAGGCCACGAGACGATCCCCCTGGGTCACGTCATGTTCCATGACAAGCACGCCCCCAGGCTTGAGAAGACGGCAGGCCCGCTCGATAATGCGCTCGGGAATCAACGTACCGTCCATCGAGCCGCCATACAAAGCCAATTCCGGATCCCAATCACGCACTTCCGGCTGCTCGGGAATATCGGTCTGCGGCACGTAGGGGGGATTGGTGATGACGATATCGACGGTGCCGTCCAATTGGGCCAATGTGGCGAAGGACGTGGCATCCGCGATTTCCAGATGGTAATTCGAGGCAATGGATGGGTACTTTTTCGCGGTTTCCGACAGATTCCTTCGCGTCCATTCGGCGGTGTTCGGCGACAGCTCCACCGCCCACACCTGGCTGCCGGGCACCTCGCTGACAACGGACAGCCCAATCGCGCCGGAGCCGGCGCACAAATCGACCACACAAGGATGGATCATGCCGTTTTTTGTCAGCCAGTCAAGGCCGGCCTGCACCACGGTTTCGGTTTCCGGACGAGGAATGAACACTCCGGGACCGACCTTCAGGTCAAGGTAGCGGAAAGGAGCATGCCCGGTGATGTATTGCAGCGGCTCGCGCTTGGCACGGCGGTCGAGCATGGCACGGAAGACGGCAAGCTGTCCGGTTGTGCCAAGTTCCTCCCCCATAAGCAGAGCCCTGTCGACGTCGCGCAGTTCAACGCCTGCCGCCTCGGCAAGGAGCAACTTGGCATCATGCTCAGGCGTCTCAATACCCGCTTCGCGCAATTGCGAAGAGGCTTGGTTGATGATGTCGGTAATAAGCACTGGCGGTCTCCGTTGATCGGACATTAGGCTCCCCTCAGTCAGCTTCGCTGACAGCTCCCCTCACAGAGGGGAGCCATCCGGCAAAGTCATTTCTGATTGGCCAGACGGTCGGCCTCGTCGGCTTGGATGTCGGAATCGATGACGGCCTGCAGGTCGCCGTCGAGCACGGCGTCAAGGTTGTAAGCCTTGTAATTCGTGCGATGGTCGACGATACGGTTTTCCGGGAAGTTGTATGTGCGGATTCGCTCGGAGCGATCAAGCGAACGTACCTGCGAGTGACGCATGTCGGCGGCCTCGGCGGCCTCCTGCTCATGCTTCATGGCCAGCAGGCGGGACTTCAGTACGCGCAACGCGGCGGCACGGTTCTGAATCTGCGACTTCTCATCCTGCATGTTCACCGTGATTCCGGTTGGCAGGTGGGTCATGCGCACGGCGGAATACGTGGTGTTCACGGACTGGCCGCCGGGGCCGGAGCTCATGAAGATGTCGATTTTCAGGTCTTTCGGATCGATCTCGATCTCGTCGTCATCCTCGTCGGCCTCGGGGAACACGATGACGCCGGCAGCGGAAGTCTGGATACGGCCCTGCGATTCGGTGACGGGGATGCGCTGCACACGGTGTACGCCGCCCTCGTACTTCATCGAAGCCCACACGCCGTCTTCGGGAGCGGGCGTGCCCTTGGCGCGGATGGCGATCTGCACGTCCTTGACGCCGCCGAGCTCGGTGGTGTTCTCGGACTGCACGTTCACGCTCCAGCCACGCTTCTCGGCGTAACGGGTGTACATGCGCAGCAGGTCGCCGGCGAACAGTGCGGCTTCCTCGCCGCCGGTGCCGGCCTTGATCTCCATGATGGTGTCGCGCGCATCATCCGGGTCACGCGGGATCAGCGCGGTGCGCAGCTTCTCCTCGACACCGGGCAGTTCGTCTTCAAGACGCTTGGCTTCCTCGGCGAAGTCGGCGTCCTCGCCGGCCATCTCCTGAGCGGCTGCCAGATCGTCCTTCACCTGCAACCAGGCTTTGTAGGCACCCACGATGGCACCCAGTTCGGCGTGACGACGACCCAGCTTGCGCAGCTTGTCCGGGTTGGACACGACTTCGGGGCTTGCCATCTGTTCTTCGATGGACTGGTACTCCTCAAGCGCGGTTGCCGCCGCCGGGAACTGTTCGTCTGCCATAACACACTTTCTTCTGTATGGTGCTGTTCTGTTCGATTATTCGATTGCGCAGGTCAATGCTGCAACAAAACTTGTCAAAGAATACAAAAAACGCCAGTCCTCGATCGGGTATGCCGGAGCATGCCAAATCGAATCGGACTGGCGTGAAGTATGCTACTTGCTCTTCTTGCCGTAGCGCTTCTCGAAGCGAGCAACGCGGCCACCGGTGTCAAGAATCTTCTGCTTGCCGGTGTAGAACGGGTGGCACTGAGAGCACACGTCAACGAACATGTGATCTTCCTTGCCAGCGGTGCGGGTCACGAAGGTGTTGCCGCACGAGCACGTCACCTCAACGGGGTGATAATCAGGATGGATACCCTGCTGCATTTTACGTCTCCTATGGATTCGGGGGACCCGGGTCGTCATGCCCCTATGGCAAGACGTGAACCGGAACCTAAGGGATTGTACACGCCTATCTGGACGTGAAGACGCGCTGCGCCGCCGCAGGAGACGACGCAAAAGAGTGGGGCCGCAGGGGCTTGAACCCTGGACCGGGCGATTATGAGTCGCATGCTCTAACCGACTGAGCTACGGCCCCACGTTCGCTGCGTAAAACAGCCAACTTGCCAAAGTGTAGCACGAGCCCGCTAATGCCGGCACGCGCGCCATGCACCCATACCATGCACCCGCCAGCAACAAGCAGCATCTCCCGGCGCTACTTCTCCCCCATGTACCCCAACGGGTTCTCGATGAACCGTCGCAAGCCCATTTCGGCCGCGCCATATAGCGAGGGATGCAGCGCCACCGGCGGCACAAACACGCGAATCTTCACATTCGGGTATCCCAGAATTTCCGAACGCAGCCGGCCTTCAAGCACGGTGGCCAGCTCGTCGCCGAAGTGCGTCCACAGTCCGCCCAACAGCACCGTATCGACATCCACCAGATTCACGGCGGAAACGATGGCGGAAACCAGCGCATCGGCGGCCTGATCGACCACTTTGGCCACATCCGAATCCCCGGCTCGCCAACGCTGGAGGAACATATCGATGGCCTCGCTGCTGGTGGCATCCCCATCCTCGGCAATGCCGGCAGCCTCGACCAAAGCGCGACGGCCCGCAAACGCCTCAAGACACCCGTGACGCCCGCAGCTGCACAACGGCCCATCCATCGCCACGGACAGATGGCCGATCTCGCCGGCGAATCCGTGCGAGCCCATCACCACTTCGCCGTCGCGCACCACCGCGCCGCCGATGCCGATATCGGTAGACAGGTAAATAAAGGAGTCCGTGCGGTCCACCACATTCAGGAAGGGCGCACGTTCGGTGGCATACCCCGGAATCTGAGCGATGGCGGCCATCTTCGCCTCATTGCCGGCCACCACATCCAGCCGGCGCACCACGTTGAACCGGGTGAGGTTGACGTTTTCCCAACCCAGATTGCGGGCCACCAACAGCCACATGTCGTCGGTGACGATGCCCGGCAGCGCAAATCCGGCTCCCACCACCTTGCAGCCGCGTCGTTTGAGCCGGCTTTCCAACGGGAAAGTCATCGCATCGAGCTTGGCGAAGATCTCGTACGGGTCAGTGCCGGTCATATCCTCACTCACCCACTCCCGGCCGAGAGTGTCGCCGTTCAGATCGAGTGCCAGGCAACCGTAACCATCGGTGTTGATCTGCAGGCCGATGCCGGCGATGGATCCGCCGCGAATCTCCAGCGGCGTGCTGGGCCGCCCATATGTGGTGGAAACGACCGGCTCGCCTTCCTGCACCACGCCGCTTTCAATGAGCATCGAGGCCAACAGCGAGAGCGTGGCCTTGGTCAGGCCCGTCTCCTTGGCCAGATCGGCACGACTCATCGGTTTCTGCGCACGCAATAAGGTGTCGAGCGTCACCGACAGGTTATGGTTGCGCAGATCCTCCTGATTGATCCTGCGTAGATTTGCCATTGGCCCCTACCTCCTCGCACCCCTAGTCTCGAGCGCCGCACAGGCGCTCACATCCGTCTATCACACCATGATATTGTGCGTCAAACGATTGAATCGGACCGCACCTTCGCGTGTTTCCGTTTGCAATCGAACGTTGAGATACAGTATAGTTTAATCGTCTAACTTATTGGCTATGGCGCGCCGAAACTTTTGAGCGCGACCCTCATCGAGGAGGAATGCATGACGAGAGTACTGGTTGCCGGCGTAGATACGTCAACCCAATCAACGAAGGTCCGCATCACGGACGCCGCCACCGGCGAACAGGTTCGGTTCGGGCAGGCCAAGCACCCGGATGGCACCTCGGTCAACCCGGAATTCTGGTGGGAGGCCTTCACCAAGGCCGCCGAGCAGGCCGGCGGGCTTGACGATGTCGCGGCCCTCGCGGTTGGCGGCCAGCAGCATGGCATGGTCATTCTCGACAAGCAGGGCAACGTGATTCGCGATGCGATGCTCTGGAATGACACCAGTTCCGCCCGCAGGCCGCCGCCTTGATCGACAAGCTCGGTGCAGCTCCGGCCGAGGGTGACGAACCGGACGACGTGACCGCCCGCGGCAAGCAACGCTGGGTCAAGGCCGTCGGATCCTCCCCGTCGCCTCCTACACGCTGACCAAGGTGGCGTGGGTGGCCGAGAACGAGCCTGAGAACGCCAAGAAGATTGCCGCCGTCTGTCTGCCGCACGATTGGCTGAGCTGGCGTATCGCCGGCTATGGCCCGGTGGCCGAGGGCGAGGACGCTCATCTCGAAGCCCTGTTCACCGACCGTTCCGACGCTTCCGGCACCATTTACTACGATGCCGCGCATGACGAGTACCGCCGCGATCTCATCGCCATGGTGCTGGCCCCTGCCGAGGGCGAGGAAGCCGCCAAGGCCCACGCCGACGCCATTGTGCTGCCCACCGTGCTGGGCCCGCGTGAGGCAGCCGCCGTCAAGGCCGACCCCGCCATTGCCGGCAAGGACGTTGAAGGCGGCTGCATCATCGGCCCCGGCGGCGGAGACAATGCCATGGCCTCGCTGGGCCTCGGCATGGCCGTGGGCGATGTGTCCGTATCGCTCGGCACTTCCGGCGTGGCCGCGGCCATCGCTGAAAACCCGGTGTACGACCTGACCGGCGCCATTTCCGGCTTTGCCGACTGCACGGCCACTATCTGCCGCTCGCCTGCACAATCAACGGTTCGCGCATTCTGGACGCCGGTCGCGCCGCCCTAGGCGTGGACTACGACGAACTGGCCGAACTGGCCGCGGCCGCGGAACCGGGTGCCGGCGGCATCACGCTGGTGCCGCACTTCGACGGCGAGCGCACCCCGAACCGTCCGGACGCCACGGCGGCGCTGTACGGCATGACGTTGGCGAACACCAGGCGAGAGAACATCGCCCGCGCGTTCGTGGAGGGTCTGCTGTGCTCGCAGCGCGACTGCCTTGAACTGGTCAAGGGTCTGGGCGTGGACGTCAAGCGCATCCTGCTGATCGGCGGCGGAACCAAGTTCGCGGCCGTGCGCGCGCTGGCCCCCGCGATCCTCGGCATGGACATCGAACTGCCAGAAACCGACGAGTACGTGGCGATCGGCGCGGCCCGTCAGGCCGCCTGGGTGCTGTCCGGCGAGACCGAACCGCCGACGTGGCCGGTCAAAGTCGAGACCACACTGACCGGCGAACCAACCCCGCAGGTGTACGAGCAGTACGTGCGCTGGCGCGGTTGATGAAGTCACACGATGAGGTTGTCGGAACGACGAGGGCCAGCAGCCTCATCGCATATCACCATCAGGAAAGGAACATTGATGACTTTTCATTTCACAGTCCGTGATGATAAGCAGATTCGTGTCATCATCGACACCGACGCCGATTGCGAGGCCGACGACCCGTTCGCTATCGCTCAGGCGTTGCTGACACCGAAGTTCATGGTCAAGGCGATTTGCGCCGAGCATTTCAACGAAGCGGGCAGTATGGAACGCAGCTTCCGCACCGCGTCCACGGTTGTTCAACTGCTGAACTCCGATGTACCGGTACTCGAAGGCGCCCGCACGCCGCTGGCGGGGCTGCACCTCGCCTCTGATGAGGACCTCTCCCCCGCTTCGCGCGTGATTCTCGACGAAGCTCTGAGCACCGATACCCATCCGCTGTTCGTACTGTGCCTCGGCGCCATCACCAACGTGGCCGCCGCCATCAAGCTGCACCCGGAAATCGTCAGCCGGATGACCATCATCTGGATCGGCACGCAGCTTCCCGGCAACGATGAGGAAGCCATTCGCGAATTCAACTCCGGCAACGACGTGGAAGGCGCCAATCTGGTGCTGACCAGTGGTGCGAATCTCTGGCTGGTGCCTTATCAGGTCTACCGTACGATGAATGTGAGCATTGCCGAACTACAATGTAAGCTTGCCGATGCGGGCGCTATCGGCGAGTTCCTGTTCGACAATCTCGTGAAATACAATGACAGTGATTTCGCGTTCTGGACTTCGGGAGAAAGCTGGTCATTGGGAGATTCGCCCGCCGTCGGCTTGGCGATGAAGCATGATTGCGGCGAATTCCATTACGCGCCGGCACCATTGGTCAAGCCGGACAGCTCCACTGCTTTCATACCGTCTCGCCCAACGATACGCATCTACGACAGCATTGACAGTCGATTCATTCTCGAGGACCTCTTCGCCAAGTTGACGCTGTTCGCACGCGGTTGACGACCCGATAATATGCGGCCGCCCCAACGGTGACGCCTCCCAT
>ENA-OQHF01001052-OQHF01001052.1-human-gut-metagenome-genome-assembly--contig:-NODE-1052-length-15720-cov-3.842173_pt1 | contig 15720 bp, 19 predicted proteins | sample MGYA00242559_ERZ504709 | MGnify/ENA primary metagenome ERZ504709 (study PRJEB26092, sample SAMD00036203) | human gut metagenome | host: Homo sapiens | study: EMG produced TPA metagenomics assembly of... | reverse complement strand
AGAACTATGCTGGCGATTATTGATGGGGAAAGACGGAACAAATGTCTATTTTCGGTATTCGCTTTGCCTGTTGTAACAGAAGAAAATACTAATGTGACGGATTTGGAGTCCCAAGTGATCCGGCCGGATGAAGATACGGAGGATATTCGGGAATATCTGGCGGCCACAACCGCGCTGCTGGGGAGATTGGACAGCGATACTGCCATCTATATTTTTGATGAAACCCAGTACAACGAAATGATTGAGGATACTGATCATCCGATTTTTGTGGATTTGAGCGAAAAATATCCGGAACTTCCAATTGTGGATGGATGTAAGCTGATGGTAAAAGGACACGGTTTTTCGCGAAGGATTTTTTTAGTAGTCAGCGATGAGCTGTTTTTTGTTGTACGGGATTTGGCGTATATCCGCAATCATGACAAACAAAAAGTAATCGACCATTATGACTATCAGATGGAATTTTTTGATGCCATTGTCAATGCGAGCTTCCCGAAATAGAATCAAGATGCGTCAAGAAATGAATTGCGGAAAGAGATAAAGAGAGAAACGGGCGAGGGAGAGAAATCGTAATTCGCTCTTACCAGGAAAGTGATTGGGCAGAGTTGGCCCGCATCCATGACAGTGCTCGACGGGTGAAGTTGGAATGGTTAGGTCTTTCTGATGCGTTTTTTGCCTTTTGCGGTGGCTTCTGTTCGGGAACATTTATTTGAGGATTCAGTCTGTGTTGCCATTTTGCAGGAAAAAGATGATACGGGGCTGAGTGTATCTGGAAAAAATATTGAAATTATTCATGTTTCAAATTCCGTATTACGTGGGACCGTTGGGACAGGAGTATAAAGATAAAAAAGGATATAATGTCTGGGCAGAAAGAAAGGAACCTGGAAAAATTTATCCATGGAATTTTGAAGAAAAAATATTTGGTAAGAAAGTGTATATAGGGAAAATCATATTAAAAAGTATTCAAATAGCGTTTCTGTCATCTCTGACAATTGAGCTGTTGCAGTTGTTTTTAAGATTAGGAACATTTCAAATATCCGATTTATTTTTTAATACAATGGGAGGATTAGCAGGAGGAATTATTTATTTTCTAGTGAATGCCGTAGCAGAACGGATTAGACGAATCAGAAATTAAATACGACCAAACACAAACACCCTCATTCAGAAATTGGTACTACAAATTGCACAAAAACAATAACAAAGACATATTTATTACAGAAAATTTTGCTAACACCAGAGGGAAAATGCAAATGAAATGTTGTAATTTCCTAAAAAATAATGCTGCATATTGATTCTCCGAAATTAATTTGATAAAATATAAAGCATAAATACAGGATACATAATACAACACAATATAAAGAGGAGAATAACAATGCATTTATTAGGAACGATTGCAATGATCTTAGTGTTAAGCTTAATGATCGCAGGGCTTTTAAAATTAAATTACAAAGATTTATGGGTATCAGAAGATAAGACATCCAGAGAGCCAGAGGCAAGAAGATTAAGAAGTTGTTAAGTATAAGATCAATAAGATAAAAGAGCAGGTACGAAACAGAGTACCTGCTCTTTTTGGTCTTACAATAAGAAAGAACTGCTGATTCCGCCATCTACAACAAGGTCGATTCCACTAATGAATCGTGCGGCATCAGAGCAAAGGAAAGCAGCTGCCATTCCAAGGTCTTTTTCTTTTGCGAAACCACGAAGAGGTGTGCGGTTTTGGATTTCTTCTAATCGTTCTGGTGTTTTTAAGTTTGTTTTTGCGAGCATATCTGTGTATACGAATCCAGGATTTAAGCTGTTGACACGGATGCCATATGGACCAAGATCGCGGGAAAGGCTTCTTGTAAGACCTTTTACGCCGCTTTTACATAAAGTATAGGCCTGAATATCATGCATTCCGAGGATTGAAGCAAGGGAAGAGATAAAGAGAATGCAGCCGGATTTTCGTTTCTTCATATTCGCAGCAACAGCCTGTGAGAATAAAAATGGCGCTTTAGCCTGAGTGGCGATGATGGTATCTAATTCTTCTTCAGTAAAGTCAAAATAATCTTTTTTGTTATTGATCCCAGCATTGTTAACCAGAATGTCGATAGGTGTGGTTTCTTCGATTTTGGAAATGAGTTCGTCATAGTGTGCGGTATCTGTGACGTCGAATACGTAATAAGAGCAATGTTCCCCAAGTTTTTTGGCGGCTTCTTTTAATTTTTCTTCTCGACGTCCAAGAATAATAACGTTAGCATCCGCATCCAGAAGTTCACTTGCAATGGCGAACCCGATTCCAGTAGCTCCTCCAGTGACGATGGCAGTTTTCCTTTAAGGAGATTCTTTTTTCATAATGCTTTCCTTTCGTGAAAATGATTAAAAAACACAAAAAATAATTTAAAATAAAGAAAAAAACATTTATAAACAAAGAATTATAATAACAAATAACAAAAATGTCCATATGAAAATACAATAAAATAAGAAAGTATTTAAGGAAAGGATAGCCAGAAGATATTGACATTATAGAGAATAATATTTATAATGAAAGGTATATGTGAAGACAAATATATGGAATGCTTTACACAGGATATAACAAGTATACAGGTAACAAAACAGGTCAGATGACTGAAGGGGAGATTTATGGATACTACATTAATAATTATGGCAGCCGGAATCGGATCAAGATACGGTGCAGGAATCAAACAGCTTGCGAAGATGGGACCGAATGGAGAGATCATTATGGATTATTCAATTCGTGATGCGAAAGAAGCTGGATTTAATAAGGTTGTATTTATTATCCGTAAGGACATCTTTGAAGAATTTGAAGAGATAATCGGCAGCCGAATTAAAGATCAGATTGATGTAGAATATGTATTTCAGGAATTAGATGACCTTCCAGAAGGATTTGAAGTACCAGAAGGACGTACAAAGCCTTGGGGAACAGGACAGGCTGTTCTTTGCTGCAAGGATATCGTCAAGGAACCATTTGTGATCATCAACGCAGATGATTACTATGGAAAGGAAGCTTTTGTGAAGCTTCATGATTTCTTAGTATCTGGAGAAGATCTTGGAAGAGAATTCACAATGGGAATGGCAGGATTTATCCTGAAGAATACATTAAGTGACAATGGAACTGTCACACGAGGAGTTAGTGTTGTAGATGAGAATGGATTATTAAGCCAGGTTCATGAGACAACAGGAATTATGATGGGGGAAGATGGTAAGATCAAGTGTGATCTTCCAGATGTTCAGGAATGGATCAGTCCAGAGGATAAGGTTTCTATGAATATGTGGGCTGCATATCCAGAATTTTTAGAGTTTCTTGCAGAAGACTTCAAGACTTTCTTAAGTGAAGTAGAAGAAGGAGATCTGAAGAAAGAATATTTATTACCAAACATCGTAGATAAATTATTGAAAGAAGGACGTGCAAACGTTAAAGTATTAGAGACACAGGATCGATGGTTCGGTGTAACTTATCAGGAAGATAAGGAAGCTGTACAGAAAGCATTTGCCGAATTGATCAAAGAAGGTGTCTACCCAGCGAATTTATGGGGCTAAGATATATGGCATAATTTAGGGGGCAGTCAGTGTTGAACTGGCTGCCTGTTTTATTTCAGAGGAAGTTTTGGTGAGGTCCTCTTTGGAATAGAATAAGGAGGATCAAAATGAAATATAGCAAAACAATTGCGGGAATTACGATAGAAATCTGTGAAAAAGCAATAGGAGAAGATCTTGTTTTAACTCTAAGCGGTGGTGAGAAACCGCATATTGGCTGTGTTGTTCAGGCAGTTCCACGCCCTTCGTTGAGTGGTGACGGAACGATCAGTGTCACTTCATCTGTGATCAACCTGACAGGTCACAAAGACGAATTTCTATGCCGCAGACTGGCTGAGAATCGATGCAGGGAAACAGGAAAAGTAGTGGTATGCACAGGCGGGGTGCACATGGATCATATAACGGGAGAACAGATCGAAGAATTATTAAAGAATATCGATCGTATGATGACAGAATAAGATCATAGAAGATGATCAGAAAGCAGGTGATTTTTTGAAATTTATTCATATTGCGGATGTTCATTGGGGAGCCAGACCAGAGAGAGAGCAGACATTTGGAAGGATCAGAGAACAAGAGATCAAAGAGACATTTCAAAGAGTCATTGATCATGCGAATAAGCAACAGGTAGATCTGTTATTGATCGCAGGGGATCTGTTTGATCAGCCGCCAACGCAGCAGGAACTGAGAGAAGTGGATTATCTGTTGTCTAGACTGAATCATACAAGAACGGTTTTGATCGCAGGGAATCACGATCATCTGGAACCGCATGATGTATTTTCTCAGTATAAATGGAATTCGGAAGTTTACCTTCTGGATGGAAAACAAAGAGATCATATTTCTTTTGAAGATCTTGAAACGACTATTTATGGCTTTAGTTATTGGAAGAATCAGATCACGAAACCATTGTATGATCGCATGAAACCAGATGAGAATGAAAGCAGTGATTTTTCAATCCTGCTGGCACATGGAGGGGATGAAAGTCATATCCCGATTCAGAGAGAGACGTTAAAATGGTCTGGATTCGACTATATCGCTCTTGGACATATCCATAAACCAGAGATCATTTTCGAAGATCTGATGGCATATGCAGGATCGCTGGAACCATTGGATCACACAGAGACGGGATACCATGGGCTGATCGAAGGGGAGATCAGCGAAGAAAAGAAACAGATAACCTTCGTTCCCTTTGCCAAAAGAATGTATACACAAGTGGAAGTCATGATATCCGATGAGATGTCAGCGTTAGAAATCGTAGATCGGGTAGAAACGGAACTTTCATATCGTGGAAGAGAGAATATATATGAGATTGTACTGACAGGAAGTGTTGATCCACAGATCCATCTGGACTTTTATGAGATTACGAGCCAGTATATGGTCACAGATATCATTTATGAAACGAAGAATCAATGGGAATACGAACAGCTATCAGAGGAAGATGATTTTATCATCCAGAAGGTTGCAGATATTTTAAAAGATGAACCAGAGGCTTTGCGTTATGCGATGGAAGCTTTAACATATGCCAGGGAGAAGTAAAAGATGAAGGTTGAGGAGATCAATATTGATGGATTTGGAAAATTTCATAAATATCATTGCCAGACATCTGGGAAGTTAGAAGTTTTCTATGGCAAGAATGAATCTGGCAAGACAACACTTCGTAAGTTTATGATTGCAATGCTGTTTGGACTGGAGAAATCAAGAGGACTTGCTGCAAGATATGATGATTTCACCAGATATCAGCCAGTAAATGGCGGTATTTATGGTGGCTCCATGATCTTTGAAAAGGACGGGATCAGATATAAGATCATGCGAAACTTCGGTCAAGGGCAGACAGAGTATCGCATATTTGATGCGGATACGATGGAGAAACTTAAGGGGAAGGAATACTTATTCGAATCTGATAAACAGGCATTTGAGAATACGGTTTCGATGACACAGGCAGAGATTCGTACAGGCAGAGAGATGAAGGAAGTTTTGCAAAATTCCATGGCGAATCTGCGAAGCAGCAAGGATGCCGCGATCGACCTCCGAAAAGCGATCGATCATTTGAAAGCCAGACGAAGACAAATGCGAAAAGATCCTGTGTTTGCACAGATTGACAATTTGCGAAGACAGCAGGGGTCATGGCAGTATGATGCACAAGCGTTGAATGAATATGAACAGGAAGAGAGAGAGATTCGGAAACGTTTAAGACAAAAGAGAAAGTTGACGCTGCTTCAGAAGATTTTGCTGTGGTTTCGAAAGTTATTTGGCGGGGAAGATGAAGAACGAATTCGCAAAATAGAACTAAGACATCGCTTAGAGATCATAGAGATCGAGAAAGCACAGCTTATGCAGCAAAAGGAAGAGGCAGATAAGAAAAAGCAGGAATACGAGATTTTGCTGGGGCAGAAAAGGAAGAAAGAACTTGAGATTCACGAGATAGAACTTGCAATGAAAGCGATCGAGGAAGCTGCAAGCCAGGTACAAAAGACTTTTGGACAGGAACTAAATGAGAAGATCTCAGAGATTTTTTGTGATATGACGAATGGAAAATATACGCAGGCAGTCATGGATGAGAATCTTTCGATGATGGTTTATGATGGATTTGATCATGTCGATATGAAGTATTTAAGCAATGCCACGGTAGAACAATTATACTTTGCGCTACGTCTTGCATCGGCCGATCTTTTGTATGAAAATGACGCATTTCCGTTGTTTTTAGACGATGTGTTCGGTAATTATGATGATGAAAGACTGGCACAGACGATGCAGTATTTAAGTCACCATACAGACCGTCAGATCTTTTTATTTACGGGCAGGAAAGAAATACTTCGTTTATTGGATGAGAAAGAAATTTTATATCATCTTATTTCTTTATAGCTTTTTCTGTGCTAAGATAATGAGAGATAAAGTAACAAAGGAGATCAAAATATATGGCAAAGAAGATGACCATGGCAGATATCGCAAATTTATCAGGAGTTGGAAAAAGCACAGTATCCCGCTATTTTAATGGGGGATATGTAAAGGATGAGACGAGAGCGAAAGATTCAGAAGGTCATTGAAGAATACAATTATACACCGAATGCATTTGCAAGATTGAATGCGAAACAAAGCAACGTGATCGGTGTAGTTGTGCCGACATTGAATTCTAAGATCACAAGCCGTGTGATCACAAGTATTGATCGGTATTTAAGAGAAAAGGGGTATACAACCCTTATTCAGAACTCAGACCATGATATTGATCAGGAATTACAGAATATCCAGCGCCTGATCCAGTTAAATGTGGATGGGATCTTGATCAGTTCCATTGCGATCACAAAGGACCACAAAGAGCTGTTAAAGAAAGCGGGAATTCCAGTGGTTGTTTTAACACAGGATTATGAAGATGGAATTTCCATTATTTATGATGATTATCATGCAGGGGAAAATCGATCGGAGAGTATATCGGGAAGAAAGGACATCAAAAGGTTGGATATATTGGTGTCTATGAGACAGACCAAGCAGTTGGGATCGAGCGTAGAAATGGTGTGTTAGATGGATTGAAAGAATATGGGATCACACCGGTGACGGGGAAGAGTGATTATAGTTTTATTGGTGGACAGATGGTTACAAGAGAATTACTTGAGAGGGAATCAGATTTAGATGCGATCATCTGTGCAACAGACCGGCTTGCATTTGGTGCATATAAGATTTTACACGAACATAATAAGAGGATTCCAGAAGAAGTGTCTGTGGCAGCGTTTGGAGGATATGATGAAAGTACACTCCTGACGCCAGAGCTTACAACGCTAAAAGTTTGATTCCTATGGAATGGGATACCTTGGAGCGGAAACGATCCTTAAGATGATCACAGGAGAACCAGTATCCAAGAAACAGATTGTGGGATATGAATTTATTGAAGGCGGAAGTGTCAAATCATAAATTCTTCATACATGCTTATAATATCGCCCTCCTTCCATATTGCTCGGAACGGAGGGTTTTGTCGTTTACCTGTTGCTTTGTTAAATCGCTTCACATAAAACATAAATAAAAGTAATAAAATAAAAAATGTGGTATCGATTCCATAAATACTATTGACAAATAGAAGAGGAAGTTATAAGATACAGATATGGAACCGATACCATAACAAGTTTCACAATAAAAAAGGAGAGAAGATATGGATTACGCAAAAATCGCCAGCCAGGTCATCGAGCATGTTGGCGGCAAACAAAACATTAAGTCAGTTCAGCATTGTGCAACAAGACTTCGTTTACAGTTAAAAGATAACGATCTTCGCAATGAAGATGCAGTCAGCGACATTGAAGGAGTTAAGGGAGTGTTCTTAACACAGTCACAGTTCCAGATTATTTTCGGATCAGGACTTGTAAACTTAGTATGCGACGAAGTACAGAAGCAGTTAGGGATCGCAGTCGATGCACCTGCAGATGCTGAGAAAGAAGAGAAGAAAGGAAATGTTCTTCAGAGATTAGTAAAGTTATTAAGTGATATTTTCGTACCGATCATTCCGGCCATCGTAGCAGGTGGTCTGTTAATGGGAGTGAACAATATCCTGACAGCAGCGATGTTTAGTGGAAAGTCTGTCATTGATCTGTACCCACAGTTTAAGGGTCTGGCAACAGCGATCAACATGTTTGCAAGTGCTCCATTTGCATTTTTGCCAGTATTGATCGGATTTAGTGCAACGAAGAAGTTTGGCGGGAATCCATATCTTGGAGCAGCCATGGGTATGATCATGGTTCATCCAGATCTGTTAAGTGCATACAGCATCGGTATCGCCAAAGCGCCAGTATGGGATATCTTTGGATTTAAGATCCAGGCAATCGGATATCAGGGAACTGTACTTCCAGTATTAGCAGTTGCATTTATTTTAGCAACGATCGAGAAGAAGTTACATAAAGTAACACCAACATGGTTAGATAACCTGACAACACCATTGATCTCTATCATGGTAACATCATTTTTAACATTCATCTTCGTAGGACCAGTGTTAAGAGAAGCAGGTAACTTATTAGCAGATGGGATCACATGGGTATATAACACACTTGGATTTGTCGGTGGCGGATTATTCGGACTTGCATATGCACCAATCTGTCTAACAGGAATGCATCACAGCTTTATCGCGATTGAGACACAGCTGATCGCAGCCAAAGCAACAACAGGTGGAAGTTTTATCTTCACAACAGCAAGTATGAACAACGTAGCACAGGGAGCAGCCGTATTAGCAGTTTTATTCTTAACAAAGAATGAGAAGATGAAATCAATCTGTTCTGCATCAGGTGTTTCTGCATTACTTGGAATCACAGAACCAGCAATGTTCGGTGTAACACTGAAATTAAAATATCCATTCTACGCTGCCATCATTGGTTCAGCCGTAGGTAATGCATATTGTGCAGCAACAGGAGTTTTGGCACAGGCATTAGGAGCAGCAGGACTTCCAGGATTCCTGTCCATGCTTCCAAAAGATTACTTAAACTTCGCGATCGGACTGCTCTTATCCATGGGAGTATCCATAGTTTTAACTGCGATCTTCTGGAAGAAGTTTAACATCGAAGGAGAAGATCACAAAGCAGAGACTCCAGTCAAAGAAGAGAAAGCAGAAGAAACAAATGAACTATATGCACCAATGAAAGGTGAAGTTTTAGATGTATCAAAGTCCGCAGATCCAGCATTTGCAAGTAAGGCAATGGGAGAAGGTGTTGCGATCAACCCAAGCGAAGGTGTCGTATATGCACCAGCCGATGGAACGATCAGCCTGATCTTCCCTACAAAACATGCAATGGGAATTACATTAAACTCAGGAGTAGAACTTCTGATCCATGCAGGAATCGATACAGTTAAGATGAATGGCGAAGGTTTTGAGACTTTCGTAGAAGCAGGAGCCAAAGTAAAGAAAGGTGATAAATTATTATCTTTTGACATGGATCTTGTGAAAGAAAAAGGATACAAGACACAGACGATGTTCTTAATCGCAGATGCGAAAGGAAAAGAAGTCGAAGTGGTTGAAGCAGCGGATGCAGATAATAATACGAAGATCATGAATTTAAAATAATCATTATTCGAAGAAGGAAAGGAAACCAGGGCAGATGTTTGAAAAATACAAAAAGTCTATAAGGCAGATTATGAAAAATGGTATAAAGAAAATGAAGCTTACAGAGAACGCGTGGCAGCAGATCAAGACCGATTAAAATTCCATTTAATGCCAAAGACAGGATGGTTAAATGATCCAAATGGTTTATGCCAGTTTAACGGGACATACCATATTTACTACCAGTACACTCCATTTGAACCAACTGGTGAGTTAAAGACATGGGGACATTATACGACAAAAGATTTTATTCATTATGAAGATTTTGGACCAGTCGTATTCCCAGATGAAGACATTGATGCCCATGGTGTCTATTCCGGCTCTGCATTTATTGAAGATGATACGATCCACTATTTCTACACAGGAAATTTAAAATATTTTGACAGAGATGATTATGACTATATCAACAGTGGACGTGGAAGTAATACGATCACATTTACAAGTAAAGACGGCTATGAGTTTACCAAAAAGGAATTGTTAATGACAACCAACGATTATCCAGCCGACATGAGTAACCATGTGCGTGATCCAAAAATCTTTAAGAAAAATGAGAAATATTACATGGTTCTTGGAGCAAGGGATGTCGAAGGTGTGGGTATGATCCTTCTGTATGAATCTACAGATCTTAAGAACTGGACATACAAGAACCGCATCACAACTCCACAGAAGTTTGGTTATATGTGGGAATGTCCGGATTTGTTTGAGATGGACGGACAGTTATACATCATCTGCTGCCCACAGGGAGTAGAAACACAAGGCATTGATTACGAAAATGTTCATCAGGTCACAGCAATGAAATTAGACTATGATTTTGATACCGATGAATATGAGATCACAGATATCAAACTTTTTGACCGCGGATTTGATTTCTATGCACCACAAAGTTTTGAGGATGAAAGTGGAAGAAGAATTCTGATCGGCTGGATGGGAATCCCAGACGCAGACTATACGAATCCAACCGAAGAAGCAGGATGGCAGCATGCACTGACGATTCCAAGAGAATTATCCGTAAGAGACGGAAAACTGATTCAGGAACCAATCGAAGAATTAAAACAACTTCGAAGCGAGGACAAAGCAGTTTGTACATTTTGTTATGGACAAACGATTATCATGCAAAATGCAATCTATGAAGCTGTTGTAGATTTTAAACGATGCAGAGAAATGGTAATGACACTGCGCGAAGGAATCACTCTTTCCTATAAAGACAATATCCTGACCTTAAATCTTGGGGTCTATGGAAGTGGAAGATCAACAAGAAAAGTCAGATTAGAAAAATTAGAGCATCTTCAGATTTTTGCGGATACTTCATCCTTAGAAATCTTTGTGAATCATGGAGAAGAAGTTTTTACAACAAGAATCTACAATCATTATGGAAGACTACTGATTAATGGAGAATGTTCTGGTATAATGACTGTATATCCATTAAAATCATTCGAAATCGAAGGAGGAAGACATGAAGAATAAATTATGTGGGATCGGAGAAGCACTGATCGATTTTATTCCAGAAGTTAAGGGACAGAGACTAAAAGATGTACCTTCATTTAAAAGAGTTGCGGGAGGAGCACCTGCCAATGTAGTCGGGGCAGTTACGAAGCTTGGTATTCCATCCAAATTTTTAACAAAACTTGGAGATGATCCATTTGGAGATTATATCGTGGAAGTATTAGATGAAGCAGGAATTGACACTTCTAATATTGCAAGAGACAAAGAAGGGGAAACAGCCTTAGCATTCGTATCCCTTGCCTCTGACGGAAATCGTGATTTCAAATTTTATAGAAAAAACAGTGCAGATTTACGCTACAGTGTAGAAGATATCCCGGCAGATATCTTAAACGATTGTGGAATGATTCATTTTTGCAGTGTAGACCTTGTGGAATCTCCAATGAAGGAAGCTCACAAGAAACTGATCGATATGGCGATCGCGCAGAATGTGAAAGTATCTTTTGATCCAAACTTAAGATTTTCATTATGGGACGATCTTGATCAATTAAAAGAGACAGTCAATGATTTCTTAAAATACGCAGATATCATTAAGATTTCTGACGAAGAACTGGAATTTATCACAGGACATACAGATATCAAAGATGCTCTGGACGGTTTATTTGCTGATCGTGCAAAATACGTTATCTACACAAAAGGAGCTGACGGAGCAGAAGTGTATACGAGAAATGGAATGGTAGAAGCTTCTGGATATAAGATCGATGTCCGAGATACGACAGGTGCTGGAGATTCGTTTATCGGAGCATTCCTATACTGTCTGTTAAATGATGAAGTAGAAGATTTGGAGTCCGTAAGTGATGACACATTAAGAAACTACCTTGATTTTGCCAATGCTTATGCAGCGAACACAACAACAAAAGAAGGTGCATTAGCAGCCATGGCAGATCGAGCTGAGATGGATGAATGGATGAAGACATTAAAGAAATAAATCCTTATATATCATAGAAGAAAGAAGAGCTGAATGTAGTATTTGGCTCTTTTTTTCTCCTTTTGTGGAAAGTAAAAATGCTTGACGAAGAATTGTTGAAATGTTACAATTTGAAACATAATTATCGTGCAAAATATTTACAAAATAAACAAAAAAGGAGAAACGAAATGAGATTTGTTGTGATTTTAAAACAAATTCCAGATGATTCGATCAAAGATGAATATCAGGATGTGGATCAGTTAAATGACAGTGATAAGAACGTAATAAAAGAAGCACTGGATTTAAGAGATCGCTATGGTGGAACTGTAGACGTGATCGGATTTGGACCATTATCTGCAGAAGATGTTATGAAAGAGACGCTTACTTATGGAATTGATGATGCCTTCCTGATCAGTGATCCCCAATTCGCAGATATGGATGTATCACAGGTAGCCAAGATCGTCGCAGCGGTGATCAAAAAGCTTGACCAATATGATCTGGTCTTATGCGGACGGCAGGCAATTGATGGAGACAGTGCCCATATGGCTTCTATGACCTCTTGTGCGTTGGAGATCCCATTGATCGCGTATTCTGACGAGATCACAGAGATGAAAGATGGAAATGTTTTCGCAACATGTATGGGTGATCAAATGGCATATAAGGTAGAAGTAAAAACTCCAGCAATGATACTTTCTATCAGAGAGAAGAACAAGAACCGTTTTCCATCCGTACCAGATATCATGAAAACATATGATGGAACATATAAGACAAAGATATTGACGAATGAAGACCTGAATCTTTCTGTGACCAAGAGAAAAGTAACGCAACTTAGAAAATATGAAGTCAAAAGCAGCAAACAGCAAAAACTTGTTATGATCGGTGGAAAAGATGAAGAAGAAAAGGCAACACAGATTCTTCAGTTGTTAAAGCAAAAGAGCGTGATCTAGGAGGTGTTTGGATATGAATTTTGGGAAAAAAGAAGGAATCGTTGTTGTTGGAGAGATTCAAAAGAGAGAGATCATGCCGCTGACGTTGGAATTGATCGGGGCAGCAGGAAAACTTTCGAAGGAAAGAGATCTTTCATTGTCAGTTATTCTATCAGGATGTGGGATCAAAGAAGAGGCAAAGAAGCTTTACAATTACGGAGTTGATGAAATTCTTTGTATCGAAGATGAAAAATTAATAGAAGGACATATGCAGCTGCATCATGATGCGGTCATAGAAGTTTTAAAAGAAAAGGATCCGAAAGTGATTCTGATCGGAGGAACGGCATCAGGAAGAGTCCTTGCAGGAAAGACAGCTTATGCATTCGATACAGAATTAGTCTGTGATGCATCGAAACTTACATACGATGAGAAACAGGAACAACTTATTATCACAAGACCGGCATTCGATGGAAAAAATATGGCAGACTTTTTGATCGATCCATCATTGACATCGGTGATCACAATCCGTACAGGAGTGATGGGAAAAGCAGAATACAAGGAAGACAAACAAGGTGAGATGTTATATGTGCATCCAGAATGTCTGAAGGAAGAACAACAAAATCTGATCTATCATGGAGCGGCAGGAAAAAGTGGAAAAGAAGTTCATCTGGATACAGCAAGGATCATAGTTTCTGGTGGTCGTGGGATGAAAGGAGAAGAAGGATTTGCGCTTCTTGAGAGACTTGCAGAGAAGATCGGAGGGGAAGTTGCATGTACAAGACCGTGTGTAGATGCAGGATGGATGCTTCCAACACAGCAGGTAGGACAATCAGGAATCTCCGTAAAACCGAAACTCTATCTTGCATTCGGTATTGCCGGGGCAATTCAGCATATGACAGGAATTGATGCAGATTGTATCATTTCAGTCAATAATAATCCGAGGGCTGCGATCTTTGCATACAGTGATTATGGTGTGGTTTCAGATGCAAAGAAATTACTGGAAAGTATGTTAAAACAGGTGGAAGAAGGGAAAGAATTCTTATAAAAATAGAAAAATATGCTGTGTATTCGATTTTGATACACAGCATAAAGTTTTTCAGAAGATGAGTTCCAGACTAGAGAATTTTGGTTGGTATTGAAAATGATCAGCCAGATAATCGTGAATTAACATTCTGAAAAAGTGGTTTTTCAAAGTTATAATTTGCCCGATTTACACGAAGATAGCCATATTTCTTCCCGTATTTAAACTGTAGGTAAATCTTTTTCTTAGAATAAATTAATTTCTTTAAAGTTACAGCTTTCCCTTTTGGTACACGAAAAGCAACTTTTTTGCTGCCAGATTTTTTATAAAAAGTTACTTTTTTGGCAGTGATAAACTTATTTTTTGCAAAATATCTTGAATATTTATCTTTTCTGTTTTGTCCAAGTTCGCTTCGTACCGTTTTTGTAGAAGATGCAGTTCTAATGAATTTTTGCTTACTGTATTTAAAAGGCAGTGTCCAATTGATCCATCCGGTTTCCATAGGTTGTACACGATGTTTAACGGTAATCCCTTTTTTATTGGCAGTAACGATTTCTTCAGCGTAAGATGAGCGATCATTAAAAGATTTTACAACACGAAATTGGTTGGAATTTTTTGTTATAAGTAAAGATTTCATTATAAGTAACGTAGTCATTTTCACCACGGCCAATGATCTGGATAAATGTATGTTGTTTGCTCATTTTTGCATATTTTACAGTGAGGTAATAACAGTCGTGATCACGGAGAGATATTTCTGTGGTCTTTTTTCCATTTAGATAGATCGTAAAACGGTTGATGTACCAGCCTTCTTGATCGGGTGTTGTACGGATGATCACAGAATCAGCATTTTCGTCTCCAGTGATGTCAACATTACCAGTATAAGTTCCAGAAGTTTTTGTTTGAGGTATGTTTTTAACAGAAGCTTTTGCAAATGATGGTGTCATAATGCATAATATAAAAGCAAAAAGAAAACAACCTAAAATCCTGCATACATTTCTTTTCATAAGAAAATCCCTCCTTCTTAAGTATATGAAAACTAATTGTTTTTAATTATATTTTAACATATTTCATTGTGGAAAATGCACAAAAATATGATATGTATAATAATTAAATTAAAGAATGTGACGAAATTAAAAAAAGTGCTTATACAAGACATAAAAAGTGTGTATAATAATGCATTGACAAGAAATAAGCAGGAAAGAACGCAGTGAAGATTGCACACAATAGAAAGTGGAGATCCGCAACGAGTTTGGTTGAGGGTCTCCACTATTTTTTTGCCTTATTTCTTGAAGAAAAGCAACAATTTATTACAACAAGAAGAGGAGAAAAGAAAATGCCACAGAATAAAAGAGAAAGCCTTATCTATACATTCATCATGTGTTTCATGATGGTATTTTGGATGAGCATATACAATGTATCATTACATATGGGAGGATTATCAATGGAATCCATCAAAGCCGGATGGTTAGGGTTCCCGATCGCATATATTTTTGCAATGTGCTGCGACTGGTTTTTTGTATCTAAGATCGCAAAAGGATTTGCGTTTAAGTATCTTGTAAAACCAGACAGCTCTGTTTTTAAGAAAAGTTATTTCAGTATCTTGCTGTATGGTTGTACCTATGGTGATCATTATGTCACTTTATGGAGCAGTCGAAGTTTAGTATCGAGATGGGGAATTTCTCAAACTTACTGATAATGGTGGCTTACAAATATTCCAAAGGAACTTTTGTAATGGCACTTCCTTATCAGTTGATGCATTGCAGGACCA
>ENA-OQHF01001050-OQHF01001050.1-human-gut-metagenome-genome-assembly--contig:-NODE-1050-length-15731-cov-2.883684_pt1 | contig 15731 bp, 21 predicted proteins | sample MGYA00242559_ERZ504709 | MGnify/ENA primary metagenome ERZ504709 (study PRJEB26092, sample SAMD00036203) | human gut metagenome | host: Homo sapiens | study: EMG produced TPA metagenomics assembly of... | reverse complement strand
GTACGTATACCTGCTTCTCCGAAAGTATCCATCAGTTCGGTCAGGAAGGAAAGATTATTTTTAGTATCCCACCCCGAGTTAGAAGTAATCTGGTCGGGAGCGTCGGGAACAAGCGTTACCTGATGCGGTTTTACCTTCAATACCAGATCAATAAATTCTTTCGAAGGATATCCTTCGATATTAAACTCTGTACGAAGTATGGGACGAAGAGCCAACACGTCCGCATAGCGGATATGCCGTTCATCGGGACGAGGATGAACCGTAATCCCTTCGGCCCCGAAAGCCTCGCAATCCAACGCCACTTTTTTCTACATCCGGGTTATTTCCCCCGCGAGCATTACGCAAGGTTGCTACCTTGTTTATATTCACACTTAGCTTAGTCATATTGAATTTATTTTATATCTTTGCGTCTACAACCTGCAAAGTTAACAGGTTTTGCGAGAAACCTGTTAACTTTACGTGACAAAAGATTGATAAAAAAAGCTACAAGATATGCAACGCAACCTCAGATTCGCCCTTTTTGGAAATACTTATCAGGAACATAAGTCGGCACATGTCACCCATTTGCTGGAGATATTGCGTGGCAAAGGAGCCGAAATCTGTATCAGTAACGAGTTTTACGACTTTTTGAAACAGCATACAAAAGCAAACCTCGACGGACTGGAGATATTCAAAGGTTACGACTTTAATGCAGACATGGCACTCAGTATCGGTGGCGACGGAACCTTTCTGCGTGCAGCAAGCCGTGTAGGAAAGAAAGAAATTCCTATCCTGGGCATCAACACCGGACGTCTGGGATTCCTTGCCGATATATCACCCGACCAGATGGAGGAGGCTTTCGATGAAATCTACGAAGGGAAATACCTTGCCGAACCTCGCAGGGTATTGCATCTGACATCCGAAGGATACGTGCTGAAAGGCTATCCCTACGGACTGAACGAAATAGCTATTCTGAAACGTGACAGCTCGTCGATGATTACCATACGGGCTTACATAAACAGTGAGCCACTCTGTTCGTATCAGGCAGACGGCCTGATTATCGCAACCCCCACCGGCTCGACAGGTTATTCACTCAGTGTAGGAGGTCCGATTCTTGTGCCGCAAAGCGGAACTATCAGTCTGACTCCCGTGGCTCCACACAGCCTGAACGTACGCCCGATTGTCATTCGCGACGACTGGGAAATCACACTCGACGTAGAAAGCCGAAGCCACAACTTTCTGGTAGCCGTAGACGGACGCAGTGAAACATGCCGCGAAGGAATCCGCCTGACGGTACGCCGTGCCGATTATTTCGTACGCATCGTAAAACGCTGTCATCACTCTTTCTTCAATACGCTTCGGGAAAAAATGATGTGGGGAGCAGACAGCCGTTTTATAGTTCAGGAATTACATACTGAAAGCTTCAGAAAAAAGACTTCACAAACTAGCGGAAAATGACCCTATTTTTTCGTACAAAGAATTGTCGAAGTTTGTACAGATTTAAAAAAAATATCCTGATGTTTTCGGAAAAAACATCAGGATATTTTTTTAAAAACGTCAGCAAGAATATAATACGTTTCTTACGAGAATATCATTCTTTTATCAAAAAGAAGAATTTATCAATTGATTACAGTGCATTACAAATACTCAGGCAGCTGACTCAACTTCATGCTGTTTGAACCTTTTATCAGGATATAATATCCCTGAGGCTTATGCATCCGGATATCAGCCAGCACTTCATCTACATGCTGAAAAGTCTGATAGGAATGAGTGGCTGCAGCAAATTCAGGACCAACCAGAACAACACGGTCAAAACCACATTCCTTCAGATAATCTACCACCTTCTGATGTTCTTCCCGACTTGCTTCACCCAATTCCTTCATATCGCCAAGAATCACCATCTTATGCGGAGCTTCTACCTGACGGAAATTCTTCAAGGCAGCCATCATACTGGTCGGGTTGGCATTATATGCATCCACAATCAGTTTATTATCGGCTGTTTCTTTCAGTTGCGACCGGTTATTGTGAGGCAGATACGACACCAGCGCACTGCTGATATCATCATCAGACACTCCAAAGTAACGTCCGATAGCTGCTGCTGCCAGCATATTATCCAAATTATACGAGCCGATAAGATGTGTATTCACCTCGTGCGATACTCCTTCTGCTGTCCATCGGAAAGACAGGAAAGGTGAACAGCTTATCAGTTCTCCACTGACATACAAACCGGCAGTCTGCCCGTAACGCACACAAGTCAACCCTTCGGCAATGCCATTCAGGTAAGGATTTTCATTCTGGATAAAGATAGTAGCTCCACCTTTAGCCCGCAGAAAATCGTACAACTCTCCTTTCGTGCGGATAACTCCCTCGAAAGATCCGAAACCTTGCAGGTGAGCCTTGCCTACATTTGTTATAATTCCATAATCCGGTTCGGCAATATGTACCAGTGTCTTTATTTCTCCCGGATGGTTCGCACCCATTTCGACAACCGCCATTTCGTGTTCTTTTGTCAGACGAAGCAACGTGAGCGGTACTCCGATGTGATTATTGAAATTACCTTCTGTATATAATGTATTGAACTTCCGGCTCAGCACCGTAGAAATGAGTTCTTTGGTTGTGGTCTTTCCATTCGTACCTGTAATGCCGATAACCGGCGTTTTCAGCTGCCGGCGGTGATAATTAGCCAGTTGTTGCAAAGCCTGCAAACAGTTGTCTACGAGAATTGTACCCTCACCCGCATATTCAGATTCGTCGATTACAGCATAGCGGCAACCCTGCTTCAAAGCCTGTGCGGCAAAAGCATTGCCATTAAAAGTTTCTCCTTTCAGGGCGATGAACATAGAACCCTCAGGACAGTTGCGGCTATCGGTGGTCACCTTACCGCATTCCATAAAACATTTATATAATTCTGCTATTTCCATATTTTCTGTAACAAAATATTCCGGCACAAAGATAACGTAATTTAATTTCCCGCGACTGCGAAAAAACAAATTATTGTGTGTACATTTGCAGCGCTTAAAGACGTATTCATCGGACATGGAAAACAGTATCACGAAACTTATCAATGTAAAGGGACAGTTAATGGACTTATCCTACCCGCAGGTAATGGGTATCCTGAATGTTACTCCCGATTCTTTTTATGCCGGAAGCCGGAAACAGACAGAAACGGAAATTGCAGAACGTACACTTCAAATCGTGTCGGAAGGGGGAAGCATTATCGATGTAGGAGCTTATTCATCACGCTCCAATGCAGAACATATCAGTGCGGAGGAGGAAATGTCTCGTCTGCGTCACGGACTGGAGATTGTATTCCGCGAATGTCCCGATGCCATTGTTTCGGTAGATACGTTCCGGGCAGATGTTGCACGTATGTGTGTAGAAGAGTACGGCGCAGCTATCATCAACGATATAGCAGCGGGCAATATGGATGAAAACATGTTTGCACGTAGCCCGGCTCGGTGTCCCCTACATCATGATGCACATGCAGGGAACTCCGCAAAACATGCAGCAGGCTCCACACTATGACAATGTATTGAAAGAGTATTATATTACTTTTCATGAAAAGGTACAGAAGCTGCGTGACCTGGGAGCCAAGGATATCATCATCGATCCGGGATTCGGATTCGGAAAGACGCTGGAACACAACTACGAGCTACTGGACAAAATGGAAGAATTCCAGATATTCGAACTGCCTGTGCTGGTAGGAGTTTCACGCAAGTCGATGATTTACCGCCTGCTGGGAGGAGGACCGGAAGATGCCTTGAACGGAACAAGCGTTGTCAACACGATTGCCCTGATGAAAGGAGCCGACATCCTGCGTGTACACGATGTGCGTGCCGCAATCCGAAGACAGTCAAAATAGTTGCCGCCATGAAAAAGTTAACTCCTGTAAGTTTGTAAATATAAAATTATGCCTTTCGATATTTCCATACTTAGCGTCAAAGATATTATCGACATTCTGCTGGTAGCGTTTCTGTTATACAAAACCTACAAGCTGATGAAATCGTCGGGATCAATCAATGTATTTACGGGAATTCTCGTGTTTATCGTCATTTGGGTTATCGTATCGCAAGTGCTGCAAATGCGTCTGCTCGGTTCGATATTCGATAAGCTGGTAAGCGTGGGAGTCATTGCACTGATTGTAATCTTTCAGGATGAAATACGTCACTTCCTGCTCTCGCTTGGTTCACGCCACCGCACAAGCAGTCTGCTTCGCTTTTTTAAGGGAAGTCAGAAGAACGACAACAGCAAAGAGGCCATCATGCCTATTGTCATGGCTTGCCTCAACATGAGTAAAGGGAAAGTGGGCGCACTGATTGTCATCGAAAAGAATTTTCCACTGGATGACATCGCACGTACAGGAGATATCATCGATGCGAACATCAATCAGCGACTGATAGAAAATATTTTCTTCAAAAACAGTCCGCTACACGATGGAGCTATGATTATCAGCAACAAACGTATAAAGGCTGCCGGATGTATTCTTCCGGTATCACATAACCTGAACATTCCGAAAGAGTTGGGACTAAGACACCGTGCCGCACTGGGAGTTTCTCAGGAAACAGATGCCATGGCAATTATCGTTTCCGAGGAAACCGGAGGTATTTCCATAGCCTATCAGGGTGAGTTCTACTTAAAACTGACGGCTGAGGAACTGGAAAGAATGCTTACGAGTGAAGATGAGCTTTAAGGATTAATCCAACATCAGGCTCATATAGGGATGAAGGTCTTTCAGTACAAGAGCAGTCAGCTCGCTTATTGTGACACAAACATACTCTTTTCCCATCTGATAACCTTGTATCATCTTCCCTGAAGAAACCGAGTAATATCCATTGTTTTCTCCGATAGCCTCATCTCCTTGCAGATGAATACAGAGTTCCTCCCCTTGATAAACAGCAGCATACAACTCAAGGCAAGCAGGAACATTTATTAAGCGTGCCATGCCTAATTCATGCATCTCGGCAGCAAAAGGAAGTATGCATGTCATGGTTTCAGCTTGATAAAAAGCAGCGAGTTGATGTAATACAACTTTCAGGTCCGCCTCGTCAGACAGAAGTATTTCTTTGACAGAAAGTGTCTTTTCCTGCATCAGGCAAAAGATAAGTCCGGACAAGACATCACCTTTATAAATTGTCCATACATCACCTTTGCTCAAAACCAGATCAGACAGCACAACATGGAAATCATCAAAGGTGTGCTGTATGCAGCACGACCGCCTGTTCATTTGTTCATTAAAGTATGGATAAATTGTTTTTTCAGGTTTTTTCAACAGATCTATCTTACTCATTTTCAGATATGATACAGAGTTATTAACAGGTTGTTCATAACTGTTGATAACTTTTTTCAGCACACCATAACGGAAACAAGTCGCATAGCCTGAACGAGCATAATATCCTTTCAACCAATCTTCGGCAGGAATTAGTGTTGAGAACATGATTCCCTCATCGAACATGGAACGATGTGTTTCCTCAAGCAGGCGACGCATAGCCCCTCTTGCCCGATAATCAGGATGAGTACAAGCGCCCGATATATATGAAGTAGCTACCGTCCGACCACAAAATGTCATCGGATAAGGTATCATCTGAAGCGCAGAAATCACCTTACCATCTTCTATTATCGCTTTATTAATCTGATCGATATAACGTAAACGAAAATAAAGGTCTACAAATGCTTCATCATCATTGAAGCAAGTTTCCCAAAGTTGCCTGACTTGTTCTTTACGCTCATTGTAATCCACGATATATTTTTCAAGAAGAGTTTCAGGATAATAAGATAATTTAGCCTTACGCAGTCCTTCCAGCCCCAGGTCTTCCTCACGGTTGATATAAATGTACTGTTCCGGAATACGATTAGCAAACTCATTGTTAATCATAGCATAGGCTCCTTCTATATCTGTATTTGCTTTCTCTACACAAGTATCGAAAGTTTCATTGTTTATAGGAGCTCCGAAAGTAAATGCTACAATCTCTCCGTTAACATGCAATACTCCTCCTCGCAAATCCAGTTCGTTAATATGCTTCAACGCATCAGTCATCGAACGACGTTCTGCCATCAGAGCTTCATTCTCCGCACAGTCGTTTGCTTTACACCACATGCTTTCCAGACGCAGACACTCAGGGACGAGTTCGGCTGTCAACTCCTATATTCATAATTAGGATAAGCTGCTTTAAACCGATTGATATGATTCCGTTTAGGCTGGTACTTTTTTCCACGAAGCGTTGCCAGATCAGAACGAAGATATACATAATCGAAATAATCACGATCGGCTGTAAACGTAAAACGCCCCGGAAAAGCAGCTTCCAGTTCTGCACGCATATAGCTACATACACCCAACAAACGGAAAGGAACCCCTTTGCTGCGCGCATCCTCTATCAGCACGTCAACAATTCGATGTACATCGCCTTCACCCACCGGCATCATATATGCCAGTTCATTATCTGCATAAAAACGGAACAACAGAAAGCCGTCCATTTCAGCTATTTCCGTCTGGTACAAAAACCTCCAGCTATACAGATTAGAAAACGACAAATCGCAGTTACGGCGCTTGCTTGTTAAAGTATAGCGCTGCACAGTTTCCTTATCTTCCAGTTCTATGGGTCTAAATGGTATCATATTATATTTCTTTTATTTTTCAGGCGTAATCATGCTTAAAAAGAAACGCACCGATATTAAAAAACATCGGCACGCTTCCACGAAACATGCTCGCATTGGATTTTATAATTTAATAGAGTCCCAGCAGATGAAGGATAGTAGGAGTAAGCAAAGCAGTCAAAATACCGTTCAGAGTCAATCCCAGACTGGCATAAGCTCCATACTTTCCACTGACCTCCATAGCACGCGATGTTCCTACCGCATGCGAAGCTGTTCCCATCGAAAGCCCTTGCGCTATAGGACTTCCAACATGTCCTACCTGAAGTACCTTAAAACCACAAATAGCACCAAATAGTCCTACAACAATCACTACCGCTGCAGTAAGAGAAGGTATTCCGCCTACTGCACCCGAAACTTCCATCGCAATCGGAGTCGTCACCGACTTTGGAGCTAACGACATGATAACCTCTGGAGAAGCTCCCAGCAGTTTTGCTATAATAGTAACCGATACTAGTCCGACAAGACAGCCTGCTAATTGAGAAACAATTATCGGCATTAATTGTTTTTTTATCATGCGTAATTGTAGATACAAGGGAACTCCCAGTGCTACAACTGCCGGCTTCAACCAGAACTCAATCAAGGAACCTGCTTCATAATATTTTTCATACGAAACATTTTGTCAGTTTCAGAAAACAAATCAGCAAGGCTATCGCTATCAATATCGGATTAAGAATAATCAAACCTGTTTTTTTCTGCAACTGTTTGGAAAGAAAAAAGAATCCAAACGTAATGGCGAGCAAAAAGAATTTACTTTCTAAATATTCCATACTTACGAACCAATTGATGAACCCAACCTGTAACAACTAACACTAATACCGTACTTACTAAAGTAGCAATGACAATAGGCCAGAACTCGGCAGCAATAATGTCAAAATATAACATCAGCGCCACCCCCGAAGGAACGAAGAAAAAGCCCAGATTAGCTACTAAGAAATCGGACAATCCCTGCACCCAGTGCAGTTTTATCCAACCTAACTGTAAAAATAACGTAAGTAAAAGCATGCCAATAATACTCGACGGCAGCTTAATTCCCGTCAGATAAACTATCAGTTCACCTAACGCCAAACATCCAAAAAGGATAGAACATTGACGAATCATACCTATTAATATTATCTTGAAAACGGACGTAAAGTTATACAATAGGAGAAAACGCTGTATCGAAAGTGGCCTTTTTTATTTCTTCTGCTATTAAACATAAGTTTTTTGCATACTTTAGGAGAAAAAAAACTCGCTTTTGCAAACTAGATATTACAAAAATGCGTATTTTTGCAGTGCGATATATACTTCTTGTTATCGCGCACGATAAAAGAATCACATATAATAAATATATTCATTAAGTCATGGATTTAATTAGTCAAATCGTTGAACGCGCTAAAGCAAACAAACAGCGCATTGTGCTTCCGGAAGGAACTGAAGAACGTACTTTAAAGCTGCCAATCAGATATTGACAGATGGTGTAGCTGAGCTGATTCTGTTGGGAAATCCCGATGAAATCATGGGTCTGGCAAAAGAATGGGGCTTAGGAAATATCCATAAAGCAACAATCATCGATCCGGAAAACCATCCGAAACAAGAAGAATACGCACAATTGTTATGCGAACTTCGCAAGAAAAAAGGAATGACTATCGAAGAAGCCCGTAAACTGGTTCTCAATCCATTATACTTGGGCTGTTTGATTATCAAAGCGGGCGATGCTGACGGTCAGTTGGCTGGTGCACGCAATACAACCGGCGACGTTCTGCGCCCTGCATTGCAAATTATCAAAACAGCTCCGGGCATTACTTGCGTATCTGGTGCCATGCTGCTTTTGACTCATGCTCCAGAATGTGGTGACAATGGTGTATTGGTAATGGGTGACGTAGCCGTAACTCCTGTTCCAGATGCAAACCAATTGGCTCAAATCGCAATCTGTACAGCACAGACAGCTAAAGCAGTTGCCGGACTTGATCCACGTGTAGCTATGCTGAGCTTCTCAACTAAAGGTTCTGCTAAACATGAAGTTGTAGACAAAGTAGTAGAAGCATTGAAGATTGCTAAAGAAATGGATCCAGCATTGAAGATCGACGGTGAACTGCAAGCAGATGCTGCCTTGGTTCCAAGAGTAGGTGCAAGCAAAGCTCCAGGTTCTGAAATCGCAGGAAAAGCTAACGTATTGGTTGTTCCATGTCTGGAAGTAGGTAACATTTCTTATAAACTGGTTGAACGTTTAGGACACGCTACTGCTGTAGGACCTATCCTGCAAGGTATCGCACGCCCTGTAAACGATTTGTCACGCGGATGCTCTATCGACGACGTTTACAAGATGATCGCTATCACAGCCAACCAGGCTATTGCAGCAAAAGCTCAATAATTAGGAACTTAAATTTATAACAGCATTGTCATTACAAGACGTCATTCAATGCAATCTCGTTCTGAATGACAACTGTTTTTATTTCACATTAATAAAACAATAAAATTCATATATGAAAGTATTAGTACTCAACTGCGGTAGTTCATCAATCAAGTACAAAATTGTTCGAAATGACTACCAAAGAAGTCCTCGCACAAGGAGGTATCGAAAAAATCGGTCTGCCAGGTTCTTTCCTGAAGTTGACTTTGCCTAACGGAGAAAAGAAAATCCTTGAAAAGGACGTACCTGAACATACTACTGGTGTACAGTTTATTTTCGACACACTGACTAACGCAGAATACGGTGCAGTAAATAACTTGCACGAAATCAAAGCAGTAGGTCATCGTGTATTGCACGGAGGAACAAAATTCAGCGGTTCTGTATTGATTGACGACGCTGTTATTGCAGCTGTAGAAGAATGCTGCGACCTGGGCCCGTTGCACAATCCAGCAAACCTGAAAGGTATCTATGCTGTACAGAAACTGTTGCCTGAAGTACCACAGGTAGCTGTATTCGATACTGCTTTCCACCAGACTATGCCCGACTATGCATATCTGTATCCGATACCTTACAAATATTTCGAAAAATATGGTATCCGCCGTTATGGTTTCCACGGAACATCTCATCGCTATGTATCAAAACGTGTATGCGAATATCTGGGTATTCCACAAGAAGGTTCTAAGATCATCACTTGCCACATCGGAAACGGTGGTTCTATCGCTGCGGTAAAAGACGGTAAATGTATCGATACTACTATGGGACTGACTCCGCTGGAAGGCCTGATGATGGGTACACGTTGCGGTGATATCGACGGTGGTGCTATCACTTATATCATGAAAAAAGAAGGCCTTACACCTGATGAAATGTCTACTCTGCTGAACAAGAAGAGCGGTGTATTGGGAATGTTCGAAAAATCAAGTGATATGCGTGAACTGGAAGATGCAGTAGCCAGAGGAGAAGAACGTGCCATCCTTACAGAAAACATGTATTTCTACCGCATCACTAAATACATCGGTGCATACGCAGCTGCAATGGACGGTGTAGATGTAATCTTGTTTACTGGTGGTGTTGGTGAAAATCAGGCTACAGCTCGTGCCGGCGTTTGTAAGACACTGGGCTACCTGGGCGTCAAGATCGATCCGGAAAAGAACAAAGTTCGCAGCAAAGAAGCGATCATTTCTACCGACGATTCTAAGGTAAAAGTTGTAGTTATCCCGACAGACGAAGAGCTGATGATTGCAACAGACACTATGGACATACTGAACAGCATGAACAAATAAGGAACAGCATACCTTAAATAGCTTAAAAAAGAGGATATTCCTCATAAGTTTTCTTATCTTTGCAGCGAGCAAAAAAGAAAGACTTATATGGAATGTCTTCTTTTTTTATGCCATCAAAACAACAAGAAACACGCCTCTATTATGAAAAAGAAAATCGTAACCTTTGGTGAAATCATGCTTCGCCTTACTACCCCGGATAACTTACGTATGCAACAAAGCCGTGAGTTCCTGGTCAACTACGGCGGTAGCGAAGCCAATGTAGCCATCTCCATCGCCAACTTTGGAGGAGATGTAGAATATATTACCCGCCTTCCAGATAACGCTCTAGGAGAAACATGTCTGGCCGAACTGCGTTCACACAATATCGGAACACGACATATCCTAATCGGCGGACACCGTCTGGGAACTTATTACATGGAAAAAGCCGCTGCCATGCGTAACTCAAAAGTCATTTACGACCGTGAGGGTTCTGCTTTCTCCGAACTGAAACCTGGAATGATAGACTGGCATGCAGCATTTGCCGACGCTGCAATTTTCCACTGGTCGGGCATAGATGCAGCACTGACTCCGGGACTTGCAGAGGTATGCAAAGAAGCTATTACCGTTGCCAAGGAAATGGGACTGACCATTTCATACGACATAAACTACCGAAAGAACCTTTGGAATTATGGTAAGAGTGCACAAGAAGTGCTTCGTCCACTGATGGTAAGCAGTGATATCATGTTTGGTAGTGAAGGAGAATATGCTTTGCTGACTGGAATTCCTGCCCCAGGATTTAAGGCAACAAAAAGTGGCGAAACATACGATGTAAAAGCTTACGAAGAGTTTTGTAAGGCAATCAGCCAGCAAATTCCAAATTGCAAATACATATATATTGCCCTGCGTAACGTGATGAGCTCGGAACATCATACCTTTGCCGGAGTGCTTTACTCTAATGGCAGCATGAAATATACACGAGTATTCGATATCGACAATGTTATCGACTGCGTTGGTGTGGGTGATGCATTCTGCGGTGCTATGCTGTATGCACAACATGCTTACGAGGATGAACAGAAACGTGTAGACTTCTCAACCGCAGCTTCTGTTCTGAAAAATACAATTGCCGGCGACTATAACATCGTAAAAGTATCTGAAGTAGAAGGCTTGCTGGCTAAACATGAAAGTGGAGAGATAGCTCGATAAAGCAACCTTACCCTATATAAAAATAGAAGCCTGCTGGACAATGTCTGGCAGGCTTTTGTTATGTATAAATACACTCTTATCGTACAGAAGTTTCTCCCTCGATATACTGTTCCAAGAACATTGACTCGCCATCGAATACTGCATACGAAAATTCATTAATCCAGTCACCCAGAATCATCATTCGTGATGAACGGCTCAGCATCAGATCGAGTACGATATGACGATGTCCGTAGATAAAGTAATTAATATCCGGATGTGTCTTCAGATACTCCTTGGTAAATAACACCAAAGGTTCTTTATCTTCACCCATATATTCCGGTTCTTTTCCATCTTTTCGTTTCAGGCGACTATGTTTTGCCCACTCCAGACCAAACTCAATACTCCAGCGAGGATGCAGCATTGAAAACATACGTTGCAACGTTTTACTATGAAACATTGTACGAAGTAGTTTAAACTTACGGTCACCATCACCCAGACCGTCGCCATGAGCCAGGAAAAATTCCTTGCCATAAATCTCGCAAGTCAGCGGTTCACGATGAATCGTAACGCCACACTCCTTTTCCAGATAGTCACCACACCAGATATCATGATTACCGATAAAGAAATGCACCTCTACTCCCATATCGGTCAACTCGGATATTTTTCCCAGAAAACGGGTATATCCTTTCGGAACAACAAGCTTGAATTCGTACCAGAAGTCAAACATATCGCCCAGCAGATAAACAGCAGCCGCCCGGTTCTTGATACTGTCGAGAAAGCTAACCAGCCGACGTTCCTGCGTACGACTATGCGCTATCGCACGTGAGCCCAGATGGGCATCGGAAAGGAAATACACATTCTTCATTTTGCTATATTTAGAGTTTGAACAATGAATCCAGATACGTATAGAAAGCAGGATCTTCACCTACCACAACCCGGGCTATTTTACCCTGAGGATTTATCACAATTTTTGTAGGAAATCCTTTAACGGCGTACACTACGGTCAAATCTTCCTGTCCCGCATTGCGTACATGCAGCCAAGGAATTTCATGCTCGGCAACAGCAGCCTTCCATTTCTTTTCCGTATCACCGCAGTCTATGCCTACAATCTCCATCCGGTCTTTATACTTTTCGTAAGCCTTCTTCATATCAGGCAGCCCCTTAATGCACCAGCCGCACCAGCTTCCCCAAAAGTCCAGCACCACATATTTGCCTCGCAGCGACGAAAGAGCAAAATCCTTCCCATTGATATCTTTCAGCACAAACTCGGGAGCTTCTTTTCCTTCTTTGATATTTTGAGAAGCAGCCTTACGTGCTTCTGCCTCCTTCAAAGCATCCTGCATGGCAAGATAAAGCGAAGACATCGGCCCCGTCTTTGCCTTTTCGCCCACAAGAGGCAGCAAAACCTTGGCGCGAGCACCCCCCCAGACCAGCAAGCAGATACACGGAAACATCACTATCGGGATACTTACGGATGTACTGTTCCTTACAATTGCTTATTTCATCGGCTATCGGTTGATAAATCTGACGCAGCGAGTCAATACGCTGAGGATTCAACTGTCCTTCCTGCTGCATCTTCATGATAACTTCTGTCGTAGCTTCCATCCGCTGTTGAGCAGACTTCCACCCTTCTGCAGCTTCGGCATAATTCTTATGGAATACATTCCCTTCTGCCTGATAATCATCTATGGAACCTGTCAGCTGAACGGTTTCACCCGGAAAAGCGACTACGCTGACTGTTTTGCGCAACGAAGAAGCCTCACCACTTTTAGGCTTGGCGTAAAAATACATTTCAGCAGGCATATTACCTGTCTCCACTTTATACGTAAAGTGCCTCTGTCGTATGGCTACTGCATCCGTTTTCAGGTTCTCACGCTTCAAATCGGATATGGGGAAATAATCTACAAGCAATGTATCACTGTCTATTCCCGACAGCCTGCCCTCGACTGTTGCTACCTGAGCAGACAAACTTCCGGCAAACAACCCGGCCGTTCCCGCAATCAGAAGCATACGTTTCGTATTCATAGACTCAGTTTATGTTTATCAAAGAAAACCCAGTTCCAGTTTTGCCTCCTCGGTCATCATGTCCTTATCCCATTCAGGTTCGAACACCAGATTAATTTGAGCAGCTTTCACACCTTCTACCGATTCTATTTTCTGGCGGATATCCTCCATAATGAAGTCGGCAGCCGGACAGTTGGGAGCAGTCAGTGTCATGTCAATCACAACCTCACCATCATCCTGCAAGTCTATTTTATATATCAGTCCCAAATCGTATACGTTGACTGGAATCTCCGGATCGTATACGGTTTTCAGCATTTCTACAATACTTTCTTCTACTTTCAGTTTAGTTTCGTTATCCATAAAGCACGCTTTTAGTTACATGTGCAAATGTAATAAAAAAATGGAATAACGAAAATACACTCATATCCTTCCCTCATCGCAATAGCTATAATAGCCGCCATCGGTTATTACCAGATGATCGAGCAAGCGGATATTCATCACCTCGGCTGCCCGCCTCAACGCTTCTGTCAGACGGTCGTCATCGCGGCTGGGCGATGTGTTTCCAGAAGGGTGATTATGGCAAAGTACCATGGATACCGCCCGTTTGAGCAGAGCCTCACGCAAAATACAACGGACATCCACCTGTGTGGAAGCAAGTCCGCCACGACTGATACAAATACGGTCTATGATTTTCGATGACTGATTGAGCAACAGCACCCAGCACTCCTCCACCGGAAGGTCGCACATCAACGGATAAAACACCTCATATATATCTTTGGAGCATCTGATTTGTTTTCTTTCCAACGGCTCCTCCTCCAGCCGCCGTCTGCCTATTTCCGAAGCAGCTAGAATAGTAATTGCCTTTGCCGGACCTATTCCCTTATAGCGGCAAAGTTCATCGATAGTTGTCTTCCCCAGTTCACTCAGACTGTTACGATAGTCGCCGAGCACCTTTCGCATCAGCTCCACCGCAGAATCTTCCGTATTTCCTGAACCTATCAGAATAGCCAGCAGTTCGGCATTCGACAAAGCAGCAGCGCCGTGCTGCATCATTTTTTCACGCGGGCGGTCCTCCTCCGCCCATTGGTTGATTGTCAGTTTATTATTACCCATTTACTCATAAAAGTTCTTCTCGAAGGCGGAAAAGGCTCCTTTACCCCGCACACAGCGTTTCCACCATGCCGACAAGAAACCGGTTCCATAACCTGTCAACTGTATAAACGCAGCAACGACAGATAATATACCGATATACAAACTTTTATTTTGTATGGAAGAATCAACAAATATAATCAGAGCGAACAGTGCAAGCAACAAGAGTGCCCACGGACATATCAGCGAAGCAAGCAGCACCAGCACTACCCCTACCGTAAATGCAGCAGGAAGCATGTGCACCAGTTTCAGCGATTCTGGATATTTTTTATATAAATTGATACGTGCGATACCCGAATTATGTACCTGCTTGAAGAACTTCTTCAGATCAGTACGGCGTTTATGCCACACCCATGCTTCAGGAAACAAGCGACAACGACATCCGGCCTTAAATATCCGGATACTGAAATCAATGTCTTCGCCGAAACGCATTTTCGAGAAACCTCCCAACTTGCGATATACATCGGCACGTACTCCCATATTGAAACTTCTGGGATAAAACTTATCCATTTTCTTTTTCCCGCCACGAATACCTCCTGTAGTAAAGAAAGAGGTCATGGCATAATTTATCGCTTTCTGTGTAGCCGAGAAAGAATCGTGTGCACGGTCTGGTCCTCCAAAAGCGTCGGCAGGCTCACGTTTCAACTCTTCATCGACAGCAGCAAGATACCCCGGAGGTAATACACAATCCGAATCCAAGATCAACAGATATTCTCCCCGACTGCGTTCTGCTCCAAAGTTACGCGTCTGCCCCGGTCCTGAATTCGGCTTATTATAATAATGTACATCCAGCAGTGTACGGTATTTCTCTACCACATCTTCACAGGGTACAGACGAACCATCTTCTATAACCAATACTTCAAAATCACCAAGGGTTTGCTTCGTAAGACTTTGCAGCAATTCATCCACCTCATCCGGACGGTTGTAAACGGGAACGATAAAAGAATATCTCATAATCTGTATTTTCGGTTTCTGTTACAAATTATACGTCTTTCTTTAAATGTATATTTTAATTTATAGAAGTTTATTCAACATTTCCCATTCATTATCAAGAACATCCCCAAAAAACATCAAGCATATTTCATTTATCTTTTTGCATACAAAAAATAAAAAAAATC
>ENA-OQHF01001046-OQHF01001046.1-human-gut-metagenome-genome-assembly--contig:-NODE-1046-length-15772-cov-2.308789_pt1 | contig 15772 bp, 14 predicted proteins | sample MGYA00242559_ERZ504709 | MGnify/ENA primary metagenome ERZ504709 (study PRJEB26092, sample SAMD00036203) | human gut metagenome | host: Homo sapiens | study: EMG produced TPA metagenomics assembly of... | reverse complement strand
TCGAAAAAGAAGGGCGATGCAGACCCTGATGCCGACGGACTCCCGCGACCGGGTAAAAGTTTATTATACGGGAACCAATTATAAGGGGCAGGTTTTCGACAGCTCCTATTTCGAGAACAAGCCCGAAGAGATGAAGGAGTACCTCAAGCAGATAGATCCGGAAGGTTATGACAAGGACGAAGCTGTCGAGTTCGAATTGGGACAGGTGATTCCCGGCTGGACCGAAGGTTTGAAACTGATCGGCAAAGGCGGTAAGATAACGCTTTGGATTCCTGCGGAACTGGCTTATGGTCGGCAGGCGCGCGGTAAGTATATCTTGCCTAATTCGGCTCTTAAATTCGAGGTAGAGTTGGAGGATGTGATTCCTTTCGTTGAGGAAACGACCCCGGCAACAACGGATGAAGCTGCGGCTGCGACGACTCAGGCAGCGAACTCTGCTCTTCCGGTGAAGAAGTAGTCGCCTCCCGGGGACCGAAAAATAGCCGACCTTTGTAGGGTCGGCTATTTTGTTGTTTTAGAGAGCGGATGGCTTCTGCCTTCGTGCGTGAAAAATTAAAAGGGCAGGTCGTCTACTTCTGCTGCGGGAGTACTGTACGATGGCTCTTCGAGCGGGGCCGCGTCGGGCATCGGCGGGATCCCGGCGTTTTGAGCGGTTTCTTTGGGTTGCAGGCGCCATGCCCGCACATCGGTATACCAGCGGCCGTTATATTCGCGGGATTCGACGTTTACCGAAACCGTATAGGTAGCCCCTTCGCGGAGTTTGGCCACGTCGCTCGGCTTGTTGAAGAACGTGACGCAGATTTTGCGTGAAAATTCCGAGGGCAGCTCGAAAACCACGTCCTGACGCTGCCATTCTCCCCGGGCGGACGTACCTTGTGTCAGGGGCAGGATTTTATATACGACACCTTCGAATTCCATAAAAACAGTAATTTTAGTAGATTACAAAAGTAATGTTTGTGCCGCAAACCCCCAAATTTTTTCCGTAAAAGTTCTTTTGTCCTGTTTCGGGCCGGACCGGATGATTGGTCGTGTACCATCTTGCGTATGCTGCCGATTCCGGTCGGCAGCTTCGGGACGGATAAAGCGGATGTCCCCTGCGCTTTTTGACGACGGTCGGAGTGTGCGGCATCCGGCGAATGCGGACCGGTGAGAATCGGGCGCCGAAGGAGAATAAAAAAAGGATTCGCCCCAGGCGAATCCTTTTTTATTTTGAAGCGTCAAACGGTCCTTCGAACTATTTGGCGGCTTTCTTATCGTAGCGTTTTGCGTAACGGCTCATAAACTTATCGACGCGACCAGCGGTATCCACCAACTTCATCTTACCGGTGTAGAACGGGTGAGAGGTGTTGGAAATTTCCATCTTATACACGGGATAGGTTTCGCCGTTCACTTCGATGGTTTCTTTTGTCGAAACGGCGGACCTGCACAAAAACACGTGGTCATTCGACATGTCTTTGAATGCCACTAAACGATAATTTTCGGGATGAATACCTTTTTTCATTTCGTTTGTTTTGTTTGTAATTAGATGCTTAAGCGGAGCAAAGGTAGTAAATTTTTTCCAGTTAGCTAATTTTCCGAAGAAAAATCTTGCGATCGGGTCGGTTAGTTGTTGCGGAAAATTCCGGTGCGGCTGTTTTTCTTGCGATGCAGGGGCGTAAAACAGGGAATCGATTTGAGCGAAACGGGTTTGTGCTGGCGTCTCGAAATGAAAAAATGGGTTTTTATTTTGTGAATCCGGTCGAAATTCCTATTTTTGTGTCCGTATTCGGATTTTCCCGGATGCAAAAGGACCCATAGCTCAGTCGGTTAGAGCAGCGGACTCATAATCCGAAGGTCGTGGGATCATGCCCCTCTGGGTCCACTTGAAAGTCAGGGAGTTGCACAGTTTGTGCGACTCCTTTTTGTTTTTTCTTTGCGGTTTTATGCAAGTGTAGGCTGGCCGTGCGAGCCATGAGTGCAACAGTTGAAGTCGTTGTTTTACAGGCTTGAAGTATTCAAACGGTAAATTCGCATTGATGTTACGCGCTGCGTAGGGCTAAAAGCAGGTGTTCGAACGTTGGGATTCCGGGAAGCCCTGTCTGTTAGTATTTTGAGAAGAATCTACCGCCTGTATGGATTACCCCGATAGAGTCGCTATTTCAAATTGATTGGGTAACTTTTTGCACAAAATCATAATTTTACGTATTTTTCGAAAAATAAACCATAAAAATCCATAGAAACGATGCGAGCAAAATACCTGGGGCTGGATCTTCCGAGTCCGATCATTGTCAGCAGTTCTCCCTATACCTCCAATGTCAAGAGCGTCGAGCAGTGCGCTGCGAGCGGTGCCGGTGCCGTAGTGCTCAAATCCATATTCGAGGAGCAGATCCTGCACCATGCGGCTGCGCTGGACACCGTATCCGATTCGGCTTACGGCGATGCGGAGGTTTATTTGCAGCGTTATCTGGGCGAGGATTACAAGGCCGGATTTCTCCGGTTGGTGCAGGAGGCGCGGTCGAAGACGGAGCTTCCGGTAATCGCCAGCATCAATTGCGTGGTCGATAAAGGCGATTGGATCGAATACGCTACGGCGATGGCCGATGCCGGTGCTTCCGCGTTGGAGCTTAATATTTTCATCCAATCTACGGACATTCATGCCCAGGCTCGCGAACTGGAGTTGAACTATGCGGAGATCGTCGGTCGGGTGGCCGGTGCGGTGAAGATTCCCGTTTCGGTGAAACTGCCCATGCGCCTGACCAATGTCTTCGCCTTGTCGAGCGCTTTGCTCGGTCACGGGGCCCGGGGCGTAGTCTTTTTCAACCGTTTCTTCGAGCCGGACGTGGATGTCGAGCGGATGACTTTCGTAGAGAGTTCGCCTTACAGCGAGCCGACGGAATTGCGCAACGTCCTGCGTATGGTGGCGATCTGTTCGGCCGTGTTGCCGCAGTTGGACCTTTCTGTTTCGACGGGCGTGCACGATGGCGAGGCTGCGGTCAAAGCGCTTTTGTGCGGAGCCGAGGCAGTGCAGGTCTGCACGGCGATCCACCAGAAGGGATTCGAAGTCATTGCCGAAATGAACGAGTACATCGACCGTTGGTCCGAGCGGCAGGGTTTCGGTTCGCTCGATGAGTTCCGGGGGCGTCTGAATTTCAAGAACGACACTTCGGCCATGTTCCAGCGCGTACAGTATATGAAGTATTTCCCGTCGGAGGCGAAATAGTATTTGCCGGAATAGTTTCGGTTTTTGATAAAGAGTGGGCCGTCCAGTTGTCGGACGGCCCACTCTTTTGGATATGTGTTTTTGGGGTTAATATTCGATCTTGTCGAGAATCCCTTGCAGGTAAGCGATCGCCACGCCGTAGTTGGTCATCGGGACGTGCTGGGCGCGGGCCTGGGCGACGCGGCTCAATACGTGGCGCCGGTTGAACATACAGGCGCCGCAGTGGATTACCAGGTCGTAGGGCGTGAGGTCGGCGGGAAAGTCCGTGCCGGCAACCACATCGACCCGCAGTGCGGGTCCGATCCGTTTGCGGAGCATCGCCGGAATTTTGACCCGGCCGATGTCTTCGCCCACCGGAGCGTGCGTGCAGGCTTCGGCGATCAGCACGCGGGAGTCTTCGCGGAGCTGCCCGATGGCTGCCGCGCTCTCCACGAAGTAGTCGATGTCGCCCTTGTAACGGGCGAAGAGCACCGAGAACGAAGTTAGCAGGCTTGCGGCGGGCTTCTGCGCATAGACAGTCGAGAAAACCTGCGAGTCGGTGATAATCAGTTTCGGCGGTGCGGCCAGCGACGAGAGCGTGCCTTCGATCTGGTCGGTGGTACAGCAGACCACGCGGCACTTCTTATCGAGCAGCTCGCGGATCGTCTGGACTTGCGGCAGGATGAGGCGTCCCTTGGGGGCCTGGATATCCTGCGGCATAACGAGCATCACCACGTCGCCTGTCGAGGCGAGGCTGCCTGTGATTTCGGGCTGGTTGTAGTCTTCGGGCAGGTTGCGGATCAGGGCTTCGCGCAGGGCGTCGAGTCCCGTTCTGTCCGAGGCGCTGACCCGGAGCGGCCGTTGTCCGAAAAGCGCTTCGGCTTCCGCATCGGACATACCTGTAAACAAGTCGGCCTTGCTGCGGACGACTACGATCGGAATATGACGGGCTTCGAGGAGCCGGAACCATTCGATTTCGTCGTTCTGCGGCACGGCTCCGGAGAGGAGCAAGACGGCCAGGTCGGTCTTGTCCAGCATCTTGCGGCTTTGCTGCACACGCAGCGCTCCGAGGTCGCCTTCGTCGTCGAACCCCGGCGTGTCGATCAGTACGCAAGGTCCCAGCCCGTGTATCTCCATCGTCTTGAGTACGGGGTCGGTCGTCGTGCCCGGCGTCGCGGAAACGACGGCGCTCTGTTGGCCCGTGAGGGCGTTGATCAGCGACGACTTGCCGCTGTTGCGCCGCCCGTAGAAGCGATATGCAGCCGTTCGGCGCGGGGAGTTGCTCGTTCATCGTGCGAAAATTTTTAGAAACGGAAGTCCCGTTTACCCTCGGCGATCGCTGCGAGATTCTTCTCCGTGATGCGGCGCACACGTTCGTTGAGGAGCATCGGAACCTCTTTCGAAATCATCTTTTCACCCAAGGCCCGGGTTTCGGGCGATGCGTAGTCTTCGAGGTACTCCTTGAGGGTCATCAGGGCGTTGGGCGTGCAGCAGTCGGCGATCTTTCCGGTTTTCACCAGCGACATGAAGCGGTCGCCCGTGCGGCCTTCGCGGTAGCAGGCCGTGCAGAAGCTCGGCACGTAGCCCAGTTCCAGCAGCCAGCGCACCACTTCGTCCAGCGTACGGTGGTCGCTCACGTCGAATTGTGCGGAATCTTGCTCGGCATGCGTCGTTTCGGCGTAGCCGCCGACGCTGGTGCGCGAGCCGCCGCTGATCTGTGAAATGCCGATTTCCAGCACCTGTTCGCGCGAGCGCTGCGATTCGCGGGTCGAGATAATCATGCCAGTATAGGGGACGGCGATGCGGATCACGGCTACGATCTTGCGGAAGATCTCGTCCGAAATGGCATCCGGGAAGTCCTTGGTGTCGATGTCGTCCGCCGGGCAGATGCGGGGTACGCTGATGGTGTGGGGGCCGACGCCGAAGCGGGCTTCGAGGTGCTCGGCGTGCATGAGCAGTCCCGTGAAATCGTACCGGTAGGTGTTCAGACCGAACAGTACACCGATGCCTACGTCGTCGATGCCGCCTTCCATCGCGCGGTCCATCGCTTCGGTGTGGTAGGCGTAGTCGCTCTTCGGACCGGTGGGGTGGAGCGCTTCGTAAGCGGTTTTGTTGTAGGTCTCCTGAAAGAGAATGTAGGTGCCGATGCCTGCATCGCGCAGCTTGCGGTAGTTCTCGACCGTCGTAGCCGCGATATTCACGTTCACGCGGCGAATCGCTCCGTTCTTGTGATGTACGGAGTAGATGGTCTTGATTGATTCGAGAATGTACTCGATCGGATTGTTGCGCGGATCTTCGCCCGCCTCCAGCGCTAAACGCTTGTGACCCATATCCTGCAGGGCGATTACCTCGCGGCGGATTTCCTCCTGGGTGAGCTTGCGGCGCGGAATGGTTTTGTTTTTCTGGTGGTACGGGCAATATACGCAGCCGTTGATGCAGTAGTTCGACAGATAGAGCGGCGCGAACATTACGATACGGTTGCCGTAGATTTTCTCCTTGATCTGTTTGGCCAGCGTGAACATGCGTTGGTTCAGGTCTTCGAGTTCGCACTCGAGCAGCACGGCCGCTTCGCGGTGCGTGACCCCTTTGCCTTCGGCCGCTTTTTGCAGGATCGCCTCGATCAGGGGGCGGTTCGCACGATTTTCGCGGGCGTAAGCCAGCGTTTCGACGATTTCTCCGTCATGGATGAACTCCTCCGCCTTGGAGGATGCGACTTGGTACATATCTTTGTGTTTTTATAAGCTATTCTTGATAATCTCCCCGGCTCCACGAGATGTGGCGGCCGATTTCGTTGAGCTCCCGCTCCAGAGCGGCCAATCCTTCGGCAGCTTCGGCACCGAAGGCGGCCTTGCCGTCGTAGAGGTTGTATTTCGACCGTTCGTCCGGCGGCGAAAGGTTGGGCATCACCACGTTGGCACCGGCCAAAATACCCCGCATCCGGCCGTCGCCCGAGAGGGTGGCGAGCGCGGTGGTCGAAGGGATCAGTGCTGCGGGACGCATCAGCCGCAGAATCGACAGCAGGGTGAGCGTTCGTTCGACGCTTCCGGCCGGTTCGTGGCCGAAGGGGGTGTCGCGGTGCGGGATGAAAGGTCCGATACCGATCATCTGGGGTTCGAACTCCCGGATGAAAAGCAGATCCCGGACCAGATCGTCCACCGTTTGTCCCGGGCTGCCGACCATGATGCCCGTACCGGTCTGGTAGCCGATCTTTTGAGGGTGTGCAGGCATTCGATGCGGTGATCGAGGGACATCCGGACGGGATGGAGCCAACGATAGTGATCGGGAGTGATCGTTTCATGCCGCAGCAGGTAACGGTTCGCGCCCGCTTCGAACAACGCCCGGTAGGAGGCTTCTGTCCGTTCCCCCAGCGAGAGGGTGATGGCGCAGTCGGGCCAGCGGCGACGCATCTCCCGGATCAATCCGGTCAGCAGTTCGTCGTTCAGAGCCGGGTCTTCTCCGCTCTGAAGTACGAATGTCCGGAATCCCAGCCGGTAGCCCTCTTCGCAGCAGGCCAGTACGGTTTCCGGGGTCAGACGGTAGCGTTCTGCCAGACGATTGCTGCGTCGAATGCCGCAGTAGCGGCAGTCGTTGCGGCAGTAATTGCTGATTTCGATCAGCCCCCGAACGAAAACTCCGTTTCCGAAATGCACACGGGCGACCTCGCGGGCCGCCCTGTGCAGGTATTCTCTCTCTTCGGGGGACGCATCGGTCAGCAGAAGGCGCAACTCTTCCGGGGAAAGGGTGCGGTTGCGTTTCAACTGATCGACGAGCTCTTTCATAGCCCCGTCGGATTTAGCGTTTAGCCAGTTCCTTCGCGAATTGCCGTTTACCGGCATCGTGCAGGTTGTGGGTGCTGGGACCCGTGATACATCCGCCTTCGCAGGCCATGACCTCGATGAACTTGGCCGGGGCTTTGCCCGATTTGGCATAGGCGCGGAGCAGGGATACGTTTTTCTTGTTCAGGTTGGAGACCTGGATGCCTTCGACCTGCGGCCGGTTGTTGTCCGCCAGGAAGAGCTGTACGGCGCCCATCACGCCTCCGGCCTGTGCGAAGCCGTGGGCGGCCCGGGTCGAAACGAACGGAATGGGGAACGGATCGGTGGTTGCGACTTCGATACCCAGGCCGTCGAAAATGGAGTTGATCTCCTCGAAGGTCATCACGAAATCGACGCATTCGTCGCGGCGTGCCTCCTTGCGTTTGGCTACGCACGGGCCGATGAAGACCACTTGCGCGTCGGGGTGTTTCTCCTTGGCGATCCGCGCGGCGTAATACATCGGCGATCCGGTGCTCGAAATGAAGGGCTTCATCTCGGGGATATGCTTGTTGGCCAGTTCGACCCACGAAGGACAGCAGGAGGTGGTCATGAACGCCTGTCCCTCCTCAATTTTCTCTTCGAGTTCCGCACCTTCATTGCGGATGGTTTCCATGGCGCCCTGCGCTACTTCGATCACGTCCTCGAAACCGATGGCCTTAATCGCGCCATATACTTTTTCCGTGGGGGCGTTGTATTGTCCGAGAATGGCCGGAGCGACGACGGCGACCATCTTTTCTCCTTCGCGCAGACGCTGCAGCACGTCGAACACCTGCGAAATTTCGAAGATCGCTCCGAACGGACAACTGTTGATGCACTTGCCGCAGTAGATGCATTTGCTCTCATCGATATGCTCCACGCCGCGTTCGTCCTTGGTAATCGCCTTTACGGGGCAGGCCTCTTCGCACGGTACGGGCATATAGACGATGGCATGGTAGGGGCAGTTGCTGTGGCAGATGCCGCAACTGATGCAGAGATCGTGGTTGATGACCGCTTTGCCGGCACGATTGAATTCGATGGCGTTTTTCGGGCAGTTGGTGGCACAGGCCCGGGCCACGCAACCTTTGCAGAGGTTGGTGATCTCGTAGTTGGTCTGCACGCACGACGAGCAGGCTTCGTCGATTACGCAGAGAATATTGTCTTTCTGCTGCTGCCCTTTGCGCTCCAGGGCTTTGCGGGCATATTCGGACAGCGGGGTGAGTTCGTCGGTTTCGTCGGACATGTCGAAACCCATCAGCGGGAAAGATTTGTATTTCCACACGGCGCGCTCCTTGTGTACGCAGCAGCGACCAAAACCCGTGAGGTACGGGGACTCAATTCGATCGGCAAGCGGTCGATTCGCTCGACGAGCTGGTTGTCTTTCCACAATTTGATGAGATTGGTCAGCAACTTGTGTCTGACAATCATTACGTTATTGGTAAGAGGCATGTCGGAATAATAGAATGTTAAACGAAATTTCCGTCGCAAAGATAGGTTATTACCCGTATGTTCACAAACAAATAAGTTATAAAAAAGAGAGTAAATATTATTTTCGGATAATTTTGATTTTCAAATTTTATATAATATATTGCAATACACATGAACGGCATTTATGTTTTGACCATCTAATCCTAAATATTATGCTTATGAAAAAATTATTACTATTTTTAATTGGTGGTATCTTGTTAATCGGCACTTATGGTTGTGCTAATTATGAAGAAGATTTGTTGGACGAAATTTCGCCGAAACAAATGTTAGCTACTGTTACGACCGAAATTGAGTTGGCGGATGCGGTGTATCATAGAGACACAGTCTTGGATCCGGCCGCAGAATGATCCGTACAGGCTTGAGAACTTTCAGCAGGCGTACGACAATATAGTATCGGGTGAATCGAAAATTGTCAGGGCATCTGATGAGTTTGCAGCAAGCGCGCGGAGTGTGCGAAAAGAATTCTCAGCAACTGCCAAAACGCAGTTGAAACTGAAAGCTACCCACTATGCCTTGAAAATTTTTCCAAAAACGGAAGAGGAACAACGAAGCCTTGAACTGGACGAGCAGATCAAGATCGCGTATACGCCTTTCAATTATACGTCATTACCTGATGAGGCGACCCAGAGTCTTGTGTTTTCGAAATCCCGGACACAGTTTTGCGAGGAAGATGAGGAGAGGCGTTATTCTGTGACTTACGAGGGCGGTATGATTAAGGATGGACCAGTGGAGCCTGTGACAATTATATTGCCTGTATTATATGCCGTTTGGCCTGTCGAAAAAACGTTCCCTGTTGAAATGGATTTTGAAATCCTTTATGAAGTTTTCCTCCCTAAATATATTACTCTTGGTGAGAATGGATTGAGTGCGGAGGCAATACAAATTTTGGAGCAAGAAGCCATTGCTTTGGCTTTAGATGAAGAGAGACATTTACCAGGTGGATTCCCGCGCGGAAAAGTACTATGTTACGATACTCATTTAAAGCGTATGTGCCGTTGGAGAATCTGAAAATCCGTTTTACACTGGGTTCGAATATTGAGGAGGTTTATACAGACAAAACTGGATATTATGCTATCAACAATAAATTGATCGACAACCAGGCAACGGTAAGTTTTGTTTTTCAGCACGAAAAATGGACGATTGTCAAGGGTTCTGAGGAAGGAGGACGGATAGAGGAAATAAAGGGAATTTATGGAGAATTAAGAAGTGGTAAAGATTTGAACTTTAATATTAACTCTTCTTCGGCTCCGGATCCCCGCTACGAAATTCATCGTGCAGTCAATTTTTATCATTATGGCGAACACGATTTTATAATTTCTACTTTTGTTAATAACAGAATATCAATAGTTGCATTAGCCGTTGATCCTGGTGGGTGGCAAGGCCGATTTAATTATTGGCCGACTTCTGTGGGGAGAATGCCTTTTATACAAGTTGGCAATTGTAACAGGAATAATCATCCGAGACTAATAGGAACCACTTTGCATGAATTGGGACATTATTGTCAATTTCATTTGCGTGGCGGCACATTCAGTGCGTACGATGGTACTTGGAATATATTGCTCGAAAGTTATGCTTCTTATGCCGGATGGCATATGGGAGAAGCATATTATTTAAATCAGGGTTGGAAAAAAACATCTCTAAACTCGGATATAACAGGTCAAGCAAGGCAAGAATGGGATTATCAAAATACAACCAATAATTATTATACTCCTTTGTTTGTCGATTTGGTGGATGATTACAACCAGGGTGTTGGCTATCCTTCTCGCTGCTACGATCAAATTAAGATGCCTCAATTCGTGGTGAATTTGTTTGGAGCCTATAGAACCTGGAATGATTTTGAAAGTGCACTTCGTAAGTATACAGGGTCATATTTTACAGAAAATCAAATAAATGAATTTCTTTTTTACGAGCGTAGCTGGCTTCAACGTAACGGTTATATATAAAAATGGGTTTATGAGGAAATTCTTATTTTTTGCGTTGTCGGCGATATTTACCGCAGGGACTCCGGCAGGTTGCAATACCGATTACAATGCAATCAGTTATTTTGTGTGGGTCAACGACAGCGATCATAAGATCACTCTTTTCGTAGAATCCGATTTAGGGTGTGAGTTCAAAAATGAAGTGATACTGCCTGGAGAAAGTTTTACTGCGATGGATAATGGTATGGGTGTTTGCCCCGTTCCTTCAAGTTACATTTGGAAAATGACGATTATTTTCGACGATGGGAGGCTTGGATTCACTTATGGTGTCCGTTATTACCAGGACGACGGTCGGTCGTACCCTCCGAATTACGACGCACATTACGACCCTTCGATCGATGATAATTATGTATTCGAGGATTTGAGGGGTAACGGTCGTCAACCTAAAGAGCGTTGGACTTATGTCTTCACCAATGCCGATTACGATGCGGCGGAGGCGATGGTCCCGTTCGAGTAAATAGTTTGTGGCTCTGAAAAACGAACGCCTCCCGAATCTGAAATTCGGGAGGCGTTCGTTCGATGGCGGCCTGTCTTTTGGCTCTAACGATCCAGCTCTTGGAAGAAGCTCTGGAAATCGGCCATGAAAACGTCCTTGCCCCGCAGTACTTCCCGCTTGGCGAGCAGCTCCGAAAGGCGGATGTAGCCGATCACGTAATTGCCGTCCTCGCCCCGATATTGCTCGGTGATGCGGTCGAGTGGAGATTTCAGTACGTCGGTTTCCGTGTATCGCACATAAACTTTCAGCTCCACGTCGGTCGTGTACTCCGGACGGTCGAGGTAGTGCTGTTTCTTGTATTCGTACCGGTAGTCGTGCTGACGGGCCATGATGTCGCTCAGGATCGACGAGGCGGTAGGCAGGCTGCCGGCGCCCTTGCCGAACATGAACTGGCGGTCGTAGCATTCGCCCCGGATCACCACGCCGTTGTATTCGTCATCGACGCTGTAGATGTATTTGCCGGGGGTGACGAATTCGGGCATGACGAACATCGTGAACTTCCGGTCGCTGACCTTGACCACTTGGGCGACCAGTTTGATCTTGACCCCTTTTTCGCGGGCGTACCGGATGTCCGAGTCGTGGATAGTCGAGATGCCGTAGGTGAAGATCCGGTCGGGATGGACATACACTCCGAGCGCGTGAACGGTAATGATGACTAATTTGAAGAGCGAGTCGTAGCCTTCGATGTCGAACGAAGGATCGCTCTCGGCGAATCCCAATGCCTGGGCCTGGGCCAGCGCCGCGTCGTAGGACTCCTGGTGGTCGAACACCCGCGAAAGGATGTAGTTGGACGAACCGTTCAGGATGCCTTTGACTTCGAGCAGCAGGTCGTTGTCGTAGTACTCCTCGAGGTTGCGGATCACGGGGATCGAGCCGCACGACGAGGCGTCGTACAGCAGTGCCACATTGTGTTTCTTTTGCAGGTCGATCAGCTCCGGCAGGTGGCGGGCCAGCATGGCCTTGTTGCCCGAAACGACGGGGATGCCTTTCTGGAGGGCCGCCTTGACGATTTTGTAGGAGGCCGCCGCATCGTCGATCACCTCCACGATCAGGTCGATCTCCGGATTGGAGAGGATCACCTCCGGATCGGTCGTGAAATAGGACGCGTCGATGCTGCGGGGTTTGTTCGACCGCACGCAGATCTTGACGATTTCCGCATGGGCGTTGCGGGATTTGCTGAGTACCTGGAAGATGCCTTGTCCGACTACGCCGAAGCCGAAAAGGCCGATTTTGATCTTATTCATGAGTTGGATGGATGAAAGGGTTGAGGATTCGGTTCAGTTGTTCGTGCTCGACCAGAAACCCGTCGTGTCCGAAGGGGGAGTCGATCTGGTGGTAGGTGCTGCGCGGCAGCATCCGGTGCAGCGCCTGCATTTCGGGCACGGTGAAGATGAGGTCGGTCGAAATGCCGACGACCAGACATTCGGCCGTGATTCGTTGCAGCGCCGCTGCCACGCCTCCGCGCTGGTAGCCGACGTCGTGCGTGTCGAAAGCGTTGAGGATCTTATAATAGGAGTAGGCATTGTAACGCCGGCAGAGCTTTTCTCCTTGGTACTGCTGGTAGGTGCAGGCCCGGTGAGAGGAGAAGTCGTCGTTCTCGTCCTGCTGCGAGAGGTCGTAGCCTTCCGGTCCCCGGTAAGAGAGCAGCCCGATAGCCCTCGCCGCCGCGAGTCCCTTCATGCCTGCCGTAGCGTAAGGTTCCCCGAAGGTCGAGTCGGCTTCGATGGCCATGCGCTGCGTTTCGTCGATGGCGATGCTCCAGGGTGACGCTTTGGCAGCCGTGGCGATCAGGACCAGCTTGCCGATCCGTTCGGGCTCCTGGACGGCCCATTCGACCGCCTGAAAGCCGCCGACGGAGCTGCCGACCAAGGTGTGGATGCGGTGGATGCCCAGAATGTCGGCCAGCAGCCGGTGCGCCCGTACCATGTCGCGGATCGTCAGTTCGGGGAAATCTTTGTAATAGGGGCGTCCGGTCGCCGGATTGACGTGCAGCGGCCCGGTCGTGCCGTAGTGCGAGCCGAGTATGTTGGCGCAGATGATGAAATGCTCGGCGGGGTCGAGGAATTTGCCCGCTTCGACCGTGTGCGGCCACCATGAGGCCACGTCCGAATCGGCGGTCAGGGCGTGGCAGACCCAGATGACATTGTCGTGGGCTGCATTCAGTTTCCCGTAGGTGCTGAATGCGATCGTCAGTTCGGGCAGAATGCCTCCCCGCTCCAATTCGAAAGGTTGGTTATGACGGTATATATTCATTTGTGTTTACAGTCGTTTTAATGCGTTGCCGATCTCTTCTTTCAGGTCGTCGATGTGTTCGATGCCCAGCGAGAAGCGCAGCATGTTGGGATAAACGCCCGAAGCGACCAGTTCGCGTTCGTTGAGCTGGGAGTGCGTCGTCGAAGCGGGGTGTACCAAGAGACTCCGGGTGTCGCCCACGTTGGCCAGGTGGCTGATGATCTCCAGGTGGTTGAGCAGCGAGGAGGCTTGTTCGGCCGATCCTTTGACGCGGAAGGTCAGTACGCCGCCGAAACCGTTGGTCAGATACTTCTTGGCCAAATCGTGGAACGGGCTACTCTTCAAACCGGGGTAGTTTACGCTCTCGATCTTGGGGTGCTTCTCGAGCCACTGAGCCATTTCGAGTGCATTGTCCACCGATCGCTGTACGCGCAACGAGAGGGTTTCGAGTCCTTGCAGCAGCAGGAAGGAGTTGAACGGACTCTGGCAGGCACCCGTGTCGCGGAGCACTTCGCACCGTGCCCGTACGGCGAAAGCCTGGTCGCCGCAGTTTTCCCAGAAGTTGAATCCGTGATACCCTTCCGAGGGTTCGCTGATCAAGGGGTAGCGGCCGTTGCCCCAATCGAAGTTGCCGCCGTCGATAGCCACGCCACCCATGCTGTTGCCGTGACCTCCGATCCATTTGGTCGCTGCGTGCAGCACGACATTGGCGCCCCATTTGATCGGCTGGCAAAGGTAGCCGCCGGCTCCGAACGTATTGTCGGCGATTACCGCGATGCCGTGTTTGCGGCCGATTTCGGCGATCGCCTCGAAATCGGGGATATTGAAGGCCGGGTTGCCGATCGTTTCGATGTAGATGGCCCGCGTACGGTCGTCGATGAGTGCCGAGATGCTCTTCGGGTCGTCCCCTTGTGCGAAACGGACCTCGATGCCGAGTCGGCGGAGCGTGTATTTGAACTGGTTGGTCGTTCCGCCGTAGAGGTAGGAGGTGCTTACGATATTATCGCCTGCCTGGGCGATGTTCGTGATGGCGAGCATTTGGGCGGCCATGCCCGATGCCGTCGCAACGGCTCCGGTACCTCCTTCGAGGGCGGCGATGCGCTCTTCGAAAACGGCGGTCGTGGGGTTGTTCAGGCGGGTGTAGATGTACCCCGGTTCCGTGAGGGCGAAAACGGCGGCGCTCTTTTCCGCACTTTCGAAGGTGTAGGCCACCGTCTGGTGGATGGGGACGGCGCACGATCCGGTCGCGGGATCGGCCTGTTGGCCTGCATGTACTTGCAGGGTTTCGAAACGGAGATTCTGTTTTTTCATGGTTTTGAAAGTTGATTTATGTTTTCGGGATTGTTACAAACAAAAAATCCGGCTGAACCAGCCGGATTTAAGAGATACACGTACGACGAATCTTACACCCGGCATTTACACCTGCGCATCGACATCATCATACCCATCATCGAAACCGAAAGTCCGACGATCAGCGAGTAAGAATTATTGGATGTAATGCCGTTTTTCATGCGGGTAAAATACGGGTTTGTTATCGTATTGATGTCGCAAATATAGTTATTTTTCGTGAAATGGTGCTGTCGAGAGAAAAATATTTTACAATGCCATTATTTCGATGCAGAAACGAAGTGTAAGTCGTTAATTATTTACTTGTTATATTATTGGGGTTGTCTGTCGCCTGCTTCGTTGTAAATATGCGGCAAATTATTTTTGGATGAAATTATTTTCGCGGCAAGATGTAATGCGGCTATTTTAATAGCTCGATTTTCTCAGCAATAAGCGCTTTATATTTGCCTTTCATCTCGTTGGGTAGAAACGAAACGTCGATCCACTCGCCCCATTTCGGAATGGCTTTGATGAATTTCTTGAACAGGTTGTCGATTACCTTTTCGTCCATGCCCGAAGCCGTCATTGCCTGCACGAAATCGCTGCGGCGGAGCTTGCGTTTGCGGCCGTTCAGCGTCAGTGCCAATTCCTCGGTGTCTTCGGGTAAAACGAGCGCTGTCGATAGCAGGTCATAAGCCGGTGTCAGCCCATAAACACCCGGATTCAGGCTATACAGCGAAAAATTTTTGAGGTGCATGTCGGCATTGCCCGTGAGCCAAGAGAACAACACTTGCTCCCAGAAATTGACGGCATCCAGTTTCGGGGCGGAAGAATAGCGCAGAATTGTTTTGGCAATCTGCTCGTAGGAACCTTTGTATTTGTGTTCTGTCAGTCGTTCGGAGAGCTGACAGAGGTCTTCCATCGGATATTTTTCGCCGTGAGGCCCTCGGTCGATGCGGCGTGTGATGTAGCACAACTCCCCGTCGGCAAAGCGGACGAGCGAGTGGGGGACTACCTGCATCTTCACGGCTTCGGCCATGTGCATGGTCAAATCTTCCAGTTCCGGCAAATGCGGATAATGTTCGGTCTGCGGTTTGAGGATATAGCGGCCCCACAGCCCGACGATCGTAAAGCGTTCCGGGGTGCCTTTGCCCTCTTTGGCAATGTCGAGCGACAACTTTGCCTGCACTCCGGTCAGCGTCGTTTGGCTGCGGATTACCTCGCGGGCAAGTTCCGCGATATTGGCGCGCGTGTAGGGGAGCAAAGGTACTTGGGGAGTGCC
>ENA-OQHF01001044-OQHF01001044.1-human-gut-metagenome-genome-assembly--contig:-NODE-1044-length-15790-cov-3.060972_pt1 | contig 15790 bp, 17 predicted proteins | sample MGYA00242559_ERZ504709 | MGnify/ENA primary metagenome ERZ504709 (study PRJEB26092, sample SAMD00036203) | human gut metagenome | host: Homo sapiens | study: EMG produced TPA metagenomics assembly of... | reverse complement strand
CAACATCCTATTTCTCTTAATTTTTTTCATAACGTTCTTAGCTGTCTGAAGTTGAACATTTCAATACTCTCTCTATCTCAGGTCGCTCCAAATATCTGATTAGTTTCAATTTCTTCATATATTTTTTAATATGATTTTTTTTCGTTGGTTTCATTATATGCCTGACTATCAATAGCCAACTTTATATTTTGAAAAGACAACTTTTCACTCTCAATAGCCAGCTTTTCACTCTCAGCAGCCAACTTTCCAGATAAATAGCCAACTTTTTCAGCACTGGAATTATAAATAACCGCCTGCAACATGAAAGCATTTGTATGATAAACCGGATCTTTTAATCCAACCTGCTCCAGTTCATTACACATACGATTAACACCCTCACCAAATTCTTTTACAAATTTATAGTTCTTTAAAAACTCTGCAATCTTAGGGTTTCTGGAAAAATGTGTAAAACGAATATTGTCTGCTCTTACAAGTCCCGGAAGTTTCCCAGGACTTTCTACTATGATATGATCATCAAACATTTTAATCTGAATATCTGTACCAGTAATACTGTACGCCCGATGAGTAACAGCATTTACAATCAGTTCTTGTCTGACAAACTTAGGATATTCCTCATCTGTAACAAATGTTCCATCTGATCCCAAGTATGTTTTTTCCTTCACCTGTGTATCCAAATATGCAATTGCCTCATTTATCATATTAAGCAGTGTTCCTTCAAAGATAACATCCTTAATTACATTCATCTCTGTTCCAAATTTTTCTTCGGTTCCCTCATAACGTATAAAACGAATCCTTGCGCGAGGGAAGAAATTTTGCGGATTTTTTCCAAATAACAAAATTGCAGCGGAACTGATTTGTATCTCGCCACCTTTCTCTTTTATAAATCCTCTGTTCTCTTTAAGATATTCCAATGGACTTTTTCCATAATTAATCTTATCTGTATATTCTTTTACAAAGTCCATATCTATATCATCTATCGTAGCATCGGGTACGGCTTTATCTTCAAAGTAACGTTCTCCCTTATCATAATTGAGTTGGAGACGTTCCTCAAAAGTCTGCAATTTAGATTTGTCACCAACTCTTAAGAATACATCATCTGCCTGATTTGCATGTACTTGTGGACTTGCATCAATATGCATTACAAGCACATGATTCTCTCTTCCCTTTTCATCGACACATGGAAGTTTTTCTATTCCGACTTTAACAGTCGGATTGCAGAAATCAAATGGCACTCTCAGTAGTTCATTTAACTTCTTTGTTTCAAAATCAATGCCTTCAATTCTTCTTGTCCTATCGGTTATACCTATTGCAATATCTCCACCATCCGCATTAGCAAATGCAACAATTGGTATTGCTAAATCCTTTGGAGAAATATTTATACTTTTTCGATCAAATGTCTGATTTTCTTCCTTTGATAAAATTTCTTCAATCGTCATTGCATTCACCTTTCATATATTAGTATTATTTTAAATGTAATTTGTTTTTTTCGTATTGTCAAACAAAACCGATCTTGAGGACACAGACTCATATTCCTGACTCCCCGAAAGGTCTTGACCCACGATAATACGCTGCGGGCGTGAGGAATTCCTGGAAAAGAGTTTCGCGGAGGCAAACGAGCGGCAGATCATGGAATATATCTGTGCGCACAGGCAGGAATGCGAGCTAGCGCTGGAGTTTTGTTACGAAAAACAAGGAGGATTACTCTATCCGCCGAAATTCCCGCCAAAAAGCGATGGTCTCCTGCAGATCCGCTTCGTCTTCAAACAATTCCAGCTGTTTTGCCACTTCGATTGCAAAATCCACATAACCGTTTGCTCTCGAAGTGATGATCCGGTCGGAAGTTACCACATCCTTTTCTCCGGAACGCGTCGATTCTATCCCCTCTAACAGTCCCGCATGTTCTACAACATCCACACCTGCACAGATGGCAGCAATCCGTCCACCCAGGTCATGCACGCTTTTCAGATACTTCCATACCTCCGGAGTATCTATCTTCTCAATATCTCCTCCCGGAATAATCAGCAGTTCCACATCCTTCGGATCCACATGCTCCAGCTGCTCCTCCGGCACGATCCGGTATCCTTCCGTGGCGGTGATTTCTTTTCCGTCCGGAGATACAAACTGCATTTCTTTTCCCGTTACCTTCAGAAAATAATTCAGTATCACAATTTCGTAAATACAACTGGTATCATACAACAATACTACTGTTTTCATCCGCTCTCTCCTTTTTCTGCCTTATAAGTCAATTTTCACGTAAATCAAAAATGCTGGCATATTTTTATAAAAATATCCCGATTTTCATGTCTTTTAATGTATGAAAATCGGGATACCCTAAGTTCCTCAGAATACTACTTTATAACGAAATATCGATTACCGATGCAGGTACGGTCGGGACACCGATCCCAGCGGCATCGGCAGAAAAAGATGTCCCGGAGGATCCGGCAGATAAGCATCATGCCGCCTCCGGAGGGAATGCCGAGATTGTCCTTCATTTTCTCCAGACGGTCAAACACTGCCTTGAGGTATTCCGCATCTGCCTTGACGATTTCTTTCATCTCTTTGTTGCGGTGCTTGATCTTCATCATCTTAATGTCTGCAGGATCGATGTCCTTCTTCACAGAGAGCATGGTATCGGATAACTCATCCATTCCCATCTACATCCATCATATCCCGCATACTGTCAGACAGTTCCTGCATCATCTCGGAAGTAAAATCGCTTATTTCCACCATAAGCTCACTGGTCTGTAACAAGAATTCATCCAGCTGTGGATAATCATATTTCTCCAGATCCATATCGCTCTGTGCATCCGAAGCCTCACAGGGCAATTCCTCTTTGGCTTCCGGGTCCGTATTCTGATCCGTGTCTGAAGTTCTCTCTTCTTCGTCCGTGCAGACTTTTTCACCCTGCCAGATTCCTCCGGCTGCCTTTGCCATTTCCTCTTCTTCCAGATGCTTTGCCTTTTTCTTCGCTACACGCTCCATAGCTTTGGCATGGTTGATCGCTGCTTCGATCTCTTCATCATCATAATTGCCGCTCTGCTTCTGCCGTTTCAGGCGCAGGACTTCTCTCCGCGCCTGCCCGGCTGCCTGCTTTGCCGCCTGGGACGTCTTGCTCCGCAGTATTTTGGATGAAATATTTTTAAACTGATATTTCAGTTTTTTCAGAGCTAGCGTCGTGTTTTTCGTCTGCTGCCTCTGATTGCGCAGAGCTTCACTGTAGCTCAGCGTGCTAGTAACGATAGACTCCTGTCCCAGGCTGTTTGCTGCCTGCGTCTGCGTACTCCGGCTGTCCCGGGCAAGCATCCGTTTAATATCACTGACCGAATTTTTCGAAGCAGTCGTGTTATTCTGCTGCCCGAAAATGCCGTTTGCACTGCTCTGGTTCGTCCTACTCCCGAAGGTGATCTGCGTCGTTCCCCGGCTGTTCGAGCGCACGAACGTTCCTCCATATTTCCCCATAGAAACCATACAATATCACCTTACCCTCTGAAATCGATGTTCTGACCCACCTGACGTTCACTCTGGGTCTGCACCTCGTCACTCCGTGTGTTGAAATTGTAGGTATCTATCCTGGAAAGCAGCTCCTCGATGGAATTGGCGGTAATGGTTACCGTCTCTTCCGTATCATCACTCTCTGCCCGCTTCTCCTTTAACTGCTCTTCCTTTTCTTTCTTTGCAGCCTTCTTCTCCGCAGCTTTTTTCTCTGCTCTCTTCTGCTCGCCTTTTTTCTCGATTCTTGCCTTCTGCTCGGCGCTGGATTTCTTCAATACAGCGAAAAATGACAGTGTTCCTCCATCATTTACCTGCATTCCAAAGCCCTTGACCTGCGCACCGGAACTCTGCAGGTTGGTCTTTAACTGTTGTATCTGTGCAGCGGCACCGCTCAGGATTCCCTCATACTGTTTGCGGAATTACTCGTCTGTTGCCATCTGTTCGATCTTGTCCTCATCAATGAGAACAACCGTCTTATAGCCATTGGCATATTTTGCAGCATTGGCTTTTGCATTCTCCTTCTGATCTCTGCTGACCAGAATAAAATCATAATTTCCGTACTTCTTCTTCAGCTGCTCATAGTATTTCGCAGCCTTCTCCGACAACTCCGGCTGACCGATGGTCCTGCCGTAATCCTCAGTCTTTCCCCTGGTCTGTGCCGTTTCGGACGTCTTTCCCGCACTTGTTGTGCCAGCTGTCTTATCCGGCGTTCCGAATACCTCAGGCTTCTTCGTCTTCGTACTCTTGCTGTAATCACTCTGCGTAGCATACGCACCTATGCTGCCGGTTGCTCCGATTCCCGCCATAATTATCTCCTCCTTGAAAATAGATGCCAAATCCGTTTGTTTACCTGGTTCCTCTAATGAGAATATCGGACAACTTCTCCGAATATTTTATGCACTTCAAAAGAAAACAGGCAAAATGTGCAAAAAACCGTTTTTCTGCACCCTTTGTGGATCAGAAAAACGGTTTTCCTGTAAACTTTATTCTAAATTACTATTGATTCAAATGGTTGATCGTAACATGCAGCTCTCCCAACAGCTTCTTAATGTCCGCACTGGAGGTCGCCATATCTCTTGCTAACTTCTGTACTTCCGTTGCCACCACGGCAAAGCCCTTGCCCTGATCTCCGGCTCTTGCAGCCTCAATCGAAGCATTCAGTGCCAGAATCTGCTGTCTCTTGCTGTAGCCATCGATTTCCTTGGTCTTGTCCGTTGCTTCCTCGATCTGTTCCGCAGCTTTCGTAATGCCACCCTTTAGCTCACCTACCAGATTCTCGTTTTTCATGTTGGCGTAACTGGCTCTCACAAACATGTTGATCACATCTCCCAGCAGATTTGCAGATGCATCTATTTGCTCCTTAGTCTTCACATTTACCTTTTTCATGGGCCTTGATATATTTATCCTCATCAATGCCAAGTTCTCTTGCTGTCTGACGGAACTTCTCCTCATCCGGATTCTCTGGCAGCACCTGTCCTCCGATAATACTGCCCAGCACGGTTCCATCCTCCAGTGTGATCGGAATACCGAAATCCACAAGTCCCGCATGACAGGGATATACGCCATGACCTTCTCTGTCACACTGTTCGCAGCGCTTTTTCCCCTCTGCGCTTCCTCTCGTCAGATCAATACAGAATTCTGTAAAATTATAACAGTCACTGATGTATTTTCCGTCTGCACCCACAGCCACGGTTGCCAGGCCTGTGCTGCTTGCCCAGTTCTTCATGATCTGTTCAAATTTGTCCATGTCACAAAAATCCTGAATCTTCATATAACTTCCTACTTTCCCGGTTGTCTTAACCGCCGAACGCATCAAATCCGGGGACTTTTTGTCCCGGTATTATCTTATATTTACATAAAAAATTATACCACATTTTTCAATATTTTTCGCCCTTTTTAATATTTTACAGATATTTTTTTCGACATTATCTGCCTGAATGCAGTATTTTGTATGGCTCTGAATAGTTAACAGAAATACATGAAATGTAGAGCCATCTATAGTATAATTATCTGGATACAAATATTGAAGCAGATCAAGCGAAAAAGGAGGTACCGTTAATTGAGGAAAACGAAGCTATTCATAAAAATAATATGTGTTCTCATTCTGATATTATCTACAGCCCTGCTCAGTGCCTGCTCCGCCAGCACCTCCGATAGTGCGGAAAAATACATTGTCCTGATCGGCGAAGACCCTGAGATCACAGAAAAACTTTCTGACATTGATCTGCTTGTCATAGATGCGGAATATTTTTCCCAAAATGACATTGCCCGTTTAAGAGAAAATGGTATCCATGAAATCTACTCCTATATCAATATCGGATCGATCGAGAGCTTCCGGTCCTATGATACAGACTTTGAGAAATATACTCTGGGTGCCTATGAGAATTGGCCGGAGGAAAAATGGATCGATGTCTCAGCTCCGGAATGGCAGGCATGTACAGCTTCCAGAGTAGACGCCCTGGTACAGAAGGATGTGGACGGCTTTTTTGTCGATAACACGGATGTATACTATAACTATCCGCAGGAATCCATCTATGACGGAATCCTTACGATTCTGGACTATATAAACCATACAGGCAGAAAGATCATGATCAACGGTGGGGACTGTTTTGTAAAAAAATATCTTACAACAGAAAAAAACGTTCTCATCGATGGGGTAAACCAGGAGAACGTTTTTACTGCGTATGATTTTTCAAAGGATGTCTATACTAAAAATGATCAAAGTACGCGTGAATACTATACTGAGTATCTGGATCTGGCTATGTCACACGGCTGTACCGCTTACACCCTGGAATACGCAACGGATCCCACCATCCGCAGACAGGCAGCCGCCTACGCCGGGAAGCATGGATACATCTGCTGCATTTCTGATAATATCGGATTATGTCTGGGGAGATAACATATTCCTCTCAAGCGCCATCATAGAAATGTAATCATACAAGTCTCCAGATGCTTTTGTTTTGTCTGCTCATCTGCATCAGCAGCCGTGCACAGATCACAATGATAGCATAGATTGTAGCCTCCCTGACTTCTGGTATCTTCTGTCACAGCAAAATATCCTGCTTTTAATTTCACGGTCTGCCCGTTTAGAAAATGAATTTCCCTCTGCATATAATCCGCAGGGCTATTTTGTACGGTAGGTACCATGGAATTATACTTTCCTGTAGTAATATAATCCATCTGAATCTCCGTATAATAATTCTTCAGATTCGCCTGATCTGCCGCCACCTTTGCCTTATGTATATAAGACAGATACTGCGGTGCCAGTACTCCCACCAGCACTGCCATGATAGCTATTACAATGATCAGCTCTACTAATGAAAATCCCCCGTTTCCCTTCTTTCCTTTTGATTTTTTCATGACTTTTCTCTCCATTACATTACAATACATTCCGCAGGCATCAGGCCCACTGATTTTCTCCGTCATGATTTTATCATTTCCAAAGTAAATGTCAATAAAGTAATTATTAAATATATATGATGCCAGGGTCAAAAGGTCTAAGCCCACATGAGCTTGCTCATAAGTGGGTGAAAGACCTTATGACCCGCCCCGATATGAGCATAAAAGTGGGATGATAATCCCACGATATGCGAATAGAGGGTAGGATTGTGAGAGTGCGCAGCACGGAACAATCCGTAGGCATCAAAGTCGGGGGCTTTTGACCCCGACATCATATATAAGAAAGACCCGCGTGGTCTTCCCAAGCAGGTCTTTCTTCCGGTCATATATTCAGTTTTATCAGTGCTTTATTATTCGCAAAGCTTGGAAAATGCATCTGCTACGAACTGAACCTTAGGTCCGATGATTACCTGAACGGAGGTCTTACCGGGTTTCATGACACCGGCTACGCCTGCAGATTTGATCACCTTATCATTCACTGCGGTAATGTCTTTTACTTCCAGTCTCAGTCTTGTAATGCAGTTGTCAATGCTTGCAATGTTGTCCTTGCCGCCGCAGCCTTCCAGAATGGTTGCTGCGATTGCTGCGAAATCATCATTTGCCAGCTCGATCTTCTTCTCTGCTTCTACATCATCATCTTCTCTACCGGGGGTCTTCAGATCCCATTTCTTGATAGCGAAGAGGAATACGAAGTAGAATACAGCAAATGCTGCAATGCCCAGAGGGATGATCAGCCAGATTCTGGCTGCTGCAGGCAGGGAGGATGAGAACAGCAGATCCATCGCACCTGCGGAGAAGCTGAAGCCTGCACGGAAGCCAAGAGCAACAGTGATCATGGTGAAGATGCCGTACAGTGCTGCGTAGATCACATACAGTCCGGGAGCTAAGAACATGAATGCAAACTCAAAGGGCTCGGTAACGCCGCAGATGAAGGAACAGATTGCTGCGGAAGCTACCAGACCGATCGCTGCCTTTTTCTTGGCGGGCTTTGCACATTTTACCATTGCCAGAGCCGCACCGGGGACACCGAACATCATACAAGGGAAGAAGCCGGACATATACATTCCAAGGCTCCAGGATACATCAGCGCTTGTCTCACCTTTCCAGAAGTGCTGCAGATCTCCAAGTCCGATGGTATCGAACCAGAATACGTTGTTCAGTGCGTGATGTAATCCGGTAGGGATCAGCAGACGGTTCAGGAAAGCATAAATACCTGCGCCGACTACATCCAGACCTACAATGGCTTCACCGAGAGCTACCAGACCGCCGAACAGTAAAGGCCATACGAACAGCAGTACAACAGATGCCAGAATAGATACCACACCTGCTACGATAGCTACGCAACGCTTACCACTGAAGAAGGACAGCCAGTCGGGAAGCTTGGTATCCTTGAACTTGTTGTAGCACATGGAACCGATAATACCGGCAATAATACCGATAAAGGGATTCGCAATCTTATTGAATGCCAGTGTCTTGGTAGCATCCTCAGCGATGGAGGGCATAATGGTCGTAACAAATCCGGTAGACAAAAGTGTTGTGAGCATCAGCCAGGAAGCCAGCGCTGCGATGGCTCCGGTACCGTCATTTTTCTCTGACATACCGACACCTACACCAATTGCAAACAGGATCGCCATGTTGTCGATCAAAGCACCACCTGCTTTTACGAGGAACAGACCGATCAGATTTGCCACGCCCGAGATCTCACCACCCTGCATCGTTGCCGGGCACAACCAGTAACCAATACCCATGAGGATACCGCAGATCGGCAGAACCGCTACGGGAAGCATTAAAGCTTTACCCAGTTTTTGAAGAAACTTCATACATTTCTCCTCCTTTACATTATACTCAACCGGAACAGCTCCGGTCAGTTTCGTTAGTTGATACGGACGTACCGCTCTTAAGAGATCTGGAGCACGTCCTCGCCGGGAGATACCTCTCCCTCTTTCAGAATACTGATCTTGTTATATTCATCGGTATTGCAGACCAGGACCGGAGTGATGATATGCAGTCCGGCTTCCTGAATCTTCTCCAGATCCGCATCCAGCAGAAGATCGCCCTTTTTGACATGGTCTCCGGCAGCAACATGTGCCGTGAAGGGGGCCCCCTTGAGCGTCACGGTGTCCAGTCCGATGTGGATCAGAAGCTCCGCTCCCTGATCCGTTGTCATGGTGATCGCATGAAGCGTATCAAATACCACGGTCACCTCTCCGTCTGCGGGAGCATATATTTTCCCCTCAGAGGGGATCACTGCAAATCCGTCTCCCAATATCTTCTCGGAAAATGTAGGATCCGGTACCTCCGTAAGAGCAACTGCCTTCCCCTTACAGGGAGATCCGATACAATTCCCTTTTCGCTTACCTTTCAAAAAGTCTAACATGTGAACTCCTTTCCGTCGATATATACCGCTGCAATGTTCAGTTCCTGATCCAGGAGTACGAAATCTGCCCTTTTACCAACGGATATACTGCCCACTTCATTGAAAATGCCGATCTCCTTCGCCGGATTCTCCGTGGCACACATCACTGCCGTCTCTAACGGCAGACCGACCGTTTTTACTACAAACCGCATACAATCCATCAGATTCGTCGCCGATCCGGCGATCGTACCGTCATGCAGGGTAGCCAGATTGCCTCTGACGGTAACCGGCTGTCCTCCCAACGTATATTCACCATCCTCCAGGCCCGTTGCACGCATACTGTCACTGATCAGGATCATGCGGTCAGCACCAAACATCGCAAATGTTGCACGGATCACTGATGGATGAATGTGTACACCATCACAGATCAGCTCCGGATGACATTTCTCTGAATCTCTCACTGCTCCGATCACGCCGGGCTCCCTGTGGTTCAGCGGCGGCATTGCATTATATAAATGTGTCGCATGCGATGCTCCATGTTCAATGGCTTCCCTTGCTGTATCATAGTCGGAAGCTGTATGCGCCAGTGAAATGACCACTTCTCCTTTGGCTCTGTCGATAAATTCCATCGCTCCCGGCTCTTCCGGTGCGATATCTACCAGCTTGATCAGCCCGTTCGCCGCTTTCTGCAGCTGACTGAAATATTCATAATCGCAGTGCATGATATTTTCCGCCGCCTGAGCACCCTTTTTCGCCGGACTGATAAAGGGTCCTTCCATATTGATGCCCACCAGGTGGGATCCACCGGAATACTCATAGCTGCCGGCATTTTTCATGACCTCCAGCAGTTCATCCTTAGGGATCGTCATGGTAGCCGGGCAGACACTTGTCACACCGACAGATGCTTCATATGATGTGATGACATCCAGTGCTTCCTTCGTACCGTCACACATATCTGCGCCCTTACAACCATGGAAATGAATATCCACCAGTCCCGGTATCAGATACATGCCTTCCGCATCCACAACAGCTTCCTCACCTGCCGGTTCCCCGGTACAGCTTACGAACCTGCCGTTCTCCACGGCTGCATCCCCTCTGACAAACCGATGCTCCTCTGTATATATATTTGCATTTCTGATTCTCATGACCTATCAGCTTCCCCTTTCTTATTCAGAAAGCTTACTGAGTGCTGCTTCGTCTGCCACCAGCGTCACATCATTATGAAGCTGTAATACCGATGCCGGCACCTGCGGTGTAATGGGGCCGAAGAAAGCTTTCTGTACGATCTCCGCCTTGTCTTCGCCGCTGGCTACGATCAATATTTTCTTCGCCTGCATAATGGTCTTGATCCCCATGGTATATGCCTGCTTCGGGACATCCTCAGCCGATGCGAAGAATCTCTTGTTGGCTTCGATCGTAGACTCTGTCAGGTTCACACAATGTACCTGCTTGTCAAAACTCTCTCCCGGTTCGTTGAAGCCGATGTGCCCGTTATGTCCGATTCCCAACAGCTGCAGATCCACACCGCCCAGTGACTGGATCAGTTCCGTATATCTACGGCATTCTTTCTCCGAATCCGGCTCCATTCCGTTTGGCAGATGTGTATTTTCTACCGGGATATTCACATGGTCAAACAGATTCTGGTGCATAAAATAATAATAACTCTGCTCGTTTTCCCGGCTCAGACCTTTATATTCATCCAGGTTCACCGTCATAACCTCAGAAAAGTCCAGATCTCCCTTGCGGAACCATTCCACCAGCTGTTTATACAGGCCGATGGGAGTAGATCCCGTAGCCAGTCCGAGAACACAGTTCGGTTTCATGATAACCTGTGCCGATACGATATTTGCAGCCTTTCTGCTCATATCTGCATAATCTTTTGCTTTGTATATTCTCATGAATCTCTCACTCCATTTCGCATATTTTACTACGGACATTCAGTACCATGGACGGTGCCACACTGAGTTCATCAATTCCCATCTGCACAAATCGTGTGGTCAGTGTCGTATCCGCTCCCAGTTCTCCGCAGATGCCGACCCATTTTCCATGCTTATGCGCTCCGTCAACAGTCATCTGTATCATACGCAGGACTGCCTCATGATGTGGATTATAGAATCTGTCCAGTCTGTTGTTCTGCCTGTCGATAGCCAGCGTATACTGTGTCAGATCATTCGTGCCGATACTGAAGAAATCAACATGCTCCGCCAGCTCCTCACTCATCATGACAGCCGCAGGAGTCTCGATCATAATTCCCTGTTCCGGAATTGCGTAAGGAATCTTTTCTTCCTCCAGCTCCTTAGCCACCTCAGCCACGATTTTCTGAATATCCAACACTTCCTCCACGGAAATGATCATCGGATACATAATAGCCAATGTTCCGTATTTTGCCGCCCTGAGAAGTGCTCTCAGCTGCGTCTTAAAGATCTCCGGCTGCTCCAGACAGATCCGGATCGCGCGGTATCCCATGGCAGGATTATCTTCCTTGCCCAGTCCGAGGTAATCTACATTTTTGTCCGCACCGATATCAAGGGTACGGATGATGACCTTTTTCCCTGCCATCATCTGTAGCACCTGACGGTAAGCATTGAACTGTTCTGTCTCATCCGGAAGAGAATCCCTTCCGAGATATAAGAATTCACTGCGGAACAGGCCGATACCCTCCGCATCATTCTCCAGTACATATGCCACATCCGATACGCTGCCGATATTGGCATATACATTGACCTTGCGTCCGCTCTTTGTCACGGATTCCCGTCCCTTGTAATCTGCCAGCAGGCTTCTCTGTCTCTGCTCTGTCTGCTGTGCCGCTTCTGCCTGCCGGAGCTGCTCTTCCTCCGGATCCAGGTAAAATACCGCTTCCCTGCCGTCCACAATAGCACGGGTTCCGTTATGGATTTTCTCCAGTTCCAATGGTACCCCTATCAGTGCCGGAATATTCATCATACGTGCCAGGATCGCAGTATGGGAATTCGTTGAGCCATGTACTGTGACAAAGGCCAGGATCTTACTCTTATCCATCTGTACCGTCTCACTGGGTGTCAGATCATCTGCCACAATGATCGACGGCTCCATGGTACTCCAGTCAATCTGCTCCTCGCCGGACAGATTACGGACGAGCCGGTTGGAGATATCCCTGACATCCGCAGAGCGGGCCTGCATATATTCATCATCCATGTTGGCGAACATCTCTGCAAAATTATCACCGGTCACTGCCACCGCATACTCTGCATTCACTTCTTCGTTCTGAATCATGTTGTGAATGGCATCCTGATAATCGTCATCCTCGAGCATCATCTGATGCACCTCGAAAATAGCTGCATTGACTTCTCCGACCTCCTGCAGCGCCTTCTCGTATAACTGCCCCAGCTGCGTCATCGTACGTTCCTTAGCCGCATCCAGCCGTTTCAGTTCTTCCGCTGTGTTGTCGATATGGATTCTCTTAACGAGACTGTCCTTTTTCTTCAGAACACTGACAGGTCCGATCGCTGTTCCCTATATACGGATTTTCCAATATATTTTTCCATTTTCTACCTTCCAAACTCTGTCGTGCAGGTCTTCTCCTAGAGGTTCTCACGGAAAAACTTCTGAAGCTCTGCTGCGGCGGTATCTTCATCCGCTCCTTCTACCGTAACTTCCACGTTGTCTCCGTGCTTCACGCCCATTCCCATGATCGCCATCAGCTTGCTTGCTGCAGCTGATTTCCCCTTACAGGAAAGTGTCACTGTACTCTGATACTTTTTTGCCTCCTTGGCGAGCAGTCCCGCAGGACGTGCATGCAGACCGATTTCATCCTTAATAACATAGCTGAACTGTTTCATCGACAACATTCCTCTCTATTTTATATTTCTTGCTTTAATTATGTAGCATATTGTACATACTTTTTGCCTGTCGATCTTATTATATATACATATTACCCACTTTTTTATTGTTTGTCTACATCACTTTTGATAAATTGTATATTTTTGAACATTATCGTAAAATTTTGTAAACTTTTTAATAAAAAAATTCAATCGTATGCACATAAAACAGGCACATCAGCTGAGCTGATGTGCCTGGGTTTTTTGATATGATTTCATATGATTCCATGTAAGCACCCGTCATGGAGCTTACAGCATGCTTTTTAATCTTCATCTTCTGTTTTTCCCGGGATTCCATCTGATGCCTGTGTCATCTTCCTGTACTCATACCGGGGAAGAAAATCATTCCTGCCGTAGGCATCATAATAATTCATGAATATCCGCTGTAAAATATCCGGGATATACGATTCTTCTGCTTCCACCAGTATGATCAGGTGCTGGAGAGAGCTGTATCGGGTGCATATATCGTTCTTCCGGATATTTTGCCGGATTGCTTTCTCCATGCACTCCATTGCTTTATCGATATGATCAATGTACATCGTCTGGTCTGATTTTGCATCCATGGTGACCAGCACCAGATAACAGCGGTGCCGGTATCGTTCTCCCAGGCTGCTTACATATTGATACAGTCTGGCGAACTCACGATAGTCAAGATCTAATGCTCCTGTATAGCTTCCGCTCTCCAGCAATGCTCCGGCGATTACCTCCAGATCATTTTTTCTGGCCTGTGCATCCGGCTGCTGTTCCTCCAGCTCCTCATAAAACCGGTAACTGTTTTTACCGTTCTGTTTGACATAATACAACGCTTTATCCGCTTTTATATAATATTCTTCAAAGTTTCCTCCCTGTCTGCACATGCACAGACCGCAGGACAAGGATGCCGGTGAAGTCTCCGCCGTGACATTTTTTGCCGCACCAAAGCTCTCAAACAGCTTTCTTATCCGCATGCTCATCTCTGCTTCTGATGCCGCCGGCAGGTAGAACAGGAATTCATCTCCTCCCAGCCGGCAGACTACTGCATTCTCCATGCACTCTGTGAGCATTGCTCCTACCAGCCTGAGAGCACGGTCCCCTGCCTTATGTCCATAGACATCGTTGATCTTCTTCAGATTATCCATATCGACAAATCCCAGACAGCCATCATGCTCCTGCATTTTCTCAAGGATCAGCTTTTCACCCTTATGACGCATGGGAAGACCAGTCAGATAATCCAGGCTTTCCCTGGCCTCTCTCTGTCTGGCCAGCTCCAGCTCGCGGATGCGGTCCATCGTCTGGATCAGAGTAACGACCAGCAGGACCACCAGTCCGGTTGCGATAAAGATTCCGGACAGAGACACAACACGGTACACTGCTGTCACCTCCAGCATGACTGCGATCATGGCAGCCACCAGCCCGATCAGCGGCAGCTTGTAATGCTTCGCTGTTCCCTGAATAAGATCCCTGCAAATGGTGATAAATACCGTCAGGAAGGTTCCTGCGATCACCATGTGGGACAAAAACATTGTCGAGATAAATCTGCGATATTCAGTACCTGTAAGGCCGTGCATAGTACAAAATTCACATAGGTGATACACTCTGCCACATGATAGACCTTCCGGTACCTTCCCTGCTGCACACTGTCAATATAGAACATGATCGGAACCGGGCAGAGCATCACAACGAAGAAGCACATATTCGACAGAATAGAAGCATTGGAAACAAACAGCTGGCGCAGCTTCGATTCTCCCAGCATCCACACTGCTCCCAGGAGCATGCACCATCCCAGGTACTCCAGATCAAATCTCGTCTTATATATAATATCAAGCACCAGACTGATGATCAGCACGACCAGTCCGGCAAACAGCATGGCGCAGGCGATCAGAGTTACCATAAAATAGCAGTGGAACATATATGCCCAGATATCTGATTTATCCCCACAATATACCGTGTTGACGACACCGGAATACTTGTCGGTAAAGGACTGCAGTTCGATCCGCACTTCCTTTCCCGCATCCTCGCCGGATGTCTCGCAGAACACATACCCACTGGCAGAATTTTTCCCAAAAGGTCTGGTATTCTCCGTATCATACACCGCCCTCAGTTCCCCACCGATGTAAATGCGCACATTCTCCAGAGAGGATCTGATGGCGATCGTATTTTCATGATAATCCTGTGGGAGCACTGACCGGATGACCAGAGGCTCTCCGGCAGGCACATTATACCGGCCCGGAACCGGGATTTCCTCTTTGGTTCCGTCTGCCAGCACCCGGTAAAAGGTTCCGGTATAAGTAATGCTTTCCTCCGTGACCGGTTCCCTTTCACTTGGGTAAATATATTGTCCCAAAAGGAATGCCGCAAGCAGCACACATATCACTACATAAAATAAAATTCATTTATACTTTCGGATCGTATATTTCTCTTCTGTCAACTTTTCTACCTCATTAAATGATACCGGGGCAGCCCCCGCTTTTATTCCCTTATCGGGGTTCTGTCCATGATCTTTTACCCACTTATCAACAAGTTTATCACACGTAGCTGAAAAAAGGTAACTATCTATTTTACCCCGTAAAATGTTTATGGAAAATTCATTCGACAAATCATGCTTTCCGAACTAAAATAGGAATGCGATATGATAATTTCATGATCCTATGAAAGGAGACAACATGATATGAAGAATAAAAAATATTCCATCGTTTATAGCAGCTTA
>ENA-OQHF01001042-OQHF01001042.1-human-gut-metagenome-genome-assembly--contig:-NODE-1042-length-15799-cov-3.365301_pt1 | contig 15799 bp, 10 predicted proteins | sample MGYA00242559_ERZ504709 | MGnify/ENA primary metagenome ERZ504709 (study PRJEB26092, sample SAMD00036203) | human gut metagenome | host: Homo sapiens | study: EMG produced TPA metagenomics assembly of... | reverse complement strand
GGCGGTATGACTTTCTTGGGAATCTTTGCAATCAGCGACCCGATTCGCCCAGACGTACCCGATGCTGTAAAAAATGCCAGTCAGCTGGTATTGGAGTAAAGATTGTAACAGGAGATACTCCGGGAACAGCTACAGAAATTGCACGCCAAATTGGTCTTTTGGCAACCTGAAGATACAGAGCGTAACCGTATTACCGGAGTTGAATTTGCTGCATTAAGCGATGAAGAAGCCCTTGAACGCGTACTCGATCTGAAAGTAATGAGTCGCGCACGTCCTATGGATAAGCAGCGTTTAGTACAGTTGTTACAACAAAAAGGAGCTGTCGTAGCAGTAACAGGAGATGGAACCAACGATGCTCCTGCATTAAATCACGCACAAGTAGGATTGTCAATGGGTACAGGAACATCTGTAGCAAAAGAAGCCAGTGACATCACATTGCTGGATGATTCATTCCACAGCATTGCAACTGCTGTAATGTGGGGACGTTCACTGTATAAAAATATCCAGCGCTTTATCGTATTCCAGCTTACAATCAATGTTGTTGCATTGTTAAGTGTATTGCTGGGTGCATTCTTCGGAACAGCCTTGCCACTTACCGTAACGCAAATGCTTTGGGTAAACCTGATTATGGATACATTCGCAGCTATGGCTCTTGCTTCCATCTCACCAAGTATGGATGTAATGAACGAAAAGCCTCGCCGTCGCACAGATTTCATCATCACCCCTGCTATGCGTAATAATATCTTTGGTGTAGGCTTAGGCTTCCTTGCTATTCTGATGGGATTACTGGTCTACTTCAAAAATCTCCCAGGTGGAATGGACACACATCATCTGACAGTCTTTTTCACCATATTTGTGATGTTGCAGTTCTGGAACCTGTTCAATGCAAGTGTATTCGGCACTAACCATTCAATCTTCAAGGATGCCAGCCATGCTTTAGGAATGCTAAGTGTCGCTATCATTATTCTTGTAGGCCAGATACTCATCGTCAGCTTTGGCGGCAAAGTATTCCGTACTGAGCCTCTTCCTTTAAACGAATGGCTGTATATCATCGGAGGTACATCATTTGTTTTATGGATAGGGGAAATATGGAGAGGAATCAAACGCCTGGGGAACAAATAAATCGATGTCACAAACATTGGTTATAAAATGAATAAGCAAATAAAAAATATCATCTTCGACTGGGGAGGCGTATTGATAGACCTGAATCTAGAAGGGTGTATCAGCGCCTTCGAACAGGCGGGAGCAGTCAATGTACGCAATCTGCTGACAGGGACTAATGAACTGGGCTTTTTCCGCGATTACGAATGTGGAAATATAAGTACCCCTGAATTTCGTGCAGCCATACGTAAGTACATCAGCCAACCGCTTACCGATGAGGAAACTGATCGGATGTGGAATATGGAACTGCTTACAATTCCTGAAGAGAAGCTCCATCTGCTTGCTGAATTAAGCAAAAGCTACCGGCTATTCTTATTAAGCAATACAAATGAACTTCATTGGAAATATGGTTCCAGACAAGCTTTCTGCCATAACGGAAAGGACTATAAAACATATTTTGAACGTATTTTCCTCTCATATCGTATGCATCTGTCGAAACCTGACCCCGCGATATTCCAAGTTGCCTTACAAGAAGCAGAGCTTCAGCCGGAAGAAACTCTGTTTATTGATGATGCGGAAGTCAATTGTCAGGCAGCTGCCTCAACAGGTATACAGGTAGCCCACTACACACCAGGAACTGATCTTGGCGATTTATTTAAATAAAATCCTACATGAAAATCATAACAGACGAGATTAAGCAGACACTTTTACCTTGCGTAGCAACTATAGGTTGTTTCGACGGACTACACCGCGGCCATCGTTTCCTCATCAAACAGGTTTGCAAAGAAGCCCGGCAAAGAAACTTCCACAGTGCTCTCATAACCTTTCCGATACATCCACGTCAGGTTATGCAAAGTAGTTACCGTCCTCAATGGCTTACTTGTCTGCCTCAAAAGACAGCTCTCATCCAGCAAACGGAAGCGGATTACTGCATCATGCTACCATTTACCAAAGAACTGTCACTGCTTTCTGCACGTGAGTTCATGCAATTACTCCGAGAACGTTTTAATGTCCGTGTTTTGGTTATTGGTTATGACCATCGCTTCGGGCACAACCGCTGCGAAGGTTTCGATGATTATTGCCAATATGGAAAGGAATTGGGTATAGAAGTAATTCGCGCACAAGCATTGATAGAAGATGGAGTGTCTATCAGTTCGTCTGTCATACGCAAGGTCTTAAAAGACGGTGATATACAACATGCAAATCATTATTTAGGCTATTACTATTACCTGGATGGAACTGTCGTGGACGGATATAAAGTAGGACGCAAGTTAGGCTTTCCTACAGCCAATCTTCTCCCCTCCTGCCCCGACAAACTAATTCCCAAAGAAGGAGTATATGCTGTATATGCGTATATTGACGAAGTACGTTATGCCGGCATGCTGAATATCGGTCATCGTCCAACAGTTGACAATGGATCCAACCTAAGTATTGAAGTTCATATACTTAATTTTTCAGGCGATATTTATAATCATCATATGCGGATAGAGTTTATCGAATTTATCCGTCAAGAACAAAAATTTGATAGTCTGGAAAAACTGATTGCCCAACTGAATACTGACCGTGAAACAGTATCCCGCTTGCTACTGCACAGTTAAGGAATAAGTAATTTGAGTTCTGTCCTTTTTTTAAGTTCAGAACTCAAACTTAAATTATTTTCCATTTTCTCGGTTTCGGTAATCCTTAGGTGAGTATCCATATTGTTTAAGGAACTCACGATAAAAATACGATTTATTAGAGAATCCACAGCGAAACATGATTTCACTCACAGTTAATTGAGTTGTCCGTAATAATTTAGCTGCATGTTCTAACCGAATACTTCGTATAAATTCTCCAGGAGTTTTATCTAGAATTTCCTTAAACTTACGATACAAAGAAGCCTTGCTCATTCCCAATCTTTCAGCCACCCAAACTGGATTCAATTCTTCTTCATCTATATGCTCTGCAACTAGACCTGAAACATCTTCCAAAAACTTCTCATCATCAGGATGTAATTCTCGTCCATCTTTTATTTTAACAGCAGAAAGACTTGAATTAAAATAATCCTTCAGAGCTTGCTGGCGAGATAGCAAATTCTCTACAGTAGAAATCACTTGTAAAGGGTGAAAAGGTTTAGTCAAGTAAACATCTGCTCCATAATTGCAAGCTTTCACTTGATCTTCAACAGTAGCTTTCCCCGACACGACAACTATAGGTATATAACTTGTATGAGGATCAGCCTTTAGAGTACGAATAAACGTCAATCCATCCATCGGCTCCATAATCATATCTGTTAAAATAATATCAGGATGATTCTGTCTTACTTTCATCAGGGCTTCCTTTCCGTTAGAAGCTTCCTCAAGTATATAGTCCTTTAATATATCGTACAACAAATGACGTAAGTATTCATCATCTTCAACAATTAGCACAGTTGGTGTCTGAGTATAAGACACTTCATTATCCTCCTCTTGATGAGGAGAATGAACCTCCACCGTCTTACAGGTCAAAATAGATGCCTTATCCGCCCCAAGAGGGGGAATAAATACCTCAAATTCCACATACTTACCTAAAACACTATTAACCTTTATTGTTCCTTCCAATATTTCTACTAACTGTTTGGTTAGATTTAACCCAATGCCATTACTTACAGAATTCTCTAGATATGGAGCATCAAAGATCTTATAACGATCAAATATAGCAGCCATCTGTTTATCAGTCAGACCTTTTCCCGAATTCCGAATAGTAAAATTTAAAGAAGAATCTTCCTTCTGTACTGCATAAATTTGTATAACTCCCAAGCGTGGAGTATACTTAAAGGCATTAGAAAGTAGGTTAAATAAAATTTTCTCCAAAGAATTACGATCAGAATACAAACTCAAAGAGCAACGATTTTCAACATGGATAGTTATCTTGTTTTCCCTTAGAATATCGACATAATTACTTATAACAGAATCTATCAATTCTTTAATATCAATCTGCTCTGGACAAATATCAAGGTTTCTAGCGCCAGCCTTACGAAAATCCATCAATTCCCGAATAAGCCGCTGCATTCTTTCCGCATTATCCTTAATAATGTTCAAATATTTCCTTGAGTCATCAGACAAGTCCTTTTTTTCTAATAAATATTGTACAGGTGTATAGATCAATGTTAGCGGCGTAAAGAACTCATGGGCTACATTAGTAAAGAAATTCAATTTCGATTCATATATTTTCTGCTCATGTGCTGTTTCTACACGAGCTATCAAAATTTGCTTACTCAAACGAATACGTCCCACTATAATCCGCTTGGTTATATAAATAGTTATAATACATATTACAGCATAAACAAGCAAAGCAGGAGTTTTAAGCCACCAAGGATAACCTACTTTGACAGTCAACTGATAAACATTGGTTCCCCATACCTTATCACCATTTGTAGTTTTCACTTCCAAATGATATACTCCTGGCTGAAGTTGACCAAAACTAAGATTCGGATTATTCCCCATATAAATCCAATTGGGAGAACGGTCACAAAAGCGATAGGCATATTCACAATTCCCATTTTTTATAAAATCTTTTGTTAGAAAGGTTAACGTAAAAGCCTTCTCTTCGTAATCCAATCGTAAAATACCATCCTTGATACGAGAATTTACATCCTGTGGCGTATTGAAAATCTTTATACTCTCCAAAACCAACAAAGGATTAAAGTCACGCAAATGAATATTATCCGGAGTAAAATAACTAAATCCATTTACTCCTCCAAAATACAACTGATTATTGCCGTCACTAAAATAAGCACCATCTGCAAACTCATCATTATGTAATCCGTCATTAAAAGTATAGTCTTCTATCTTATTTGTATTAACCTCTAAATGAATCAGCCCCTGAGTGGTACCTGCCCAAATATTTCCTTGTTTATCCTTCAAAATACCATGAACAGTTTTGTTTACCAATTGTTCAGCATATTGTGTAACAAATGGATTATTACCAACACTCAGTTTATTTAATCCATAACTTGTTCCAATCCATATTTCATTCCGATCTTGTGACAAACATAGTACATCATTATTTGTCAAATGAATATTGGAATAAAGTTCTTCCAAGGGTTGTATTTTATCTTCAATAATATCCACCCGATTGAGTCCACCACCTCGTGTACCGAACCAAACATAGCGTCCAGAGGTATCGGCCGCTATAGCATAAACAATATCATTATTCAACGGATTATTCGTATTAGATGATATATATTGTTTAAGCCCCAGTACTTTATATCCTCCATTTTCTTTCCGGATATTTATCCGTATCAATCCATATCCTGATGTTCCTACCCATAACAATGAATCATTATTTGTAAAGTATAAGCTATAAACAGAACGGAAATAAGGATATTTAGCCGGAATATCCAACATTTTCACTTCCTTCTTTCCTATTTGGAGAACCCCTATCCCTTTACCTTCCGTCCCAATAAAAATATCACCATATTGATTTTTCTTTAATGCATAAACAGACATGGAAGGTAAACCATTTACTCTCGTCAAGGAAATTTAGCAGTAATTTTTTCTGTACATCAAACAATTTTATTCCACTTCCTTTAGTACCTACTATAATATTCCCTTTGCCATCTTCACAAAAACAGCGTACGGGATTTTCTGTCACAACCCTATGAAACAAAGACTGATAAGGTAACAACTGCATAATACCTTGTCCATCGGTTCCTATCCACCAAATATCTTGACTACCAAGATATAAAGTAACAACAGAAGTCTGTTCTGTAACTTCTTTTAGTGTAGAACAATTCATAGTAGACAAATCATAGATTTTACATCCTCCTTCGATAAATCCGACAACCAATGACTTGCCTGTAATAACAACATCCGAAATTTTTTTATTTGTATCGATATCAATAGAATAAAGCTGATGTAAACGGGAATCAAATACAACAATTTTACTTTTACTCGCTGTAATTAAATATTTATCAGAAAGAATTATTTTTTGTATTCGCTCTTTTTGGTGCAACTCCAACCAATCCAATTTTCCTGAAATAAGTTCATTTGAATTGCGTAAATATCTGGCATATCCTTCTGTAGATAGAAAGACTACATGTCCTTCCTTATCAATTAAAAATCTATATAACTTTTATCAAGATCAACTTTCAATAAACAAAACTGATCCTTAGTATCATCATAAATAAATATGCCATACCCTTTCACCCAACAAAAAGCTTTCCCTCTGGAGATTGAGCAAGAACATAAGAATTTTCTTGCCGAGGTATTTTATTACCTAAATAATAACGTGTAAACTTTTTAGATTCTCTATCAAATTTATTTACGCCATTATCCGTAGCAATCCACAAAAAATTTCTATGCTCTATTATTTGTCGAATAATATTATTACTTATAGACGTTGAATCATTTTTACTATATCTGAATGAAAGTATACTCCTGCCATTATATGCATTTAGTCCGTCCCAGGTCCCAACCCAAATAACATTTTCAGAATCTTCTAATATACAGTTTACAGAATTATTAGTTAAACCATTTATATTAGAAATAAATTCTTTCACATAAATTCCATATATATTTGCTGGCACCCCGATAACCAAACAAAATACAAAATATTTGATAAATATAACAACCTTTCTCATGAAGATAAATCAAACAACAATAACTTATAAAACAAAGATAAGGATTTCTTAGTTCCATTTTTCAATGATTTGTAGCAAAATAATAAAGAATATTCTGGACGAAATAAAAGTTTTAATCTCTTCATCGCCCAGAATGATTAGATTCAACTATACACTCTTAAATAAATATTACCTTCCTGCTGATAATACAGACTTAGCATAACCCGGATCTTGTACAGGCAAACGCATTCCAGCAACCTCTAATGCACGAAGAACAAACACATTCCAGGAAAACACACGAGTACTAGGCCACCAGCAGCCCGGTATTGTAACATCAAATGGCAAAAATTCGTGACTAAACGGTTCGTCTGGATGAAGATTGATTTCTACCGCTAAACGCTTTTTTATTCTCATTTCAGCGTCTTTCCATCCATGTTTCAATCCAGCAACATAGCCACAAATCTCTTCACGTAACCAACTTCCTGCATTATAATAGACCCCATTATCCCAAAACATATTGGGAGAAAAGGGCTTATTTTCTTGAGTAAAATAAATATCTCCAACATGAGATATTATTGGAGAATATCCATTTCTATACGGTATTCTATTTAAGGTATTAATAACCATTTCCGAAGTCAATATTGGTCTATTGAATAGCCACCATGAAACAAATTCTGGAAGTAAAGAATTAAATGTTATTGAATAAGGATATTTTCTATTATCAACCAAATATCCTCGCTTATTATCGTAAAAATTTCTATATTCTTGATTTGTTTTTTCTATATAATCCTGAGTAACAGGCATTCCTAATTCCTTGGCAACCTGCATTGTTACGGCAAACATCCCTTGATTAACGGCTAAATCGGTCGTCTTATCAGGATAATCTACAACATCATTTTGTCCTAAGACAAATTCAGCAGCACAAATGCCATCACCATCGGGATCATATTCGTTCATACAAAATTCAAATGCCTTTTTTATTTTATCCATTGGTATAGGAGTTCCATAAAGCTTGTGATTAACCCAAGCATACCATAGAAACTCTAAAGTTGCTTCATTACCTTTTACTTCTCGACTACCCATAGAAGGAGTAATAATTGTTCCTATAGCTCCACGTTCATCTTGTGTAGAAGCCCAAGCATTAAAAATTTCTTCTGATGCCTCTTTATCATATACTCCCATAAGACTCCAGAAAGAATCACGGTTATACATATCAGGAGCATAATTAATACTTGGAACATTCAATGGAGCAAAGTTATAACGACTTGTTATCCACATCAGCATTTGATAACAAGCATATACACATTTTTCTTCAGTAGTTCCTACAAAATTCAGTCCTTCGGCTAAATATATCTGAGAAGCCAAACGTAAATCATGTAAAGTTGCCTGTGACGAATTTACAAAAATAAATACTTTTTTCACCGATTTTTTACCCTGCTCCAAACGATGATAAGCATAGTTATGAGCATCTGAACGTATAACTTCTAAATCCTTTATTAACAATGAAGAACTACTATCATTCAAGCCAGAGGCAGCTATCAGAAGATAAATTGGTTTATCTTCTGTATTAGCAATAAAAACGGTTTCTTCTTGCTCAACCCACTCAGACTGAAGAGATGGAATATCTGATTGGTAATGCAATCCTATTATATCTTTATTTTCAATTCCTTCTCCCTTAAAGAGTCTGATTGTAATAGGATTGTTCGAACGATGCTTAAAACGAATAGTATAAAATCCATCTGTCAAATAATAAGGTATACGAACTCCAGAAACCTCCTACCTCTTTTTTCTATTTTATAAATATTACCATGTTTTTTTACATAGCCATTGTGATATGTTTTCCATGTTGTCACGTTTGGAATCGGATATAAACATGTGTCAACAGGATGATTAAAATCTGAAACTTCTCCAAAAGTATATTTTACAAAATTATTCTGTCTTAAACGTTCGTCTTTATTGGAAATACGAATAAGATTTGCATCACAAATCTCCCTTATTGCTCTAAAACCAATTTCTCCTTGTTTAGAAGGACGACGGCGAATATTACGAGTCCATAAATTTCGATTACCAGCATCTGTCAACAGCCCAATAGCTAAAGTATCATTCAATATATATCCTGCAGCTGGATAAGTTTCATGAACAGTTCCACCCATGTTCATATTATCATCAAAACTCCAATATGAACTCGGACTACATTCTGGAACGATAGAAGTTCCCAATGAATAAAATAACAGTGAAAGATTATTTTGCTGTAATTCAATCTGTTTACTAACTACATTCTTATTCACTATTTCATAGATAACATTCACAGATAAATCTGTTTCCAATCTTTTTAAATAAACCTGCCCTGAAAGTATAATCTTCCCATTTTCTTTTTTTACTTGAGTAGCTTTCCATCCTTGCAACATTTCTCTCACAGCATAATCTTCATTATCAAAATAGGCCTCTAACTCACCGCTTCGGCTTTGGTCAGAAATCAACTGTTTCCCCCAATAGATATTAACATAGTATCCATCTTGGTCATTCCCTAGCACACGAAGTCCTATTTCATTCGCAAACATCTGTACATTAAAGAGAATCAAACAAAAAATGAAGCCAATAATTCGTTTATTCATAGTATTAATATTTATTATATTGAATAATAGTCTTAAAAAAACGAGGGCGCATCTATCTAGATACACCCTCATAGAACTCTATAGCCTACACCAGGTTAATATCCCGGATTCTGTGTCAAAATATTATTTGTTTTATCTCTTTCCCCTTGAGGTATCGGTAAAAGATAATCCCTTCCATCATCAAAATTGCGCCCTTTTGATGTATTATATTTCTCGGCATAAGCACGCATTACCTCTCCAAAACGTTTCTGACGTATCAAATCATCACGTCTCCAACCTTCCATAGCCAATTCACAACGACGTTCATGCCAAATAATTTCTCTCAATTGGGTCTTATCTGTTACATCTATATCCTTTAAAGTATTCTCTGTTACGACTGGAATATACGCTTGTTTCACTCTTCTCGGATCTTGTGCAGGAGTTTGTCTTGCTCTAGTTCTTACCTTATTCAAATAAATCAAAGCTTCACCCGATTTATTATTTTCATTTAAGGCTTCTGCATACAATAGTAAAACATCCGAATAACGAATCATACGAATATTATAACTAATCATCCAATTATCAAAACCAACTTTATCTTTAGTCGGTACAGTCATTTTATAATCATGGAAACCTGTTTCTGAATCAGAATTATTCTGAGGATTCTCATCACCTACATATTGATCGCCTGTTTGTGTAAACACATATGTAATACGAGGGTCATCAGGATCGAAAGCATCATACAAATCCTTTGTCGGAACATGAAATCCATATCCATCATACCCAATTGAAGTACGACTTGTAAAAAAATGAGGGACATTTGTACCTGTTCCAATATTTTTATCATATACTTTATTAGGAAGTTCAAAAATTGATTCTGAGCTGTTTTCATATTCAGGGAACCAGTTCCATCCATAATTATCTAACAATTCATAATCCTTATCAACTTCTACTATATCATGCAAAACAGTTTCTGCTGCTACAAAATCACCACGAAACATATATGTTTTAGCAAGCATCGTTTTTGCAAAACCTCTTGTTACACGATAGGCATCAGACTCTGCATATTCATTTTTTGCTGGCAAATCTGAAGCATCTTCCAAATCCTGTATAATCTGAGTATATACTTCCTCTGATGAAGAGCGAGGAATAGTTAAAACTTCTGACGGGAGTTTTGGCTCAGTAATAAGAGGCACATCACCAAAACTTGTTACAAGACAATAATAGCCAAACGCTCTCAGAGCCTTTGCTTCCAGTGCATAGCGGGCAAGCAATTCCTTATCTCCCTGTGCTTTAGGTGCATAATAGATTACATCATTGCAACGATTTACCAAACGATAAAGAATCTCCCAACGACGTCCAACTTCTCCATTAGTGGTATATACTGTAAAATCAGAAAGATCACGTACTTCCGAACGGTCACCATCACCATTTCCCCCTTTTAATGCATCATCAGTACTACAATCTCCAATAAAATAATGATTCAGCGCATATTCATTCCAAGTTGTACGCAATTGCAAATAGGCTCCTGTTAAAGCTTGTTCTATCTCTATATCATTCTGATAATAGCTTTCACTGGTAGTTTTTCCATAACTAGGTTCGTCTAAAGAGCAGCTATTTAAATATGCCCCGACAAACAAACATGACAATATAAATAGACTTTTTTTCATATAGATTTCCTTTTTTAGAACTGTAAATTAACTCCAAAAGTAAAAGAGCGGGCAGCTGGATAACGTGTATTATCTACTCCCATATCCAACGGATTATCTACTCCAATTTCAGGATCAAGTCCACTATATCCTGTTAATGTAAATACATTTTGTCCACTCAAATACAATCTACAACTAGAAAATAATTTCGTTTTCTGACAGATATAGGCAGGTAAAGTATAGCCAATCTGTAAATTCTGCAAACGTAAATACGAACCATCTTCCACATAAAAAGAAGAAGCACGGTAATTATTATTCGAATCAGCATTGGTTATTCGAGGATATTTAGCATCAATGTCCCCTTCCTGTCTCCATGCATCTGTATAAGCCTCAGCCAACGCATTTTGATTTCCGGCTGTTGCTAACGTTCCTTTTGATGTATTCCATATATCATTACCGATTGTTCCTTGGAAAGCCATACTTACATCAAAGTTCTTATAATTAAATCCTAAATTAAAGCCATAAATTAAATCGGGGTTCGGATCACCAATAAAAGTACGGTCATCATCATCATTTAATTCTCCTTCACCACCCAATTTAGCAAACTTAAAGTCACCAGGTTTTGCATTCGGCTGAATCTTAGTTCCATTTTTATCAACATAATTATCTATCTCTTCTTGAGATTGGAAAATACCAATTTGTTTATATCCCCAAAAACGTCCAATCGGACCTCCTACATAAGTACGAGAATTACTACCACTCAAATATTCTGAAGTCAATGCTGTAACCGTTGTTTTATAAGTAGACATATTCAAACCGACATTATAATGGAAATCCTTACCTATCTGATTACGATAATTTAAAACCAATTCAAAACCTGTATTTTTCAGATCACCAGCATTGAAGAATGGACTATTAGCAAATCCTCCAAAGGAAGGAACAGGCATTTCCAACAACATATCACTCGTTTTCTTAACATAGAAATCCATACTAACATCCAAACTATTACGGAAGAAAGCTAAATCAACCCCCACATTAGTTTGCTGGCTGGTTTCCCATTTAATCTCAGAGTTTCCTGTATAAGTAGGAATATATCCTTGTGAATATGAATTACCGAAGTACCATTGCATTTCATTATTTGTTCCAATTAAAGTATACGGAGCATCACGATTAATGCGTTGATTTCCATTCTGTCCCCAACCTAAACGTAATTTAAAATTAGATATTACATTATCTATATTTAAATTCTTAAAGAACTGTTCATTGTTAATTCTCCATCCTAAAGAAACAGAAGGGAAATATCCCCAACGATTACCTTTAGCAAAACGTGAAGAGCCATCTGCACGAAAATTAATTGTAGCTAAATAACGGTCATCATACGAATAGTTGATACGTCCCAAATAGGAAAGCATTGCAGAAGTTTCTTTTCCTCCAGATGTCTGATCACCTACTGTTTGTGCATCCAGAACATGGTATATTTCATCATTTCCTAAAGCACCACGTTTAAACGCATTAATTCCTTCCGAAGTATTCTTTTCATAAGTCATCGCTACCATAGCATCCAAAGTACTTCTTCCAAAAGACGTATTATAATTCAAACGTTGTTCCACGGAATAATTAGAGACAACAGAACTATTATTTGTCAGTTGTGTTTCTGTTAAATACTTTCCAGAAGTTGTGGTCAGATTATCTTCAGAAAAAGTTGATTCATAAGCTGGATTAAAATTCTTAAAGACATCATGATTACGTTCAAAACTATATTGTACACGATAACTTAAACCTTTCAATAATTTAACCTGAGCAAAAACATTTCCAAAAAGATTGAGTTTATCATTGTAACGGTCAGGTAACTCTAATAATGCTACAGGATTAGGATCAAATGACCATTCTGTTGGTGCATATTTATTATACTCATAGTTAGAAGAAGAAGGATCAACCAATGGATTTATGACAGGAGTAAACGGATCCGCCTTTAAAATAAGATCAAATGAAGATAAAGCCCCCGTATCACGTTGTCTGATTTTAGCTCCATTCAAAGTTGCACCAACCGTAATATAATCATTGATATCGTATTCCTGATTTAATCTTAGAGAAAGACGATTAAACTCAGTAGTAATGATAGATCCTTCATCTCCTATATATCCAAGGCTAATAGATGTCCTCGATTTATCGGTTCCTTTACGAATACTAACGTTATAATTCTGAGTAAAAGCAGTACGAGTCACCTCATCCCACCAATTAGTATCATAACCTTTCTTATATTGATTAGTAAACTTTTCTTTTTTCTCCGTAGTAAAAGTCGGATCCTCTTTATAGGCCTCCATGATAAAATTATAGAATTGTTCACTATTCATCATATCAAGAGCCTTATAACTATTCTTGATACCTACATAAGCATCAAGAGTTACAGTTGTTTCACCTTTTACACCACCTTTTGTCGTAACCAGGATTACACCATTCGATCCACGTGAACCGTATATTGCACAGGCAGAAGCATCCTTTAAAACTTCTATACGCTCAATATCAGCAGGGTTTAAACTACTAATATTATCCATAAATTGACCATCTACCACATAAAGCGGATTATTATCATTTACTGTTCCCAAACCACGTACACGAACTACAGCATCTGCTCCCGGTTGCCCTGAGCTAGCAGCTACAAATACACCGGCAGCCTTACCTGTAAGTAATTCAGACGCATTAGATACAGCATAGTTTTTAATATCCTTACTGCTAATAGAAGCCAAAGAACCCGTCAAATCACTTTTTTTCTGAGTACCATAACCAATTACTACAACTTCGTCCAATTGTTCGTTATCTGATGCTAATTTTACATCATATACGCCACTTTTTACGATTGTCAGCGTTTCTGTTTTATAGCCAATATAAGAAAATTGTACTTTTCCAGAAGTGACCTCCAACGAATACTTTCCATCAAAATCAGTAATTGTACCATTTGTTGTTCCTTCTTCAACAATAGAAACACCAATCAAGGCTTCTCCTGTTGCCGCATCCGAAACAGTTCCTGTAATTTTTTTTGTTTCTTGTGCCCACAAATATGTACATGTTAAAAGTAGACACAACAAAGAGAATAAATGCTTACTCATAGTTCTACTAGATTTTTATTTATATGAAATTATATATTGCTTATTTGCCCAAATATGTTTCCCATCCAAACTCAGTTCTGTACCTGCTGGAAGTTCTACTATGATACATGCTTCCTTTGCTGGTATGGTAAACACACCGTCTTTACTAATACCTCTTGCAACATATTTTTTAGAAACTATATCAAACAAGTCCACAGCCTGTTTAGTCTGATAATTTATATGTTCATCTATATCATAAGGATTATAATACAAATATACAGGATAGGGTCTAGACGCATAAAAATCGGTTGCGTTACAATCCAATTTTAAAATGCCTTTCACATTAGTAGTATCAACTATAGCGCCTAAAATACCCACCGGTGATGAACTATAAACACTAAACATACTTTCTGTAGGATTTCCGTCAATCCATTTAGGACCATCACCTATTGCTACAGGTGAAACTCCTTTAAGTGATTCTTTTCCGTAATCATCAAACTTACGTAATCCTTCATAAGCAATGTTGTTATTTGTTATATCTTTTAACTCTGGAGCCCATTGATGTTTTTCATCTATATATCCAGGATAAAACAAACGACACGCACTAGCATTATTCAACATCCACTTACCAATAGCTTTAGCATATTGAGGCTGATATTTTACCATTGGAACAAATGGCCACGCCGGTTTAATACTATTCATCAAAAAAGCATATCCACCACCATCTGTGATACTTCCTTGTAAACCACTTACATCATAATCACCCCATTTACCAACAATAATACCCCAACCAGTTCTTCCAGTAGGACTTTTACAGCCATCAAATACCCAGTTTAACAACTTCTGTACATCATAATTTGCTCCCTCTGTTGCATTCAAATAAGCTGCTGTATAAACTCCCAAGGGAAGAAGAGCTTCATAAAAGCGACTTTCCTTCTGTGAAAGTAAAGCTTCAATCGCACTTTTACTATGATTCAAATAGCGCACATCCCCAAATTTACGATAAGCACATAGCAACACATAGGCATGCCCTCCAGCTACATCTTGTTGAAAAGGTATATGATTAATCCCCCCCCGCATTTTTCCATAATCAAAGTAAGAATAATCATAATTACCATTTAAAACAGAATCAGCCTTCGTAAACTGTTCTGCAATACTTTTCTGTATGGACTCAGCACCATCTACACCAGGAAAAACATCACATACAGCATAATACAAAGCATTAGGTAATACATCATACCACCAATCACGACCATAACCCCCTCCCTTTGAACCTACAGACGATGTGGTATTATTCATTACAATATTCCAACCCGTATCCGAGTTAAAATAATTTTGTGCCATTTTTACATAATTATAGCCATCTTGATTTGTCTTATCAATACCAACAAGCCCTGCTCCTAATATAGCGGCCAAAAGAATTCAAGCTTTCATGAAACTCTCCATTATTTACATTTTTTCCCTGACGGATATCTTTTACAGCAGTATACAGTCCAAAAGTTGGTTGATCAATATTACGACGGGCATTATCTAACCAAATTAATGGACCAACTTTACTTGTATTCTCCCAATCGAATACAAATTTATCGAAATCACGTGCTTTTTCTTCCAATCTAGCATTTGATAGGTTACTGGAATATCAGGCATCGAATCAATTCTATTATGTACTGCTCACAGGAGTACCCAAATCAATATTACTCGTACATGATACACATAAAAAGAATGTACCAATCGTCAACATCTCTTTACATTCATACTTATATTTTTTTCATTACGACATCTGTTTCC
>ENA-OQHF01001041-OQHF01001041.1-human-gut-metagenome-genome-assembly--contig:-NODE-1041-length-15817-cov-3.809114_pt1 | contig 15817 bp, 14 predicted proteins | sample MGYA00242559_ERZ504709 | MGnify/ENA primary metagenome ERZ504709 (study PRJEB26092, sample SAMD00036203) | human gut metagenome | host: Homo sapiens | study: EMG produced TPA metagenomics assembly of... | reverse complement strand
TAAAAAAACCAACAGAAGATAAAGCGGTAAATCGTATAAATATTTTAATTCGTGAAGGTTATATTGATGAACAACTTAAAAATATTTTACATGCTTTGCGTAAAGCAAGAAATAAAGCTGTTCATGAAAATTATGAAAAGCCTTGTGGTCTTTTATTAGAATTTGCCTATGTGCTTAGTGAGTGGTTTATGCAAACTTATGGAGATTATAGATATGAACACAGACCATTTATTTTGCCTAAAAAAGAAGATATTTATTATACAAATATTGAAGAAAACGAATTACAACAATTAACACAATCTGCATTGCAAACAGCTTCTAAAGCAAAAATTATTAAAAGAGATAAACGTTTGAATTTAATAAAATCGGCAACAGATAGATTAAAATTAACAGAAGAACAGACAAGATACATCATTGATGCACAACTAAGAGAAGCTGGGTGGCAAGTAGATACAAGAAATATTCGCTATAGCAAAGGCTCAAGACCACAGAAAAATGTAAATATGGCAATAGCGGAATGGCCTACAATGACAGATAAAAAAACTACAGGTCATGTAGATTATGCATTATTTATTGGTTTAAAACTTGTAGCAGTAGTAGAAGCTAAAAGTATAGATAAAGATATTTTATCGGTAATGGATTATCAAGCAAAAGAATATGCTAGTCAAATTATAATTGATGAAAAATATTTAATTAGTCAATATGGTGATTATAAAGTTCCTTTTGTATTTGCGACAAATGGTAGACCGTATTTAAAACAGATAGAAACAGCTTCAGGTATTTGGTTTAGAGATTTACGCAGTAGTTTAAATTATCCTGTGGCTTTGAGAGGTTTTAAATCTCCAGAAGGACTTAAAGAATTATTGCAATTAGATATAGAAAAAGTAAATAGTGAATTAACAAATTATAATCAAGGCTTTTTAGTAGATAAGCAAGGTTTGAATTTGAGATATTACCAAGTAAATGCGATAAAAGCAACTGTTGATGCTATAGTAGCAGGCAAGAAAAATATTTTATTAGCTATGGCTACAGGTACAGGAAAGACTCGCACTATTTTAGGCATGATATATCTATTTTTAAAGACAAAGAGATTTCACCGCATATTATTTTTAGTGGATAGAACGAGTCTAGGTGAGCAAGCTTATGAAACTTTTCGTGAAGTAAAGCTTGAAGAATTGATGACTTTAGATGAAATCTATAATATAAAAGGGTTAAATAATAAACAGATAGATAGAGAGACTAAAATACAGATAGCAACTGTACAAAGTATGGTTAAAAGATTGTTGTATCAAAATGATGAAGATGGTGAAAAATATAATAAAATGCCGTCTGTTAGCGATTTTGATTTAATCATTGTAGATGAAGCTCATAGAGGTTATATCTTGGATAGACAAATGAGCGAAGAAGAACTTTTGTATAATAATCAACAGGATTATATCAGTAAATATCGCTATGTCATTGAATATTTTGATGCTGTCAAAATAGGGCTTACAGCTACACCAGCACTGCATACTACAGAAATTTTCGGCGAACCAGTATTTACTTATTCTTATCGTGAAGCTGTTAATGATAGATTTTTGGTAGACCATGATGTACCGCATAATATTCGTACAAGATTATACAATGAAGGTATAGTCTATCATAAAGGCGATAATATGTTACTTTATGATACAGCTACAAAAGAGGTAACAAATGTAGCTTGCTTAGAAGATGAAGTTCATATCGAAGTGGATAAATTTAATCGTGAAGTAATCACCGAAGATTTTAACCGCAAAGTCTTAATCGAAATCATAGAGAGTATCAGTCGAAAAAATAATCAAAAAGATGAAGATAAGCAAGGAAAAGTATTAATTTTCGCTGTTGACGATAATCATGCAGATTTAATCGTAAAAATCTTAAAAGAAATTTGCCCTGATTATAATATTCCTAGTGATACAATTATCAAAATCACTGCTAGTGCAGGTCAAGGCAATAAAGACCGTATTTTAGAATATATACGTCGTTTTAAAAATGAAAAAGATCCTTCTATTGTCGTTACTGTAGATTTGTTGACTACAGGTGTTGATGTGCCGAAGATAGATACTTTAGTATTTTTACGCAGAGTGAAATCTCGTATTTTATTTGAACAGATGTTAGGCAGAGCAACTCGTCTATGTCCGCAAATTGATAAGACTTGTTTTGAGATTTATGATCCTGTAGGTGTATATGAAGCTTTAGATAGTGTAAATACTATGAAACCTGTTGTGGTAAATCCTAATATCAGCATAGGAGATATCATCAATAAAATAAAAGAAGATAATGGCATATATACAGCAGATGAACTGAAATATAAACAAAATCAATTAGAGCAATTAGTCGGTAAATTAAATCGTAAACAGCAATCTATGAGCGATAAAAAGAAAAAAGATTTTAAGACAATGACAGGTAAATCAATGACTGATTTTATTGACGAATTGAGAGCTTTGCCAGTAGAAAAAATTAGCTCTTATATACAAGAGCATGAAAGCTATTTTATTTTTTTACAAGAAAAAGATGCTTGTCATGGCAAGACTCGCATTATTTATGAGGGTGAAGATGAAGTAGTATCTCATACTAGAGATTATGGAAATACGCAAAAACCACAAGATTATATAGAAAGCTTCACTCAATATTTAAAAGATAATATGAATGAAATAATGGCTTTGAAATTAATCTGTATAAAACCTAGCGATTTAAAACGTGAAGATTTAAAAAGATTATGCTTAAAACTAGATAGTAATGGTTTTAGTCAAACACATTTAAATACAGCTTTAAACCAAATGACTAATCAAGAGATAACAGCAGATATCATCAGTATAATTCGTCAATGTATGCTTGGCAGTGCTAGAGTTAGTCATGAAGAACGTATAAAAAAGGCTATGGAAAAATTGAAAGCAAATCATTATTTTTCTGTAAGTGAAGAAACTTTCTTGAAAAGCATAGAGAAATATTTATTGCATGAGTCTGTAATCAATAAAGAAACCTTTGATACAGATACAAGATTTGTAAAAAAAGGTGGTTTTAAAACTATTGATAAAAAATTTGGCGGACATTTAGCAGAAATTATAGTAGAATTAAACCAATATTTATATGAAGATGGAGGAAAAATAGCTTGAATACACAAGAGATAGTAGGAAAACTTTGGAATTTATGTAATGTACTAAGAGATGACGGTATAACTTATCATCAATATGTAACAGAACTCACCTATATTTTATTTTTGAAAATGGCAAAAGAAACAGGCGTAGAAAAAAATATTCCTGAAGTATATCGCTGGGATAATTTAGTAAATAAAAGCGGTATTGAATTAAAAAATTTCTATAAAGAATTATTAGATAAATTAGGCACTAATACTACAGGCAGAATTAGAGAGATTTATCAAGGTTCAGCGACTAATATTGAAGAACCAAAGAATTTAGAAAAAATAATTAAAACTATAGATGAACTTGATTGGTACAGTGCCAAAGAAGAAGGCTTAGGCAATCTTTATGAAGGTTTACTCGAAAAAAATGCCAATGAGAAAAAATCTGGAGCAGGGCAATATTTTACCCCTCGTGTACTCATTGATGTGATTGTAGAGCTTGTAGCACCACAAGCAGGCGAACGTTGTAATGATCCAGCTTGCGGAACTTTTGGCTTTATGATTTCTGCAAATAATTATGTAAAATCTCAAACTGATGATTATGATGATTTAGATGAAGAACAAAGTGATTTTCAATATAAAGAAGCTTTTACAGGTTGCGAATTAGTACATGATACGCATAGATTGGCTTTGATGAATGCAATGCTTCACGATATTGATGGCGATATCATGCTTGCTGATACATTATCCAATCAAGGAAAAGCATTAAAAGATTTTGATGTAGTGCTTGCCAATCCTCCTTTTGGTACGAAAAAAGGTGGCGAACGTGCAACACGTGATGACTTCACTTATCCTACGAGCAATAAACAGTTGAATTTCTTGCAACATATTTATCGTAGTTTAAAAGCCAATGGCAAAGCTAGAGCAGGTGTTGTACTTCCAGATAATGTATTATTTGCTGACGGTGATGGCGAAAAAATCCGTGCTGATTTAATGGATAAATGCAATCTGCATACAATTTTGCGATTACCTACAGGGATTTTCTACGCTCAAGGTGTAAAAACGAATGTATTATTTTTCACACGTGGCAAAACAGATAAAGATAATACAAAAGAAGTGTGGTTCTATGATTTAAGAACGAATATGCCTTCTTTTGGTAAAACAAATCCACTCAAAAAAAGTGATTTTGCCGATTTTATCAAAGCTTATACAGCAGAAGATAGACATAAAATACAAGATGAAAGATTTTCTGTATTTACAAGAGAGCAAATCGCCGAAAAAGGCAATAGCCTTGATTTAGGCTTGATAAAAGATGATAGCATCTTAGATTATGAAGACTTGCCAAATCCTATTGATTGCACAGAAGAAATGATTGCAGACTTGTCTGAAGCACAAGCCTTGCTTAGTGAAGTTGTAAATGAATTAAAATCCTTAGAAAATGGTGAGGCTTAAAATGGCAAAGAAAAAACAAATAGAGTTAACCATAGAAGAAAAATTACAAAATGCCTTAGTACCAAAAGAAGAACAACCATATAAAATACCTAGTAATTGGTGTTGGACATATATACATAACATAGCAATTGTTGTAACAGGGAAAACACCAAGTAAAAAAAATAAAGAATATTATGGGGGTAAGTTTCCTTTTTTTAAACCAGCTGATTTAGATGCAGGTAGAAATATGCAATATGCAACAGAATATCTATCAGAAAAAGGAAAATCTATATCTGTAATAATTCCTGAAAAAGCAACTGGAATTTGTTGTATAGGAACAATAGGAAAATGTGGATATTTTTTAGTTGAAGGAACAACTAATCAACAAATAAATACAGTAATTTCAAAAATAAATCCTTTATATAGTTATTATTTTTTTAATACAAATAGTTTTGTTAGAGAATTAATATCTAAAGCATCAGCAACAACGATAGCTATAGTTAATAAAAGTAAGTTAGAATCATGTTTATTTCCTGTTGCTCCATTAAATGAACAGCAAAGAATAGTAAACATGATAGAGTCTTTATTTGTTAAATTGGATAGAGCAAAGGAATTAATAGAAAATACTTTAGCTCAATTTGAACAAAATAAAATGGCAATACTGCATAAAGCTTTTACTGGTGAATTAACAGTAAAATGGAGAAAGAAAATAATATTAATGAAAAAAAGTTTTTTTAATAAAGTTAAATTAAAGAATGTCATAAAATTAATTTCAGGTAGAGATGTTAGTGTAAAGTTTATGTAATGAATAAATCTATAGGAATACCATATATTTTAGGTGCAAGTAATATAAAAGATAATAAATTTTTTATTGAACGATGGATAGAAAATCCAGTAGTAGTATCAGAAAAAAACGATATATTACTCAGTGTAAAGGGAACAATAGGAAAGCTTTATTTACAAAAAGAAGAAAAAATAAATATTAGTAGACAAATAATGGCATTAAGAGCTTTAAATGAATTAAATACGCATTATCTATATTATTTTTTATTGAGAGAATGTGAACGATTAAAATTTGAAGGAAATGGATTAATACCAGGAATTTCAAGAAAAGATATTTTAGATTTAAATATTTTATTACCTACTCTTGAAGAACAACAGGAAATTGTTAATATTTTGGATAATTTATTGGCTAAATATAATAAAATAAAAAACTTAGAACAGCAATTAGAAAAAATAGAATTACTGAAAAAAGCAATACTAGCTAAAGTTTTTCGTGGTGAGTTAGGCACAAATAATCCTGACGAAGAAAGTGCTGAAAATCTATTAAAAGAGATTTTAGCTGAAAAATAATTTAAGAAAGACTATCTCAAAAAATGAGATAGTCGTTTTTTTATAGATTTAGTAGATAACTCTTTTTATGTTAAAATAAGTGTACTAAATAAAATAATAAGAGGTAATCATGGAGAATATGAATAAGAATATTGCCTATGAGCATATAGATTTTTCGGAGATAACGAAGGTGCGTTTTTGTACTTTGGTGGAAAAATGTAATTATATACCTAATCATTGGCATCAATCCATAGAGTTTATTTATCTAATCAAGGGCGAAAGATTGGCGACTATAGAAAATAAATCGTTTTTGCTTCATGATGGTGATTGTGTTTTAGTAAATGCAAATGCTATTCACTCTATGAAATTGATGGAAACAAATACGATTATTTTGTTGCAAATTCCTATAGATTTTTTAGAGCAGTTTGTACCAGATATACAAGAGATTATATTTGTACTCAATGATAGTAAAAATACACCAAGAAAACAGGAATGTTTAAATAAGGTAAAATCTATATTATTGGAAATGAAAAGGGTTTATGACGCAAAGGAAGATGGATTTTTATTGAAGTTTAATAGTTTATTGTTTTCATTATTGTTTGAATTGAAGACTCATTTTAGTGTGAAAATGATGAATGTCAATGTAGGTCAACGGAAAAAAGATTTAGCTAGATTGAATATAATTTTAAAATATTTGCAAGAGAATTATAAGCAAAATATAGCTTTAGAAGATATAGCAAAATTAGTACATTTTCAGACGAATTATTTTTGTAGATTTTTTAAAAAGCATATGGGTGTTACTTTTATCGAGTATCAAAATCAAGTGAAATTAGCTTATGTTTATCGAGATTTAATCAATACAAAAGATAGTTTGTCTATGATTTTATCAAGACATGGTTTTAATAATTATAAATTATTTAGGACTTTGTTTAAAAAGCATTTTGGCGATACACCAATGAAGGTGCGTAAACATATTGTTGAGCAAGATTGATAGTCGGTTGGAGGTGAAGTGATGAAAAATTATTTTAAATATTTTTTGAGTATATGTTTTATTATTAGTTTATGTTTGCATAGTGAATTTGTTTTTGCTGAAAGTTTGAAGGGTAATGCTCTAAAACAAGGCGATTGTATAGGTATAGTAGCACCTGCTTCAGGTATTGAAGATATGAATATAGATGACGCTACCAATAAATTGCAAAATTGGGGTTATAAGGTGAAATTATCACCGAATTTGTATCAGCAATCAGGATATTTAGCTGGTAGCGACCAAATGAGAGCTGAAGATTTAAATAATTTTTTTGCTGATGATGAAGTTGATGCGATACTTTGTCTTCGTGGTGGTTATGGTAGCGGTAGAATACTTGATTTATTGAATTATGAAATGATAAAACAGCACCCTAAAATGGTGATTGGCTATAGTGATATAACGGCATTGCATATGGCATTGATAAAAAAAGCGGATTTAGTGCCAGTACATGGGGCTATGGTTATAGATATCAACGACAATGGCTATAATTATACAGATAATCAATTAAAATTGGGTTTGGCAAATGAAAGTTTAGGGGCGAATAATGAATTTGTTTTGCCAAGCAATCATAAATTAAAAGTATTAAAAGAAGGTTATGCTAAAGGTAAAATCATTGGCGGTAATTTATCTGTATTAGCTTCTTTATCTGGCAGTGAATATCAGCCGAATGGTGAAAATTGTATTTTATTCATTGAAGAAGTCGGTGAGGACTCTTATGTAATAGATAGATGTTTTCAGCAATTATGGCAAAGTGGAGTGTTAAAGCAAGTGAAGGGATTAATCATTGGTAATATGCGAAGATGTGAACCAACAGAGCCGACACAGTTTGATTATTCTGTGATGCAGGTAATCAAGCAATATACAGATAAAGCCAATATTCCTGTAGTCTATGATATGCCAGTAGGTCATGGAGCGATAAATGGATTTTTGCCTTTGAATGTAGAAATAACACTTGATGCAAATACTTCTAATCCACAGATAATTTTTAATGAAAGTTATGTAAAATAAAAAAGAGTAGTTTGATAAATATAATATCAAACTACTTTTTTTTGAAGATTTTTATAAAATTTCTTTTAATGTATCAATAGATGATTGTGGTGTTGCCCAGCTAGTGGCAAAACGCACTACTGTATGTGTATCGTCATATTTTTCCCAGAAACTACAGCTGATTTTTTGGCGGAGTTCTTTTAATTTAGTATCTTCTAAAATGATGAATTGCTGATTAGTATCTGTTTCTAAGAAGAATTTATAATTTTTTTCTTTGAAGATAGCTTTTAATTGTTCAGCTTTTTCAATGGCATTTTTAGCGATTTTAAGATAGAGATTATCAGTAAATAATGTATCAAATTGAATACCGAGTAGTCTACCTTTAGCAAGTAATGCCCCATGTTGTTTGATGATAGTGAAGAAATGAGGTATTAAATTTGGTTTTGTGATTACTACTGCTTCACCGAATAATGCACCAACTTTTGTACCACCAATATAAAATACATCACAATATTTAGCGATATCTTGCATAGTAACATCAGTATTTAAAGAAGCAAGACCATAGCCAAGTCTAGCGCCATCTAAAAATAACGGTAGATTGTATTTGTGGCAGATAGCAGATAAATCAGCTAATTCTTGTTTAGTATATAAAGTACCCCATTCAGTAGGGTGGGAGATATATACAGCTCCAGGAATAGTCATATGTTCAAAGCTTTCATCACCATAAAATTTAGTGAGATATTTTTCTACTTCACTAGCTTTGAGTTTACCTTCTTCTTGTGGCAAAGTGATGACTTTATGTCCACCAAATTCAATAGCACCAGCTTCATGAAGTTCGATATGAGCGCTATCTACGCCGATGACACCTTCGTATGATTTTAATAAACCATCGATTACAGTAGCATTTGTCTGTGTACCGCCAACGAGAAAATGAACTTGTGCTTCAGGACAGTTGCAAGCTTGACGGATTTTTTCGCGAGCAGATTCGCAATATGTATCATTGCCATAACCAGGAGTTTGTTCAAAGTTAGTAGTTACAAGTTTTTCTAAAATAGAGGAATGTGCTCCTTCTAAATAATCGCTGTCAAAATATAACATCATATCACCCTTTTATATAAAATTAGATAATCTATATTATATCGTAAAGAAATAAAAAAATGAATATTTAAAGTTATTGTCAATTTTCTATATTATATGTTATGATAATAAATCATATAGAAATAGTATGAAAGGTGGTATGATTATGAATGGCGATTTTTGGCAATCATTTTTGATGATAAGTGATATATATACGGTAGGATTTTTGATTTTATTATGTATTTTCTTTGGCATTATTCATTATCTCTATCGCAAACGTAAAATGGATTTTTCCTTAGTGGTATTAATCGGTATGGGTCTTGGCTGTATTTTAGGTATATTCATGCAGTATATGGCAGGCTTTCCTAATGACCCAATGCAGGTTACTTTTATTAAAGAAACAACGAATTGGTTACAATTATTTGGTAATGGTTATATTGATTTAATCAAAATGATAGTAGTACCACTGGTAATAGTTTCTATCGCTCATGTTATTGTGAATATGAAATCTGAGCAAAAAATGAGCCGTTTAGTGAAGAAAACTATTTTAGTTACAATGTCTATGGTAGCTGTGGCTTCTATAGTTGGTATAGCTTTCGGGATTTTCTTCAATGTTGGTGGCGATGTTTTGACAAATGTGGCAACAGAGGTAAAAGCGAAAGAAATTGTTTCTGTAGCGACTACACTTAGAGGGCTGATACCAGGGAATTTAGTTGATGCTATGGTAAAAAATAATATCATTGGCATGGTTATTTTTGGAGCATTTTTAGGTAGAGCTATTTGGTGGATAAAAGCGGATGAGCCAAAAGTTGAGGAATTTATGCGTAAATTAGTCAATGGTTTGCATAAAGCTTTGATGAATATGGCACTTTTGATTTTAGATTATATGCCATGGGCAGTAATTGCACTATTAGCTAATACTATTGCGCAAAAAGGTTTAGATAGTATTTTAAGTGTAGTACATTTTATTTTTGTATTGTATTTAGCGATTATTGCACAGTTTATTATTCAGTTAATAGCATTGAGTATAAATGGTATAAATCCTATTGTGTACATGAAAAAATCATTAGCTCTGCTCATTTTAGCCTTTACTTCTCGTTCTAGTGTAGGGTGCTTGCCTGTTACGATTGAAACTTTAACGCAAAAATTAGGTGTAAATCAAGCAACAGCAAGTTTTGTAGCTGGTTTTGGGACAACGGCAGGTATGCAAGGTTGTGCAGGAATTTTTCCTTCACTATTAATTGTCTATGTATGCCATTTGACAGGAACAGCTATGGATTTTAGCATGATCGTCATGACGATAATTGTAGTAACGTTAGGTTCACTTGGTATAGCAGGTATTCCGGGAACTGCGACAATGGCAGCATCTGTAGGTTTATCTGGCGTAGGTATGGCGTCTTCTTTTAGTTTAATTGGTCCAATTTTGGCTATAGACCCATTGATTGATATGGCTAGAACTATGTTGAATGTATCTGGCTCAGTAACGAATGCTTTGATTATTGATAAAAGATTAGGTAATTTAGATGAAAATATATATAATGAAATAAATAAAAATTAGTATGTGAATTTGTCAAAGAGGTGATATATTATAAATTTCTTGTAATATATTGCCTTTTTGCTTATTTTGCGATATTTTTTTTATAGAGGATATAATTAATTTTTTTTTATAGAAAGGTTGGCGTAATACGATGGAGCAGAAAATATACGATAATTATATAAATATTTTAAAAGAGGAATTAGTGTCAGCTTTGGGATGTACTGAACCTATTGCTATAGCTTATGCTGGTGCTAAAGCTCGTGAAATTTTGGGAACATTTCCGCAAAAAGTAATAGTAAAATGCAGTGGTAATATCATTAAAAATGTAAAAGGTGTAACAGTTCCAAATTCTGGCGGTTTAAAGGGCATTGATACTGCAGCGCTACTCGGTATTATAGGTGGTAATGCTGATATGCAATTAGAAGTTTTAGAATCTGTAACTGATGAAGATAGAGTAAAATTAAGAGAGTTATTAAAAGCTAAAATCTGTAGTTGTGATTTAGTGGAAAATACAGACAATCTATATATAGATATAACAGTAGTAGCAAATGAACATAAAGCTCAAGTCATTGTATCTGATTATCATACTAATATCATAAGAATAGTAAAAGATGATGAAGTATTATATGATAAAGTGAATAAAATAGATAATCAAGCTGATAAAATCGAAGCGGATAGAAATTTATTAAATGTAAAAGATATTATTGAATTTGCTGATACTGTAAATTTAGAAGATGTAAAAGATATATTATCAAGACAAATAAATTGTAATATGGCTATTGCGAGAGAAGGTATAAAAAATAATTTTGGTGCTAATGTAGGGCTTAATTTATTAGCTTTATATGGCGATTGTTTACCTGTTCGAGCTAGAGCTATGGCAGCAGCTGGTTCTGATGCTCGTATGAGTGGTTGTTCATTGCCTGTAGTAATTAATTCAGGAAGTGGCAATCAGGGAATGACTGTAACAATTCCTTTAGTAGTGTATGCAGATGAATATAAGATTTCTCAAGAAAAATTGTATAGAGCATTGCTTGTAAGTAATTTATTAGCTATTCATCAAAAGAAATATATAGGAAAATTATCTGCTTTTTGTGGTGCAGTAAGTGCAGGTTATGCTTGTGGTGCGGCTATTACTTATATGTTAGGTGGTAATTTAATCAGATTGCTAATACTATCATTAATACTTTAGCTAATACAAGTGGTATTATCTGTGATGGGGCAAAACCTTCTTGCGCAGCGAAAATTTCCTCAGCATTAGATGCAGCACTTTTAGCTCATACAATGAGTATGCATGATGATGTATTCCATGCTGATGAAGGTATTGTAAAAGATGATTTAGAAAAAACTATTAGAGCGGTAGGATATATTGGTCGAGAAGGAATGAAATCAACAGATATTGAAGTGTTGAATATTATGATTGATAAAGTCTGTCCGTGAATTAATTTGATGAAAAATAAATAAAAGAGGTCTTGAAGATGGCAAGATTAATAGATAAAGGTACTAGAGAATATACCTGTGCATTAATCATGATGTTTTTTGGTAGTTTGGCAGCATTTGGGGCAGAGTATTGTTTGCAACCAGTTATACCTATTTTGGCACAAGATTTTAACTTGACTCCGACACAAGCAAGCTTATCCATGTCTTTTGGTACAATCGGTATGGCTTTTTCAATGTTGTTGATAGCTAGTATTTCCAAACATTTGGAACGTAAAAAAGTCATGGTAATCGCTTTGGGGATTTCTTCTATATTGATATTGTTGATGTCAATTACAGAAGAATTTGCATTGATTTTGGCTTTGCGTTTTGTACAGGGAATTTTATTGGCAGGTTTTCCTTCTTTAGCTGTAGCTTATATAAATGAGGAATTCAATCCTAAAAATAATCGGTGCTGCTATTGGTGTTTATGTAGCAGCAACGCCTCTTGGCGGTCTAGTCGGTCGTATTTTAATCAGTACCTTAACAGATGTAGCTTCATGGAGAATGGGCTTGATGATTGCCGGTATATTATATTTATTGAGTGCAATCATGATGTGGATTTTCTTGCCACCATCTCTAAATAAAAAAATCGAACATGGTAAAATTAAAATACAATGGAAAGATTTTTTGAGTTTATTGCAAAATAAGAAAATAATTATGATATATTTAATAGCTTTTTGTGTAATGGGCTGTTTTGTATGTACGTATAATTTTATTTCTTATGTATTGATGGCAGAACCTTATAATTTGAGCCAAACTATAATTGGTTTTATCTTTGTGCTTTATTTAGTAGGTTCAGTAAGTTCAGCCGTTATGGGAACATTATCTGACCATTATGGTCATGGAATAATAATCGTGATTTCTGTTATTATTCAATTAGTTGGTATTTTATTGACTTTATTTATGCCTTTAATCGTGAAGATAATAGGTCTTGCTATATTTACTTATGGCTTTTTTGGTGTGCATTCAAATGCTTGTGCGTGGGCACCGCAGAGTTGTCAAAATGATAAAGCGCAAGTTTCTGCGATGTATATGCTATTTTACTATATTGGCGCTAGTACATTTGGTACAATTGGCGGTACTTTTTTAAGTAATTATGGTTGGAGCGGTATAGTAGTATTTGAAACTGTTATTTTGACTATAGGTTTAATTTTGGCAATAATCTTATATAAAAAGAAGGAATAGTAAAAGTATAATTTTTAGAGATTTAGGATGTGTAAAATTTGTTTTTTAAACAAGAATATATTGCATCAGTAGAAACAAATCCCTCTATATTATTTTTTGATTTAGAAATGACTGGTGGCAATACTAGATATGATGAAATTTTACAATTTAGTATTGTGGATTTATATAAAGGTGTGGTATTCAATGAGTATATAAAGCCACGAAAATGTAAATCGTGGAAAGATACAGAAGCTATACACCATATAACACCAGAAATGGTAAAAGATTGTTTTACGATAAATGCTCATCAAGCAACAATAAAAAATTTATTTAAACATGCAGATATGGTCATTGGCTATGGCATTGAAAATGATTTGCGCTTTATGAAAAAAGATAAAATTTTTGTAGGTAAAAATACTATTATTTATGATTTACAAAAATCTTTTTCACGAGTTTATAGCAATGATAATAATATGCCTAGCTTGAAATCTTGCGCGCAGTATTATAGATGTCCAAATTTAGGAAAAGCTCATGACAGTTTGATTGACACATATATTACCGTTTATTGTTTTGTATGCATTTATGGATTAGATATGCCCAAGTGGCTAAAAGATATAGTAGAAAAGCAAAAAAGTAATTAATTATTTATTAGAAGCTGTATAAAATCTCATTATCATAAATAAAATTTATGATAACATTAAATATGTTAAAAAAATCACATAAAGTCATTGACAATAGTTTTATTAATACCTATACTGTAAATAGAATGTTATGTTCTATTTTTTATATTGTACATAGGTTAATTTTTGGGTATTTCATAAGTAATAAGTATGAAAGATTTATTTGTGAGAATACTTTATAAAAACTTAAAATATGATATAATAGATATAATTAATATTATATGTGTTGTATGACTTTGGTATAACATAATGCTCTTAATTTAAGAGCGTATGAATATAAAAGGTTGGGGCAACAACCTCTAAGATAGATATTTAAATCCTATGTTATAAATTAATATAGGTAGTGTCATTATGTCTTAAAATCACATAGATATGTGAATTGTCAATTGCATATATATGAAGGAGTGTTTATTTTATTATGGCAAAAGTAAAAATTACTGAAACAGTATTACGCGATGGCCATCAGTCCTTGCTTGCTACACGTATGCGTCTTTCCCAGATGCTTCCACAGCTCGAAGCTCTCGATGCTATTGGCTACAAATCTTTAGAAGCTTGGGGCGGAGCTACATTTGATAGCTGCCTTCGTTTCCTTGATGAAGATCCATGGGAACGTCTTGACACATTAAAAGCTCATCTTAAAACTCCTATTCAGATGTTGCTTCGTGGTCAGAACCTTTTAGGTTACTACCAATATCCAGATGATGTTGTTCGTGCTTTCGTTAAAAAAGCTGCTCAACATGGTATTGGTGTATTCCGTATCTTTGATGCTCTCAATGATACTCGTAACCTCAAAACAGCTGTAGAAGCTGCTAAAGAAGCTAAAGCTGAAGTTGAACATTCTGTAGAAGTTCAAGGTTGCTTAGTTTACACAGTTGGCGGTCCTCACACTATTGCTGAATTTGGTAAATTAGCTAAAGAACTTGATGCTATGGGCGTTGATTCCATCTGCATTAAAGATATGTCTGGTTTATTAAAACCATATGATGCTTATGAACTCGTTAAAGAATTAAAAGCATCCACAAAACTTCCTATTCAGTTACACACTCACTATACTAGCGGTTTTGGTTCCATGGCTTACATGAAAGCTATCGAAGCTGGTGTAGATGTAATTGACTGTGCACTTTCTCCATTCGCTATGGATACTTCTCAGCCTTGTACAGAAACTATGGTTGCTGCACTTGAAGGTACTGAATATGATACAGGTCTTGACCGTCAGGCTATGACTCCAATCGCTAAACACTTCCTCGGTGTTAAAAAAGAAATCATTGACGAATTTGGTTTAAAAGGTTACTTCGATGTTAACCCTAACGTTCTTGACTTCCAGATTCCAGGTGGTATGTTATCCAACCTTGTTAATCAGTTAAAAGAAATGGGTATGGCTGATAAATATCAAGATCTTCTTGATGAAATGCCACGCGTTCGTGCTGACCTTGGTTACCCACCACTCGTTACTCCTTCTAGCCAGATTGTAGGTACTATGGCTACATTCAACGTTATGACTGGCGAACGTTATAAAATGGTTCCAGACGAATTCAAAAAACTTGCTCGTGGTGAATTCGGTCGTACTCCACAGCCTGTTAACCCAGAAGTTCTTGAAAAATGCGGCATTAAAGAAGAAGACTTGGTTACTTGCCGTCCAGCAGACCTTCTCGAACCAGGTATGGATAAATTCAAAGCAGAACTTGCAGCTAAAGGCTTCCCTAACGCTAGCGAAGAAGATGTATTATCTTATGCTCTCTTCCCAGCTGTTGCTGAAGAATTCTTCAAAAAACGTACTGTTAAAACTCTTAAAGAACTTGGTGTTGCTAACCCAACTGACGAAGATGTTTTACTTTACAACCTCGATGCTGAAGTTGCAAAAAATTCTTTGCTGCTAAATAATTTTACTTTTAATTTTAAATATGAAAAGGCTCCACTTCTTGTGGGGTCTTTTTATATTAGTTTTTTAATGACTTGAAATATAATTAAAATATAATAAAACAGCTTTTTAGATATTGATTTATAGT
>ENA-OQHF01001039-OQHF01001039.1-human-gut-metagenome-genome-assembly--contig:-NODE-1039-length-15828-cov-2.585313_pt1 | contig 15828 bp, 16 predicted proteins | sample MGYA00242559_ERZ504709 | MGnify/ENA primary metagenome ERZ504709 (study PRJEB26092, sample SAMD00036203) | human gut metagenome | host: Homo sapiens | study: EMG produced TPA metagenomics assembly of... | reverse complement strand
TGCGAGGATGTGAACGGCGAGGTACAGCGGCTACTGTCCATCGGCGTTGTGAATCTGGGTTACGGGTGAAACGATGGAGGACGCCTTTGGACGAGCTGACAGAAGCACTTTCCGAAGATGGGACTGCAGCGGTATGTGGTAAAGGCTCCCGTCTACGAACAGCCAGTTTCCCGCCACGAGAAAGCCCCGGAGCCGGACGAGATTATTCCGTACCGCTGGAACGCCCGGAATATCCGTATTGCCGTGGCCGGTTCGCAGCGCAGAAGCGGCGTGACGGTAACGGCCTTTAACTTGGCATCTTGGCTGGCGGCCAGAGGTGCGGAGGTGGCGTATATCGAAGTCAATCAGAACCGTCACCTGCAGCTCCTGCTGAACATCTACGAGGCGGCGCCGGATGGGGAGCATTACACCATTGATGGGATCGACTGCTACCTGACCAACGAGCCGGATAAGGCGTATCAGTTTATCATCTATGACTGCGGCGTAATGCAGACGCCTACTTCTATTTTTCGTGACGCAGAACACCGGCTCCTGTGTGGGAGTGTCCTGCCCTATGAGATTCCGGTGTTCCATAAGGCATTGTCCGAGTGCGGATCATTGGAAGTGCGCCCGGTGGCGATCTGTGTGCCGCAGGAAATTCAGGAATACTGTACGGAACTCTTTGGGGAAGATGTGCAGATTGCGGCGGCATCCCACGACCTGTTTGCGAAACAGGTCAACGGGCAGATCTACCGGCCGCTGGTGGAGAAGTATATTGCAGGAGAAAAAGCGCCTGTAACAGTGAGACATGACTGGGAGGATTGGAATATGGCAAAGTTTGAGTATATGCAGCGGGCATTTTTTTCTGAACTGAAGCCCAGAGCGCGGCTTGTACTGCAAGTCCTGGTTCTGCATTGCAACAAAGAGGGTGAGTGTTTCCCCTCTATCAAGACCATAGCCGCCAAGTGCGGCTATGGGGTGTCCACTGTAAAGCGGGCGCTGGATGAGCTGGTGAAAGCGGGATATATCGTCAAGCAGGCCCGGTTTGACGAGCGTAAGAACGGCGGCCAGACCAGCAACCTCTATACCTTATGCTCTGACTTGCCCTGCCCTGACGAGCCGGAAAATGTCCCTGTGCCGGAAGATGATGCGTCTGATGAATCCCCGGCAGTGCAACCGGAAAGTGCTCCTGCGGATACCTGTGACGCCCCTGATCCCACACCTGGGGAGCAGTCTGCCACTTTGCCGACAGCGGATTCCTACTCCTTTGCAGATGGCTTTGAAACAAAAATCGGGCGGCAGAATTGCCGCCCGATTCGTATGTGGACTGGGGGGCAGTCCATTTTTATACCCCCTTGAACCGTACAGGTGAACAGATACTTACGGATGAAGAAAAAAGTAATAGTTATTTAGAAAAATTGCAAAAATAGACGACAATGGGTCGAAACCCCCGCCGTCAGTCCTTGGATTGCAGTCGGTTAATAAAGCCAATTAGCATAATCAGATCTTCGTCCTTGAGTTTTCGCATTCCGTCCATCGCTTTACGGATTAACTGTGGATTGACCGCTTCTGCATCAAAAAACTGCAAAGGGGTAATCTCAAAGTAATCACAAATTTTTTAAGAACTGAGCCATTGACGGAAGAGATCGACCAGATGAAATCCCCTGAATATAGCTCCGGTTCTGTCCTAAAGCCAAACTACATTTCGATATCCGATGCGCCTTTTTTTCAAACGACAATTCGGTGATCCGAATTGCGGATAAATTCTTCATCCATATCCTCACCTCGCTATATACAAGGATAACAGATGAAATGCCTGGATTATAAACATAGTATGTGTTATAATAATGAATATATGCCTATTTACGCCGTTTTATTTGCGTTATTTCATTTTTGTTTGCGTGAGATTTGAAGTGGGGTGAAGTTTTTGAAAAAAACATACGCTTGTGCCATTACTGGGCACCGTCCAACTCGATTTAAGTTCAAGTATAATGAAGGGTATTCGTTGTGCAAAAAGATAAAAAAAGCAATGCTAAAAACATTTTGTCATTTGCATGATGAAGAAGGTATTTTCCGCTTTTATGTTGGAGGTACATTAGGGGTAGATATGTGGGCAGCCGAACAACTCTTATATCTCAAAGAACAACCGGGATATCAAGATATTGAGTTAATTGTTGCACTTCCATTTGAAGGGCATGATTCGAAATGGGATGCAATGAGCAAACAGCGGTTGCAGATAATTATTCATAATGCCACAAAATGTATTGTTATAGGACAAAGTGGAACTGCATCCGATTATAAAAAGAGAAATTATTATATGGTAGATCATGCAGATTTCTTGCTGGCAGTCTATGATAACAATCGTAAACTACGATCTGGGACAGGCCAAACAGTAAATTATGCTTTGAAACAAAATCTTCGCATAATTTTTCTCCATCCCGATACAGCAGAAATAAGTTAATGGTTTAGTTAGTTCATAAAAAATTTTCAAAATATAGTTGTATATTTTTTTCTGTGCAGTTATTATATAAATACTATTTTATGATTCTGTTCTTTATAGGGGGGGAGATATGGCACGAAAAGCCTATTCTGAAGAAGATAGAGTGCAAGTGCGGAATGCCCTGATGACCACCATGATTCAGTGTATCGCGGATCGGGGATTGATTCACAGCAGTATTGATGTTCTGTGCAGAAAAGTAGGGATCTCCAAGACCTTCTTCTACAGTTTTTTCTCATCCAAAGAAGAACTGGTGCTCTACGCCCTGCGATACCAACAGCCCAAGCTGCTGGATTATGCCAGATCCCTAATGGAGGACCCCGGACTCAGTTGGCGGGCGGGAGTGGAAACCTTTCTGAAAAACTGCTGTTATGGAGCTAAAAGCGGAGTTGCCGTTTTGTCCATTGAGGAGGAGCAGCAAGTACGCCACTGCCTTTCCGAGGAGAATTTTCAGGCGTTCCGGCGGGATCAGATTATTTTTTATGGGAAGCTGCTTTCCATCTTTAGCCTCCCTGTGGACAGTATTGATCCCCGGCTGTTTGGTAATCTGGCCCTCAGCATGATGATGGTACACAAAGCCATTCCAGACACCATGCCATTTCTATTCCCAGAGGTGGCGGAGGATATGGTGGACTTCCAGGTCAGGGCTCTGGTGGACGAGATGGAGCGGGTAAAAGAGCATGTGCGGTAGGTGAAAGCAAATGGATAGAGATGAGTACCCATGTCCAAACGGACGGGAAAAACAGCAGAATATCGTCAGACACAGAGCCTTGGGATACAGGCCTTGGTTCTGTGCGGCCTTTTCGCGCCCTGCGTCAGCCTGTCCAAGTGGCAGGGCTGTCGCAGGGCGTTTTTCTATCATCTGAAAGGAGTCGAAAAATATGAGTCTGAAATATACCTGTCCCGGCTGTGGGACCCCTTTGGGCTATGACGGATTGTGCTGGAAATGCAAGTGTGAGCAAGAGCGAAAAACTGCATTGGCCTGGACGCCGGAACAGATTGCTGCAAGCAGAAAAACCTGATCCAGAACATCCATCGGCTTGCTGATATGGAGGACCCCGAATGCACCGACTTCTGGCAGCTGCTGGGTTACCGGGACGCCATCACCCCGGAAATCCAGCGGGCGGCGCTGGCCGCAGGGGTGTTCTGGCCCTGTGAGATCTATTATCACGCTCCCGCTGATGTGGGGGAGGGCCTGATCCACGCGCTGCTGTCCACAGAGGATTCCAGTGAAGCGTCCAACCTGATGTGCTGCCTTGCTTTCCAGGGCGATGGTCGGGCACTGGAAACGCTGTTGGAACTGGAGAATCATCCCCGCTCCTGGCGCAAGAAGCTCTATGTAGACCCGTCCATTTACGCCCAGTGCGGCGGCTGGACCTTTAATAAAAAGGGACAACGGACCCAACTCAACTTCGATACCTGCTTTTCCTTCGTCAAGGGAGCCCCCGGTGAAGTGTCCCCCGTTCGCATCGGGCGGGCACGGGAGGACACCTGTCCCCACTGCGGCGGGCGGATGGCGGACATGCTGGTGCTGGACGGCCGGGACGAGCGGCTGAAGTTTCTGGGGCTGGACGGCATTCTGACCGCCACCTGCTGTCCCAACTGCGTGGGCTTTCTGAAAGGCCCCGCTTTCAACCGCTTTACTCTGGACGGCGGCGTAGAGGTCTTTCCCTCAGAGCTCTTTGACGGGGCGGGAAAGATGGACTGCTATGTCCGGCCGGAGGACTACAGGTCCCTTACCGAAAATCCCTTCGTGCTGGGCGGTGCGCCAATGCCCCTGTTCTATGGCGCCGCCTGTGACGATGTGAACACCGTTGGCGGCTTTGCCAACTGGGTTCAGGACTGGGAATACACCGCCTGCCCCCACTGCGGAAAGCCCATGAAATATCTGGCCCAGATCCAGTGGGATACTTTGATGGACGGCACAGAGGGCACACTCTACATCGAGTTCTGCCCTGACTGCCAGATCGTATCCATGCAGCACCAGCAGACCTGATAGGAGGAAATCGCTATGAATTTGCCAAAGTTCAACAGTGCGGACGGGCGCTGTTACTGGATGAAGCCCGAGGTACAGGAAGAACTGCAACCGCTCTTTGACCAGTGTATCCAGGATGCCATTGACGGGAAAATCACGCGGCTTGATGATTCCCACTGGCCGCCGGTAGTGGTCAGCAGTCAAGGTGCACCCTTTGAGGTGTGGCAACTGCTTAGGGCATGGACCGAAATACAGCGGGCCGAGACCCTGGATGCGGAAAAAGCCATCGCCTTCAGCGAAAACCTGCGCCGACCAGAGCCGGTGGGGTGAAATTGACCACCATTTACTTGATATGATGAAACGGGAGCTACAGGAGAAGTATTTTATCGTGACAGGCAATGAAGATGACCACTTCTGGGATCGGGAGTATTCCCTGAAACCAGGCATTCGTGCAGAGCAGGTCCCGGAGCCGTTGCTGCGTTTTGCCTGCTATGTGGCTGTGAGCTATAAAGTGTATGGTTTGGACTTTCAGTATCTGGACGCCAATTACCTCTTTGGATTGGTGGAGAAAGTCCGTCCTGATATGGTGAAAAAGCTCCGGGAACATGGGACCGGCAGGCTGCCGCTCTCTCTGCAAAAGCGGAAAACAGAGCACTTCACCGCATCGGCCAACGATGCCTTTGCTGCAATCCGTATTACTGCCAGGGACAATACGGAGGAATGCTGCCGTGAAGTGCTGAACTACCTGTGTGAGCTTCTGGAGCAGGAGGATTTTCCCCGCAGCTATGCGGTGGAGTTCAAAGGGCCGGAAAAGAGCTATCTTCCCATCACAGGACTGCCCAAAAAGGGAGTAAACCAGCTCTTTGCCTGTGCCGTGCAGTACCCCGGCCTCCACCCCCTGATGGAACGGTACGCCCGGCTTGCCATGCGGCAATATGAGCAGTACACCAATCTCAGCGATGAGCAGTGCGCACTCCCCGGAAGTTTTGCCGTGTTCGCCCTGGGAATGCTGGGGCAAGAGTGGCGGCAGCTGGTATGGGATTATCTCGATCTCTGTGATGATGAGCACTCCCACTTACAGGAAAAATTCCTCCGGGAGTATGTGAAACAGTTCGGATTTACCGCCGATACCGTCCCTATATTTGTCCGTGGGGTGCTGTCCATGCAGAACATGAAGTATTCCAAGGACTATGCCGCGTGGATGGCAAACGCAGAAAGCCTGGACGCTCTGCTGGAGGCAAAAATCCACCTGTCCGAGATCGTTCCAAGCGGTTTTTCCTCCGACGAGGATGACGAGGATGACGAGGATGACGAGGACGAGAAACCCGCAGAAGAAACAGAAGCCAGCCCGGAGGAAGTGCTGCAATACGCATGGGAAACGGTCTGCTATGTGATCTGGGGCAAAGCCAGCGCCAAGGGTGGTCAGAAAGTGGTGGAAGCAGCTTCGGAGGAACTGAAGGAACTATACCGACAGATTTTTATTCCGATAACGAAGAACCTGGAAGGAAGTGGTGGCCTGCTATGAGTTTGCCGAAACGCGACGGCGTACAAGGTCGTTATTATTTGATCCAGAAACCAGATACGAACCCCGAAGTGCTGGAACACGCCGATCAGTGCATCCAGGATGTGTTGGATGGAACTGCAAAAGAAAACCATTCCGGCTATCCGGTGGTCGTTCGGAACCAAAGCGGAACGCCCTTTCTTCCCAGCCAGCTCCTGGAGCGGTATCTGTCCAAACTGCCTTTGAAGGGATTCCCCTATGAGGAAGCTGTTACATTCTGCGATGCCCTGCGGCGGTTGGTGGGCTGGAGGGAGATTGGCCACACCTTGGGAAAATACATTAAACACCAGGTGCAGGAGAGGTTTTTTGAGATTGGAGAGAATGAGGACTACTTTTCGCCTTTCCCGCTCTGTACCGCATGGCCGGAGCTGCGTCCGGAGGATGTGGACGAGAACCTGCTGCGCTTTACTTGCTATGTGGCGGTCTGTTATACGGTGTATGGGGCCAGCGATAATACGATTATAACCGAACACTACCTTGATCTGGTTTCCCAGCTCCGCCCAGATATGGTGAAGCAGCTGAAAACAGCTGGCAGCGGCAAATTGCCAAAGGACATCCAGCGGCGTAAGACAGAGCATTTCACCGCATCGGCCAATGATGTGTTTGCTACCATCCGCATCACCGCCAGGGACTCCACCGAGGAGTGCTATGCTGAAATCCTGGACTACCTGTGTGCGGTGCTGGAACAGGAGGAATTCCCCCGCAGTTACTCGGTGGAGTTCCGTGGGAAGGAAAAACTCTATCTGCCCATTCCCGGTCTGCCCAAAAAGGGCGTCAATCAGCTCTTTGCCTGTGCTGTGCAGCACCCTGATCTTCATCCGGCTATGGAGCGATACGCTCGTTTGGCTATGCGGGAGTTTGAGTGGTATCAAAACCTTGCGGATGAAGCCTGTGCGATGCCCGGCACCTTCGCCGTGTTTGCCCTGGGGCTGGAGGGAGAACCGTGGGCACCGCTGGTGACGGAGTATCTGGATCTCTGCGATGACGAGCACTCCTCCCTGCAAGGGAAATTCCTTCATGCCTTGATCCGAAAGTTTGGGTTCCAACCATGGACGCTGGGGGTATTGGTGCGGGGCGCATTATCTATGCAGTGGCTGGAGCCTGCCAGAGAATTCCGCAGCCTGATCGCCAATGGGGAAAGCCTGGATGCATTGCTGGCAGTCAAGCGCCGCTTTTCCGCTTATCTCCTGCCGGAAGAAAACGAAGACCCGAAATTCCGGGCCATCGCTTGGCAGAGCCTGCTCTGGGCCATCTGGGGGCAAGCCTCTGAAACGGCGGCAGCAAGGTCATTAAGACGGCTCCGAAGGAACTGAGAGAAAGGTATCAGGAAATTTTTTCAATAGACTATAAGGAGGACTCGGATGAGTGAAGTAAGCTATTCAAATGTACCTCCCATGATGGCTGCCATCAAAAGTGGTGACATAGAGGCGATTCGTTCCCTGCTTCACGCAGGGCATTCTCCCAATGAGCCACAATGCTATCAGGTAATGATTGGAGATTGGCCGCGGGATGACGAAGCCTTTCCGCTGGAATTGGCTGTACTGGAAAATCGGATGGACATGGTACAGCTCCTGATCGAATGCGGAGCAGATTTGACCCATAACCCGGAAGAATTGCTTTGTGGTTCCCTGCGCAGTCAAGACCTAACCCTGTTTTCCTTTTTGGTAGATGTGGGAGTCAGAATCCCCGCAACGCAAAGGGATATATGCAGGCTGTTTCTCCACTTGGTGGATCGGGATGAGCCTAATGTACTCCCCATTTTGAAAAGGATGGGCATGGATTTGAAACAATACGGCGGTGAAGCCCTGCGCAGTATGGCGAGCCATGGAAATCAGCTGCTGGTGGAGTATCTGATTCAAAACGGGGCGGACATCAACTATCACAAGCCAGATATGGTGTTTCCCTACGCTTCGACTCCTGTCACTGAAGCTGCACGGCACAACGATTTTTCTATGGTGCGCTGGCTTGTGGAACAGGGTGCAGACATCACCATCCCGGATAAATACGGTGACCGGCCCTACACCGTGGCAGTACAGAACAAAAATCAGGAAATGGCCGCCTACTTAAAAGCTCTGGAGCCGGAGGAATGGCATAACGAACAGGAAAAAGCGCGTCAACTCATGCCTTACAAGCTGCCTGCCAAGCTGGTGGAATACTTGAAGACCGGCCCCTTGCGTCTGGAATTTCCAGAGCGGGAACTGGTGAAATGGGCGGAACTGTACCCCTACATGGATGTACAGGAGATGACCTGGAAACGGAAAAAGTTGCTCTCCCTTATGGCGAAAATGGACAATTACAGCGACTATTTGCTGCTGTGGAGTCCCAGAGATAAGAAACTCTGGTATCTGGACATTGAGCATAAGGAGTTTCATCCGTTAGCCAAATGGGAGGAATTTATTGCTGATCCCGGAAAATATCTCAATGGAATGATTGAGGGCGAGTTTGAGGAATAAGGAGAGAAGCAAAATGGAACAGGCATACTGCACCGCAGTTTTCTGGCGCGGCGGAGAAAAGATTGATCTGAATGGACTAAAACCAGATGCGGTACGGTGTCTGTCTGTGACGGGAGAGCGGAAGGTGAATCTGTCCTTCCTGCGAGATTATCCCAATCTGGAGGAACTGACCCTAATGGAAAAGTGTGAGGGTGTAGAAGTTCTCTCCGGGCTAAAGCAGCTTCATACACTGTCCCTATGGCTGTCGGCCCCTGTTTCCTGGGACAATGTTTCTCTCCCCGGCCTGCGTGTTCTCCACCTGCGTGGGGAAAAGAATGGCGACATCACCCCACTTCTCACCAGCATTACCTATCTCCATTTGGAGGAAATGCGGAAAACGGAAGATATTGCCCCTTTCCTGACTCCAGCGACCCGGCTTCAGAAACTCTATCTCCAGGCACTTCCAGCTGTGCAGGAACTACCGGCTCTGGAGGGGCTTCCTTCCATTTATGCCCTGAAACTCTATGAACTGCATAAACTCAGCGATTTGTCCGCCCTATCTCTCAGCCATTTGCGCTACTTTGCCGCCTCTCTGATTGCGGATAAACTCTCCGCTCAGGCGCTGGCAGATGCTGTGATGGCGATTCCCAATCTGGAGGCAGCCGCGCTCCAGCTGGCTGATCGCTCCGAGCGGCGCTATGGCGGTGTCCAAAAAGCCTTTGCCGCCGCTGGGAAGTCCCCACTGCTGCGGGAGGAAATCAGTGCTTTGACCACATGGCTGTCGCTGTAACACAACGGAAAGGAGGCGACCAGATTGTGTGAGAATGCGAAAATTCTTTGTCCTTACTGTTTGACAAGAGAAATTGATCCGGCACAGGCGATATGCTCTGTTTGTTATTCAAAAGAGGATAAATTGGAACGAGGCAGTTGGGATGATCTGCGGAAGCGCAAGAATACCGATGAAATCCAGATGTTTACCATAGCCAAGAAAGTAGATGAAGCGTTCCAGGTACCAGAAAATAAAGCCTATGCCTGTAGAGAGAAACACGAAATGATTCAGGCTGAGGCTTTGGAGCGGGAAATGGAGGCTTTTCACCGGCGGCGAATTCTCTGTATGGCGGAGATATTTTCCAAGATTGATTGTAGCAGCCTCTTTCCCAGCTACATAGAACTGGATACCTATTTCAAGAATGTGTGGGATTATGCCCATCAGCGCATTGCCGCAGAACAGCTCAGAGAGGTTCAGGAGTATCTGCGGTCACAGATTCCATGGAAATCCCTATCCAGTCAGCGGATGGATCTGGGGGCAGAACTTCTCAACTTTTGGTGCGGAGAAGATGAGTTGGATTGGGGCTATTCTCAATATTTTGAGATTGCAGCAGGTAATCTCAAACCGTTTATTGCAATGACCTTATTCACAAAGATTCTGTGTAAGCATTTTCCAGATGTAATGTCTGCGCCAGTCAAGCGGCTGAGCAGCAAACTTTGAGTCACTAAAAAGGGGGTACTTTCATGCCAGACTGGGCACAAATCATATTCGATGCGCTGGACATTCTGAAATTTGACGGAGCCGTACAGGACACTCTGGCGGAACTGCGAGAAAAATGGGGCGCGCAGGTCCCGGCGCTGCTGGATGAACGCTTTGATGCCGTTGGCGTTCAGTATATGAAGCTATCCCATGAAAAAGGGGCGGCGGCATTGGGGCAGGAGCTGTCTGCCTTCGGCTGGGCACTGTATAACCTGGACGATGAGGACGAGTATCTGTTTGCCTTAATCCCAGAAGAAGAACGCAGCGAATGGGAACGCTACTGCAAAAAGCAGGGGCAATATTGCCACCTGATGAAACAGCAAGGGCGAAAATGGGGCGACCATGCCAAGGAGCAGGACCCTGGGAAGCTGATGCCCTGCGAGGAATACATACTTCAGGATGAGTACGATTATTTCTTCAACTCCCTGGCGGGTGATTTTGCGGCGGGCGAATGGAAAAACCAGGATGCAGAAGAATGGAAAAACGGCTGTGTGGCCGATCTGCGCCAGCGTCCGCCGCAAGTAATCCGCTCCCACAGCTTGCCGCACCTTGGGTGCCTTACCTATTCCCCGGAACATGAACTATATGCTGCATCGAGGGCCGCTGGCAGCGGGACGATTGGCCGAGCATTACTGAGCAAGAATCCAGCCACGCTCAACTGGGCCGAACCGTCCCCCATTGGATATGACGGTCCACCCCAGACCCTGTGCTGGGCTGACCATTCCCTCTGGGTGGGTGATCCCACCAACGCTACACGGATTGAACTCACCGACCGGGGCACCTGTCAGGATGTGAAAAACTGGCCCCTGCCGGAAGATGGATGGAGCACCAAATACCATTGTGGCATCGTGACAGACGGGCTGGGCCGGGTCTACTTTTCCAACGAGTGGTACAAGGGGCAGATTTACCGCTGGGAAAACGGCAAGGTAACAAAACACACCTTCTCTCTGGACGGATACGACCATCTCTCCGAGGCCGTTCCCGTTCCCGGCACAGGCCGCATTACCATGATCCACGCAGTCAGTGGCAAGTGGCGGATGGAAGAATGCCTGCTGGAACTGGATATGGACACCGGGCGGTGCCGAATTGCCCCCCTGCCTGGAATGGGCGAGGGGCTGAAACTTCGCTGGTTTACCGGGGACTGGCTGCTGGTGCAGGGAAACGGCGAGATCCTCTCCGATGACTTTGCCCAGCTCATCAATAGGAACACCCGTGAAGTGCTGCGTATCCGTCCGGGAATGTTCGGCGGGGAGGACATGCAGCACATTGGAATACTCACCGATGGCACGGTGGTCATCGTCACCCGGCGGGATAGGGTTGGGCCGGTATTTCGTTATCCCATCGACTTCTGGGGCTTCCTTCGGATGGCAAACAAGCCCAAAAAGCTGGAATGGCGGGAGTACAAAGAAGTGTACCCGAATCTGCCCATCTTTCTACCGCCCAAGGCCACGGAGCGAAAAATCATTCTCAAAAAAGACAGCCTGACTATCCTGGGGTCGGTATTTACGCCGCCGTTTACCCTTTCGCAGCTTTCGGAAAAGCTGGGGCCCGCCCGCATTGTCCTGCAAAATGGAACACGGAAAAGCCCCATTACAGGCCGAGAGAGTCCCTATACCCAGGCACTTGCTTTGTGGGACGAGCTTGGACTCCAGGGCTGGTTAGATGAAGATGAGCAGACCATCAAAACCCTTGGTGTCCGGGTAGCGGCACAGGGAGAGTATGCGGTTCGGCAGACATTTGACGGAACGGTTTGGATCGGGTCCAAGGACTACCGGGAGGCCAGTTGGAAGGATTTCGCCGGATTTGCCCATACCCTCAAATTAGGCGGCTTTACCGTTTATACCCGCTTGCCGGGTCCTGTTTCAGAGGAGCAGTCAGCGCAGAAAGCAAAGCTGGAGGCCCTCTCCGCCATGGTGCAGATCAGCTGGAAAGAGCCAGAGCAAAAGGCGGCGAAAGCGCAGAAATACAAGTTATCCAAGCCAACTGAACCAGTGCTCACCTTTACCAGCTTCAACTTCAAGCTGGCGGTCATGGAAGTCCTGATGTACGAGAAAGGCTTACTGGCTCCTAAACTGGATGCCCATGAGTTTGCCAGAGAGTATAGCCGACGCAAGATCGACATTGACGCGGAAGGGTATGAACCCATCCCAGAGATTCGGAAGTGGCTGGAGAAATACCCTGTCCCGGAGCGGTTGGCCCCGGAGGTCACAGAAATCGAGATGGATGGCGGCAGCGAGATTTATACCCAGCTCTGTCCGTTCTGGGATGGCGAGGATGGAGCCTTTGATCTTAATACCATTACGGAGGCGGAACTGCGCCAGTTCCCCAATCTCAAACATATTACCCTCATGTCCTCCAAGCCGGAACAGGTGCTGCCCGTTCTGGAACGGTGCGGTATCAAGGTAGACTTGCTGTGAGGTGAAAGCATGAAAGCGAAACTAAAAGTGATAAAGAACTGGGAGTTTGAGGAATTTGAACTGACGGGAACTTCCTTCAAATACAGCCCGACTGGATGCAAAGGTATGGTAGCCCGCAGCGAGGATGAAATTGTGTTTTGGACCTATCATCTCGTGCAAAAGTGCAGCGGCGTTTTGTGGGTCAAAGGCGAAGTTTCCAGGTGGATTCCCAGCCCGGAGCCGAAAGAGCAGCAAGATGTTTGGGAAGATCCTGTCTTGCTCTCATGCGACAGAGGAATACTGTTGGTTTGCCCGGCCAGTAAATCCCTTTGGTGGATGCCGCAGATGGATGGAGAGTGGATTCCGATCCCCATGGATAACTGGTGTGCCCAGGGTATTCCCAAGCCAGTGGCAGTCACCGGAAGCCAGGGCGTTTTCCCTATTGTGTGCCGAGTGGACAACTCCGCTGATGCGACCAACAGTTTTACCAGCCTGACGGTAGACTTTGAAACCATGACTGCACACTGGGCAGAAAGCGGCTCTTGCGTATACAGCAAAGCAGGAACCCGACAGACCCATTTGGCGGCGGTAGAGCGAGCTGGCGGCAATTTTGCCCAGGCAGACTTTCACTACAACTATCCTATGATTGGCTCCATACTGGAACAGAACGGACAGTTTTATGCCTTTTTTGGAAAGCAGCACCATCAATCCGGCGGGTCTTTCTCTCATGGGCTACTATTGGTATCTGGAACTGGAGGAAAACGGACTATTCAAAAAGAAACTGTGGGGCAAAGATAATTTAAGCCGCCTGCCCGGAAAACACGGGATGCGCGGAAAATTCTCCGGTGACAGGACTTGCCTGATCCTATCTCCCATTTTTAAGAATGATGACTGGAAGGGTAAACAAAAGGTGCTGCGCCTTTCGGATTTGGTGCTGATCGACCTTGCCATGCCCCGTGGATACGCTTCCTTCCATGTGCTGGATGTATGGGGAAATCGGGCATTTCTCAGCGATGAGAAAGACAAGCTGGTTCTTTGTGAAATGACCTTGGAACAGTTATGAGGTAAACCAATGGAATTATTTGCAAAAAGAATGACTTGGGAGCTGGACAATGAGGAAGGACTGTCCTGCCTGTCCTTTGAACTGGAGGATGGCTACTTTACACTCTCCCGCAAGACCGGCGCGGAAACACTCCGCTTGGAAATGAATGATCCAGCCAATGGTCAGTTGATTGACCCGGACTGTTTTGAATATGCCCTTGATAATACCAGGTTTCGTCTAAATATCGTGCGGAACAACCGAAAAGTTCTGCGGTATCTGGAAGAACACCACATCAACACGGAGTTGTATGGAGTAATCGTCCTTCACTACACTCCTCTCAGCAAGCCACAGCTTGAATCATTATCTGCCGTGGTTCTTAGACTGTTTTTCGGTGAACTGTTTTTTTTAGGCGGAAACAGAAGTGTCGTTGGCAGAAATCATGCGAGGGGATAACTATGGTTAAAATTCATCGTATTTGGTTCAATACGGAGAGAATGGACAGAGAGGATCACTACAAAATCACATTATTCAGTCGCCCTCGTGTATCTATTCATGTGGACGAGTACATTTGGAGTTTCATCGAAGAAAACATTGTGAAGCCACACAAGCTTATGCGCAGTGAGAAGCATGGGTATCTGTTGGACATTTCGTTTGACCAATTTGACCCGGCAAAACACCGATATTATCCGCTTTCCCCGTACAACGGGCCGCTTCGGGAAGGTGTCGAGATGGACAGCGCAAACAGAAGCTATTTCCGTGAGGATTTTGTAGGCGGCAAGGATCGGACTACCTGGTTCTCTCCCAATAAAATATGGACAAACTGCGGCGACAAGGTCCTGAATGTGGACATCAAAGCCGCCAATGTAAGCGAGAGCATCACCCCCAGAGAATACGCAGACTTGCTGTTCGATGGGATTGGGGCAGCATTGGTGTTTAACTTCAAAAGGCTCAAGCGCGAGGAGTTTGATGGGCTGAAGCCCAAGATTGACTGGAGCATCGTAGAAAGCTTCCCCTTTCCCGCACCCTTTGAGGAGCAGCGGTACATTGGGGATGAAGGCGAAATTCATGTGTATTCCTGGGATGGCCGAAAGGAAACGACCCTTGTTGGTCCCTATTCCGTGCGGGAGTTGTATCTGGAGCATTTCGGAGAATCGTGAGGAGGAATTTTGCCGTGCAAGTCTGGTCAAAGATGGATTTTGACACTGGAAAGGTCATTTTTCTGGATGCCACGCGAAAAGAAGATATGCTGCAAGTGGAATATCCGAACTGCTTTCTGCTGGATATGGGCTGGTATCAGGACAGATACATCATTTCTGTCATTCATAACTTCGATTGGGCGAATCCAGTCCAGCAGTATGAAACGACAGAAACAAATCAGCTTCCCAAGCTGTTGACGGAGGCGGTTCGCCTTGTGGAAAAGGAATCACAGTCTGCCGGAGCAAATTGAAAGAGGTCTTGTTATGAACGAGAATTTATTTCGCCCACAATTTGATACATTAAAACTGTCAGATAAGCTCTGGCTGATGCAGACGCTGGCGACTCGTTATAATTTGACATTCAAAGAACTATACGCCTTTTCCCGCTGGGGACAAAGCTGCACCACCGGCCTGTTTGAAAAAGGTGGCCGGGAGTTTGTCTTTGTCCCAGGCGATACCGTGATTCTTGGCTGGGAGAGCTTTGTCCAAGGGATGGACAAGGCCAACCAAGAGGAACTGGCGGATATTTTTGCAGAAATCGAATATGAGGGCTCTGTGGAGGAATTTCTCCGGCAGGGCATGACCCCAGTACGCCAGGTGACCATCGGCCCCATGTTCGTAGGCAGAAAACTGGAGGAGATCGGCTGGGAAAGCGTACCTATGAACGACCCTCGCATCACCGCCCACCCCGACTGGCTGGAGAACTTGCAAAAGTGGGCGGGCCAGAACAGCCAGAGTTTTGAGATACATGAAACTGTCCGCTTTGAACGCAATGGTGATAGCTGGCGAGCGTGGCTGTGCCATCCCATGACCTACGCAGAGTTTCAGCGATTCCTGTTGTGGGAGGTGGCAGCCAGCCTTCCCACGCCGGATGAGTGGGCCTATCTGTGCGGAGGCGGATGCCGCACCCTGTTTCCATGGGGGGATGGACTGGACCACAAGATGAAACTGCACCACTTTGAAAGCGAGGAAGATCAGGGCAAGCCATACAACATGGAGCAGGCTAACTTCTTTGGTCTGTCTATTGCCTACGACCCCTATAAGCGAGAGTTGGTAGACGGGAAAACATTGACCACCTGCGGCGGTGACGGTGGCTGCAATATCTGCGGTGGGCTGGGCCCATTTCTCGGTTTCCTACCCTGTTCGCCCCACTGTAAGCCAGAAGTGCAGGAGGACAATGAACTAAACGGAGATTATGACTTTTATCGGCCTATCATTCGGT
>ENA-OQHF01001038-OQHF01001038.1-human-gut-metagenome-genome-assembly--contig:-NODE-1038-length-15862-cov-2.219256_pt1 | contig 15862 bp, 15 predicted proteins | sample MGYA00242559_ERZ504709 | MGnify/ENA primary metagenome ERZ504709 (study PRJEB26092, sample SAMD00036203) | human gut metagenome | host: Homo sapiens | study: EMG produced TPA metagenomics assembly of... | reverse complement strand
ACAAAGGGATACAGCTTCATCGTGATATTCTGCGCCAGAACGCCGAAAAGCGGTGAAAGGAGCGTGCTGCCGGTGTAGGCGGCGGCCATCTGCAGGCCGGTCATTGACATGCTGAGATTCTTGCCGAAGTTGGACGGCGTCTCGTGAATGATGCTGGGGTAGATCGGTGCGCAGCCCAGTCCGGCGACCACAAGGCCGACCGGCAGCAGCGCATTGCCGAAGGGCAGCAGGATCAGCACAATACCCACGGCGTTCAGAAGCTGTCCCATGCGGATCATCTGCTGATCGTTGAATTTCATCGTCAAAAAGCCGCTGAAAAACCGTCCGACTGTGATGCCTACGTAAAACAGGCTCGCCCAGCTGGCGGCGGTCATTGCGTCCAGACCGCGGGTCAGGGTGCAGTAACTGGCGGCCCACATACCGGCGATCCCCTCAACACCGCTGTAAAACGCAAAACAGAGCATTACCTCCGGCACACCGGGGACTTTCAGCAGTTCGGAAATCGTGCGGTGTTCCGGGGTAAACTCCTCCCCCGCTCTGGCGTCGGCGGGGGTTTGCCACAGCGGCAGGCTGAACAGCAGCAACGCCGTCAGCACAAACTGCAGAACGGACACTATGCGGTAGCCGTTCTGCCAGGTGCTGCCCGCCAGCGCCAGCCCATGATGACCGGGCCGCCCGCCGCGCCGATGCCCCACCATGCAGTGCAGCCAGCTCATGTGGCGGCTTTCATAGTGCAGGGCCACATAATTGTTCAGCGCGGCGTCCACACTGCCCGCGCCGAGGCCATACGGGATCGCCCACAGGCAGAGCTGCCAGAACTGGGTGCAGGCGGAAAAACCGAACAGTGCCACAGCAGTTGTGGCGACGCTGAGCGCTGTGACCCTGCCGGTGCCGAGCTTATTGTTAAGCCAGTCGCTGGCCAGGCTGGACACGATGGTCCCGACGGAGATGATCATGGACACGCCGCCCGCCCAGGACACGCCCGCGCCGAGCTGCGGATACATGCTGGGCCACGCCGCGCCCAGCAGCGCGTCCGGCAGGCCCAGGCTGATGAACGCCAGATAGATGACCGGCAAAAGCAAAGATACCATACGAAAACCTCTTGACTTTCTGTAGTTGTGATATTATGATTATATCATCAAATTGCGGAATATACAGGCACTAATTCCGCAAAATCTCGGTACAATTTCACCAAAAACGGAGGCGAGCAAGAAATGGCACTGTCGCTGTGCAGAACGACCGTGGACGATTCGGCGCGGGAGCTGATGGAGCATGGCACCGCCGCCTTCCCCATCGCCTGTTATCACGACGATTTGCAGGCCGAGCCCGTGCCGTGGCACTGGCACGAGGAATTGGAGGTACTGGTCGTCAGCGAGGGCATGATCTTGGCGACGGCAGGCGGCGAGAAATTCCGCTTGGGAAAGGGCGAGGGGCTGTTCATCAACGCAGGGGTGTTGCACGGCGACTGGCCGCTGAATGCGGGCAGCTGCCGCCTGCACAGCATGGTGTTCCACCCACGGCTGGTGGGCGGCAACCCGGACAGCGTGTTCTGGCAGAAATATCTGCAGCCGCTGCTGACCGACCCCAGCCGTCCCTGCGCCGTGCTGCGCCCCACGGTGGACTGGCAGCACGAGGCCATCGAGGACATGGAGCGGGCGTTCCGCGCGGTGGTGAACGAAATCCCCGGCTACGAGTTCAAGACCCGCGCGGCGCTGTCGGAGATGATCTTCCAGCTGGTCAGCCACGCTCCGGCGGTGCAGGCCATGCCGAAAAAGGCACTGCGCAACGCCGACCGCATCAAGACGATGCTGCAATTTATCCAAGAGCATTACGCCGAGGACATCTCGGTCAAACAGGTCGCGTCCAGTGCGTCCATCAGCCCCAGCGAGTGTCTGCGGTGCTTCCACGATATGATCGGCACGACACCGAATCAGTATCTGCGCGACCAACGCGCCCAGCGCGCGGCGGAGCTGCTGTGCGGCACGGGACTGCGGGTGACGGAAATCGCGATGCAGTGCGGTTTTCAGGACGCGAGCTACTTTGCCCGCGCCTTCCGCCAGGTCTACGGCTGCGGCCCGACGGAGTATCGCAGAAAAGCACGAAGGGAAAAATAAAACTACCGCCGTCAGTTCCCTGACGGCGGTAGTTATTTTATCGGGAATTAACCGTTATTCTTGCGGGTCTTGATTTCGTCCACGACCTGGTTGATGAAAGCATCCAGATCCATCGTGGTGGTCTCGCCCTTGCGGTCACGGACGCTGATGTTGTTGGACTCGACCTCTTTTGCGCCCAGAACCAGCATATAGGGCACGCGGTCAACCTGCTGGGCCTGGCGGATCTTGTAGCCAATCTTCTCGTTGGACTCATCCAGCACAACGCGGACACCGGCGGCCTGCAGCTTGGCGGTGACGTCCTTCGCGTAGTCCAGCGTCTTTTCGCTGACGGGCAGAACCTTGACCTGCGTCGGGGCCAGCCAGGTCGGGAACGGGACCCTTGCCGTCGTCCTCGCATCAGGTAAGCCATGAAGCGGGTCCAGCAGAAGCCGAGGATTGCCGCGATGCACGCACGATCGGGGTCTTTTCGCTGCCGGTCCTTGTTCCACGTAGGTCCAGGTGGAACTTGGCGGGCAGGCAGAAGTGCCAGCTGGCAGGTGGACAGCGTGTACTCGGCACCGACGGCGGGCTGGATCGTTGACGTCCAGCTTCGGGCCGTAGAAGGCAGCCTCGCCGATCTCCTCGGTGAAGTGGATGCCCAGCTCGGTCAGGACCTCGCGCAGGGCGTTCTCGGCGTGGTTCCACATAGCGTCGTCGTCATGGTACTTCTTCTTGTCGGCGGGGTCGCGCAGGGACAGCACGCAGCGGTAATCCGTGATGTTGAAGTCCTTATAGACGTCGAAAATCAGCGCGCAGACGTTGGCAACCTCGCTCTTGATCTGCTCGGGCGTGCAGAACAGGTGCGCGTCGTTCTGGCAGAAGTGGCGGCCACGCTCGATGCCCTTCAGTGTGCCGGAGGACTCATAGCGGAAGTCGTGGGCGATCTCGCCGATGCGGATGGGCAGCTGGCGATAGCTGTGGGGCTGGTTGGCGTAGATCATCATGTGGTGGGGGCAGTTCATCGGGCGCAGGACGTAGCTCTCGCCCTCCATCTCCATGGCGGGGAACATGTTCTCGCGGTAGTGGTCCCAGTGGCCGGAGGTCTTGTACAGGTTCACGGTGCCGATGCAGGGGGTCATGACGTGCAGGTAGCCGCGCTCACGCTCCTTGCCCTTGATGTAAGTCCTCCAGCTGCTGCCAGACGGTGTAGCCGTTGGGCAGGAACATCGGCAGGCCGCGGCCAACGAGGTCGTCGGTCATGAACAGGCGCATCTCCTTGCCGATCTTGCGGTGGTCGCGCTCACGGGCCTCCTGCTGCTGCTTCTCCCAGGCGTCCAGCTCCTCCTGATTGTGGAAGGCAACGCCGTTGATGCGGGTCAGCATCTTGTTCTCTTTGTCGTTCTTCCAGTAAGCGCCGGACTGCTGGGTGATCTTGAAGGCCTTCAGTGCCTTGGTGTAGCACAGGTGGGGTCCGATGCACATGTCAACGTACTCGCCCTGCTGGAAGAAGCTGAACTCGGTCTCGTCGGCCAGGTCGGCGATATGCTCGATCTTGTAGTGCTCCTGACGCTCCTCCATCAGCTTGACGGCCTCGTCACGGGGCAGGATGAACGGTTTGATGGGAAGATTCTCTTTGCAGATCTTCTTCATCTCTTTCTCAATGGCGGCCAGGTCGTCGTCGGTCAGTTTGGTGTCGCCGAGGTCGACGTCATAGTAGAAGCCGTTCTCGGTGGCAGGGCCGAAGGCAAAGTCCGCCTGCGGGTAGAGACGCTTGATGGCCTGCGCCATGATATGGGCAGCCGTGTGGCGCAGAACGTGCAGTTCTTCCTCCTGCGGGCACTCGGCGACGGTACCGTCCTTGTAGATGATCTTCATAATTGTACGCTCCTTTTGCAATTGCACAAAAAATGCAAATAAAAAATGCTCCATCCCTCGCTTACAAAAGGGATGAAGCATATAGCTCCACGGTTCCACCCAAATTGCGCTTATATCTTATATAAAAGGTAAGCGCCGCTCGTACCGGCTGTAACGGGCCGTACCCGGCGGAGGTTCGCCCCCCGCGCTCGGCAGTGGTAAGGCTGCAGGCCGCTACAAAACCGCTTGCACCACGCGGCGTACCGCGGCGGTTCTCTCTTGTGCAGGACCTCGCATCCCGTTTGTCTGCCTCATGGCTTTGTACAGGATGAAGTTAAGTTATTTATAGCACAAGTGCGGCTTTAAGTCAAGTAGAAAAATTTGGAATGTTGAGGTTGTAGGGGCCGCACATGTGCGGCCCGCAACGTAAAGGCAAGCAGGCGTCTGTTGTAAAGCTGCGGGCCGGGCATGCCCGGCCCCTACATTTATACCTCCGCCAGTTTGCACAAAAAACTTTCCACTCCCCTGCTCTGCCCATGTAAAACGCCGAAGTTATTAAATATACATTGACTTTACATATTTATGCAGTTATACTGTATACATCAACCAAGTGAGGGCTTGGGAAGGTACAAACATTTGAGATACATTGAATCGAGGAGATCATCATGAAAAAAATCACTGCTCTGATGCTCAGCTCCGCTATGATGCTGAGCCTGGCCGCCTGCGGCGGTTCCGCTTCCACCGAGACTGTTTCCAGCGAGGCTGCTTCTTCTGAGGCTGCATCCTCCGAGGCCGTTTCCACCGAGGAGGCCGCTTCTGCCGACGCTGCCGCGGTGACCACCGTCAACGCCGGCAAGCTGACGATGTCCACCAATGCCGCCTTGCCCCCCGTATGAGATGACCACCGACAACGGTGATTTCGAGGGCATCGACATTGAGGTTGCGGGTGCCATCGCCAAGAAGCTCGGCCTGGAGCTGCAGGTCGACGACATGGACTTTGACGCCGGCCCTGCTGGCCGCCCAGAACGGCAAGAGCGACATGGTCATGGCCGGTGTCACCGTCACCGACGAGCGCCTGAAGGTCATGGACTTCTCCGACACCTACGCCGAGGGCATCCAGTCCATCATCGTGCCTGAGGGCTCCGACATTGCCACCGCTGACGACCTGTCCGGCAAGGCCATCGGCACCCAGCGCGGCACCACCGGTTACCTCTACTGCACCGATGACTTCGGTGAGGAAAATGTCATCGCCTATGATGACGGTCTGACCGCTGTGCAGGCCCTGAACAACGGTCAGGTCGACGCCGTCGTCATCGACAATGCCCCCGCCCAGGAGTTCGTTGCGGCCAACCCCGGCCTGAAGATCCTTGACACCGCTTACGCCCAGGAAGATTACGCCATCGGCGTTGCCAAGGGCAACACCCAGCTGCTGGACGCCATCAACGGCGCTCTGGAGGAGCTGCAGGCCGACGGCACCCTGCAGGCCATCGTGGACAAGTACATCACCGCTGAATAAGCGCTTTGCAGCAAGCGGAAAGGCACGCCGGTATCCCGGCGCGCTTTTCTTTTATTTAGTGTGATTTTTCCCGGAAATATGGTATAATACAAATATCGCGCTGTAGGGGCCGCATATATGCGGCCCGCAACCTTCCCGCAGGCAAGAGTTTGCCGGAAAGCCGCGGGCCGGGCATGCCCGGCCTCTACAGGTGTGCTGAATTCAAACAGAAAGAAAGGTTGTGTTGCGGATGGAAGCACAGTTTGAAGCGCTTTCGGAGCTGGTCAAGAACGGCCAGAAGCTGAACTTCGGGCAGGACTTCTTCGTAAAATTTTACCAGGCATTTCTCTACTCGGACCGCTGGCAGCAGTACATCAAGGGCGTGGGCACGACCCTGCTGGTCACGGCCATTGCACTGGTGCTGGGCGTTGTGCTGGGTGCCATCGTCGCTATGGTCCGCGTGGGTTACGCGCAGCAGAAGCCCCACCACCGCAACCCGATCCTGGGCATCTTCAACGCAGTGGCGCAGGTGTATGTCACAGTCATCCGCGGCACGCCCATGATGGTGCAGCTGCTTATCATGAGCATGGTCATCTTTGCCAGCAGCCGCAACTTCACGATGGTCGGCGCACTGGCACTGGGCATCAACTCGGGCGCCTATGTGTCGGAGATCATCCGCGGCGGCCTCATGGCCGTTGACCCGGGCCAGATGGAGGCGGGCCGCAGCCTTGGTCTCAACTATATGACCACGATGTTTGAAATCATCATCCCGCAGGCCATTCGCTCCATCCTGCCTGCGCTGGGCAATGAGTTCATCATGCTGCTGAAGGACTCCTCGCTGATCACGGTCATCGGTGGCAAGGAACTGCTGTATGCCGCGCAGGGCATCATGAACCGTACCTATGAGCCTATGTTCCCGCTGCTCGGCGTGGCCGCGACCTATCTGGTGCTGGTCATGCTGTTCAGCGCACTGCTTGCAAAATTTGAGAGGAGGCTGGCGCAAAGTGATAGACGTTAAAGGACTGCAGAAGAACTACGGCGGCCTGCAGGTGCTCAAGGGCGTGGACCTGACCATCAACAAGGGCGACTGCGTTGTGCTGGTCGGCCCCTCGGGCTGCGGAAAATCCACGTTCCTGCGCTGCCTGAACCGTCTGGAGGAGCCGGACGGCGGCCATGTCATCTTCAACGGCAAGGAAGTCACCGACCACGACATTGACCATGTGCGCCAGAAGATGGGCATGGTGTTCCAGCATTTCAACCTGTTCCCCCACCTGACGGTGAAGAAGAACATCACGCTGGCCCCCGTGCGTCTAGGCCTGATGAAGCAGCCTGAGGCCGACAAGAAAGCCATGGAGCTGCTGGAGCGCATCGGTCTGGCCGACAAGGCCGACACCTACCCCAACATGCTGTCCGGCGGGCAGAAGCAGCGCATTGCGATTGTGCGCGCGCTGGCCATGAACCCCGACGTGCTGCTGTTTGACGAGCCGACCTCCGCCCTTGACCCCGAGATGGTCGGAGAGGTTTTGGAGCTGATGAAGGAGCTGGCCCGCGGCGGCATGACGATGGTCTGCGTCACCCACGAGATGGGCTTTGCCCGCGAGGTCGCAAACCGCATCATCTTCATCGATGAGGGCATCGTCAAGGTCGATAAGCCGCCGAAGGAGTTCTTCGCCAACCCCGAAAATGAGCGCTTGAAGGCATTTTTGTCAAAAGTGCTGTAAATTTGTATAGAAAGCGGTCTGCCGATGGATTTTCGGCAGACCGCTTTTTTGCCTGCGGAAACGCCCCCGGGCGGATATGGAATCCGCCCCTACGCTTTCACCGCGCACGATATTCTGCTGCTATTATATACGCCCCGGCAAGTTGATTCTTTGCGCAAAATGTGGTAAAATAGCACTATTACTATGGATAACTATGCAACCACGATTTTACACATAAGGAACAGGTATTTTTATGGCTGAAAATCTGCAAACCACCCGCCCGGCTGACGAGGGCTGGACTACGGTCATCCGGCCCAAGACCGGCTGGTTCGACATCGACCTGCAGGAGCTCTGGCGCTACCGCGACTTAATTATGATGTTCGTCAAGCGCAACTTTACCGTGCTGTACAAGCAGACGATCCTGGGCCCCGCGTGGATCATTCTGAACCCGCTCATCACCACCGTGATTTTCAACGTTGTGTTCGGCGGCATGGCCAACATGCCCACCGACGGCGTGCCCGGCTTTTTGTTCTACATGGCCGGCAATACGGTGTGGACCTTCTTTGCCAACTGCGTCAACAATACAGCCAATACGTTTGTGACAAACTCACAGATTTTTGGCAAGGTGTACTTCCCGCGCCTGACGATGCCGGTCAGCCAAGTGCTGACAAGCCTAATCAACTTCGGCATTCAGGCGGTCATGTACCTGATCTTCTGGGTATACTTCTTTGCCACGGGCAGCGGCGTCACCTTTACGCTGTGGGTGCTGGCTGTGCCGTTCGTCGTGCTGGAGGTCATGCTGCTGGGTCTCGGCGTCGGCATCATCGTGTCGTCCTTAACGACGAAGTACCGCGATCTGGCGATTGCCGTCGGCTTCGGCGTGCAGCTCTGGATGTACGCCTCCCCCGTCGTCTATCCGCTGTCGATGCTGGATAACTCCCCGCGCCTGCGGGTGCTCGTCCAGCTCAACCCCATGACGTCGCCGATTGAGATTTTCCGCATGGCTACCTTGGGCACCGGCACGGTCACGACGTTCGGCATTGTGTACAGTCTGATTTTTACCGCTGCGGCGCTGGTTTTGGGCGTCGTGCTGTTCAGCCGCATTGAAAAGACCTTCATGGATACCGTGTAAGAAAGGGGCGCGTAACTATGTCTGCAAATGAAAAACGCCCTGTCATCGAGGTCACGGGGCTGAAAAAGCAATACAAGCTCGGCCAGATCGGCGGCGGCACGCTGACCCACGACCTGCAAAGCTGGTGGGCCCGTGTGCGCGGCAAGGAGGACCCGAACACCGTCATCGGCACCGACCAGCGGCTGTTCGGCCAGACGTTTATGGCGCTGAACGGCGTTGACCTGACTGTCTATCAGGGTGAGGCACTGGGCATCATTGGCCGCAACGGCGCGGGCAAATCCACGCTGCTCAAGCTGCTCTCCCGCATCACCGCCCCCACCGAGGGCGAAATCAAGATCCGTGGCCGCGTGGCCTCGATGCTCGAGGTCGGCACCGGCTTCAACAACGAGATGACGGGCCGCGAGAACATTTATATGAACGGCGCGATTCTGGGCATGACCCGCGCCGAGATCGACGCAAAGCTGCCGCAGATCATTGAATTTTCCGAGTGCGGCGACTTCATCGACACACCCGTCAAGCGCTATTCCAGCGGCATGTTCGTCAAGCTGGCCTTCGCCGTGGCCGCGCATCTCGACAGCGAGATCATGGTCATGGATGAAGTTCTGGCCGTCGGCGATATGAAATTCCAGCAGAAATGCTTAGGGAAAATGAGCGACGTCGCCAATCAGGACGGGCGCACGGTGCTGTATGTCAGCCATAATATGTCGACCATTCGTCAGCTTTGCACCCGCTGCGTCGTGCTGGACAAGGGCAGGGTCATCTTTGACGGCGACGTGGAGCAGGCCATCGCGGTCTACATGGACACCACCGACGTCAACGTTGTCCACTACGACCTGGCCGACGTCGCCCGCATGACGGGCAGCGCGGGCAAGCGGTTCCGGCTGGAAACGCTGGATTTCGTCGGCAAGGAGTCGAGCGTGTTTGCCGATACCGAAAAGATGCGGGTGAAAATCACCTGGCGCGTTTCGGAGCCGTTCGCAGGCATCCACATGAAGATGAACCTCCACGCGCGGGATTCGACGCCCGTCGGCATCACCCATCCCGTCGACCTCGGCCCCGCCGAGCCGGGCAAAATCTACACCTCTGTGTTTGAATTTGACCCGAGTCTGCTGGGCGAGGGACAGTATTTCTTCTATCTCGACATTTTTGACGGCGCGCTGGCCCACGCGGTCTGCCTGGACAAGCCCGTGACCGAGTTCGCCTTTGAGGTGACGAACAGCGACCTGACGATGCCCGAGTGGGCGTCCGGCTGGGGCCGCATCCACTTCCCGCCCGTCAAGCTCGTGCAGGAGTAACGCATGAAACCGAATTTGTACATCTGCCACACCGCGTATCAGGTCTTGGTCGATCTGCTGCGGGCCGGGCGCTGCGCCGGCAAGCCCCACACAATGGTGATGTCGGCCTCCGTGCCCGACACCGCCGCGCTGGCGGCACGTCTGGACGCGACGGGCGTGGTCAAGACTGTCCTTGTGGACGAGACGCGCTGGCCCGGGACCGTGACGGGGCTGTTTGCCCACCGGCGCGCGGCCCGCGCCTTTGAAAAGCTGTGCGGCTGGAAATTGAACCGTGCAGCGTTTGAAAACGTCTATATCCACAACGATTGGAGTGTGCTGGGCCGCTATTTGCAGGATTGCCGCGCCGGGTATATTCTGTGCGAGGACACGTTCGGCAGCACGCTCGGCCCTGACCAGCATCTTGTGACCGACCAGCGCGCCGCGGCGGATTTTGCCGCGAAGCAGCGCGGAAAAGGCTACCTGTACTGGGGCGACAGCCCGTGGTGCGTCCGCGTCGAGAGTGAGGACGCCGCGCGGTGTACGCTGTTTTCGGCGACCGCATGGTGACGGACAGCAAGTCCAAACTGTTAGAGAGCCTGACCGACGACGAAAAAAGCGATGGTGCGCCGCGTGTTTTTAAACGCAGCCCCTGCCCGCAGAAGGCAGACGGCGCGACGCTTTTGCTGCCCCGCAGCTTTGTGGCCGACGGGCTGATGACCCAAGCGGAGCAGGACGCGATGTTCAAAAGCGGTGGCGGAAAAAATACGCCGTTGGGCCGCTCTTTATCAAAGACCCCACCCCGCGGGACACGACGGATTACGCCGCCCTGTTCCCCGATGCAGTCATTCTGGAGCGCACGATGCCCAGCGAGGTGCTGAACTTCTGTCTCCCCTTCCATTTCGCCCGTGCCGTCACCGTGCAGAGCTTCGTCCTGCGCGGCTTCACCGCGGCGGATGAGAAGATCCTGCTGACGCTGGAGGAGGCGAGAGCACTCCTATAAGCGCCTGAGGATGTAGGGGCAAACCTTGTTCGCCCGTCAACTTTACGAAACAACGCTTTTTCGGGAAAGCTGTAAATGAGGCAAACAGCCGCGGGCGAGCAATGCTCGCCCCTACAGAGAGCTTCCCGCGGATATATTGAGGTATAAAACCATGAAAACAATCGCTGTGATCCCGGCGCGCTACGCCAGTACCCGGATGCCGGGCAAGCCGCTGGCCGATGTGCTGGGCAAACCGATGATCTACTGGGTCTACAAGGCCGCCAGGGCCTGCCCGAAGCTGGACGATGTGCTCATCGCCACCGACGACGAGCGCATTGCCGACGCCTGCAAAACCTACGATATGCGGTATATTATGACCAGCCCCGACCACGACACCCCCACCGGGCGCATCTGGGAGGTCAGCACCGTCGAGGACGCCGACCTCTACCTGCAGCTCATGGGCGACGAGCCGCTCGTCAACCCCGCGGCGTTCGACCTGATCCTGCCTGACACGCTGCCCGATGACCCCTATTACGTCGCAGTGCTGACGAACATTATGGAGCACCCCGCCGACGTCATCGACTTCTCGAACCAAAAGGTCGTGACGAACGCCGCACGGGAGATCCTGCTGATCTCCCGCAGCCCCATCCCCTACCCGAAGGGCACGCTGGATTTCGAGTACGAGAAGGTCACCGGCATTCAGCTGTACAGCAAGCAGGCGCTGAAATTCTACCATGATACGCCGAAATCTATCCTCGAAAAGGCCGAGGAAAACGACATGATGCGCTTTATCGAGAATGGCCACAAGGTACACGCCATCGTCAGCCCGTACAAGACGGTCAGCGTGGACACGCCGAAGGATCTGGCGCTGGTCAATGAAATTTTGAAGGAGAAGCAGCATGGCTGATATTAAACTGCTGGACTGCACCCTGCGCGACGGCGGCTATGTGAACAACTGGCAGTGGGGCTTCGGCTCGGCGCGCCGCATCATCCAGACGCTGACCCGCGCGGGCGTGGACATCGTCGAGGTCGGCTTTCTGCGCAATGTGGACGGCTACGACCCCGACGTGACGGTCTGCAACACGATTGAGGAGCTGAACCGCCTGCTGCCCGACGAGGGCCAGCGCGGCCACACGATGTACTCCGGCATGGCGATGCGCTCCAACTACGACATTGCCAAGCTGTCCCCCTACGACGGCCACGGCATTGAAATCATCCGTATCACCGCCCATGATTACGACATTAAGGACGGCATGGACTTTGCCCGCCGCATCAAAGAATTGGGCTACAAGGTCTCCATCAACCCCATCAACATCATGGGCTACAGCGACAAGGACCTGCTCTGGATCTTTGAGCAGGTCAACGAAATTCATCCGTGGCAGTTCTCCATTGTGGATACATTCGGCAGCATGCGCCGCCGCGATCTGGAGCGCATCGTCAGCATGGCTGACCATAATTTAGCCCCGGACATCCGTCTGGCGCTGCACCTGCATGAGAACATGGCGCTGAGCTTCTGCCTGGCGCAGGAATTTCTCGACAAGCATCTGCGCCGCGACCTGGCTGTGGACGGCAGCCTGATGGGCATGGGCCGCATCCCCGGCAATCTGCCGATTGAGCTGATTGCCGACTATATGAACGAGTACTTCGGCGGCCACTACAACATTGACGACCTCATGGATGCCATTCAGGACCACATTGCGCCCATCAAGGGCAACTGCGCGTGGGGCTACACCCCGGCGTACTTCCTGTCGGCCAGGTTCAATCTGCACCGCAACTATGCCGAGCATTACCTTGGCAAGGGCGATCTGACGAACCGCGACATCAACCATATTCTGGCGGCCATCGCGCCGAATAAAAAGACTGTGTTTGATGCCGCCTACGCCGACACGCTCTACACCGAGTACAAGAACCGCCGCATTGACGACGCAGGCGCACTGGCCGCCCTGCAGAGGGCCTTTGCGGGCAAGACCGTGCTGGTGCTGGCCCCCCGGCGGCAGCCTGGCTGCCGAGGCTGGCCGTGCCGCTGTAGCAGCCGCGCAGGCCGACGTGACAGTCTCGGCCAACTTTGTGCCGGATTTTGTGACGCCCGACTATGCGTTTTTCACGAACGCAAAACGCTTTGACGTGGATGCCGCCTACCCCTGCCCGCTGATCCTGACCAGCAACCTGCGCGCGACAAGGACGCGGCGGTGGTCAACTATGACCGGCTGTCCGCCACCGACGCGCAGGGCGGCAACAGCGGTGCTGATGCTGCTGCGTCTGCTGCGCCAGTGCGGCGCGGCGCGGGTGCTGCTGGCCGGTGCCGACGGCTAGCAGGCCGGGCACTGCCGCCTACGCGGACGAGGGCCTGCACACCCACACCGGGCGCGGTGCGGCCTACATGCCCAGATGGCGGGGGCCATCCGCGCGGCGGGCCTGCCCGTGGAATTTATCACCCCCAGCGAGTACGAGAGGGTCTGACGATGATACGACTGCTGGTGCTGGACGTGGACGGCACGATGACCGACGGAGGCGTCTACTACGATGCCACCGGCAATGAGCTGAAGAAATTTGCCATCAAGGACGGCGCCGGGCTGGTGCTGGCGCGCACGGCGGGCATCCGCGTGATGATCTGCACCGGGCGCGAGTGCGAGGCCGTGTGCCGCCGCGCCGCAGATTTGAAAATCACCGACATCTACCAGAATGTTGGCAAAAAAGCTGCGTTCCTGCGGGATTTCATGGCTGAAAACGGCTACGCGCGGGACGATGTCGCCTACTGTGGCGACGACCTGAACGATCTGGCGGCCATGGCGCTGTGTGGCTTTGTGGCCTGCCCGGCGGATGCCGCGCCGGAGGTGCGGGCGCGCGCCGACTATATCTGCCCCCAGCGCGGCGGCGAGGGTGCCGTCCGCGGAGCTGTGGAGAAGATCCTGCGCGGGGACGGACGCTGGAACGACGCTGTGAAAAAGGTGTTTCAGGTGGAATTGTAACGCTAAACTTGCGGGCGGCTGTAGGGGTCGATGCTTGCATCGACCCGCGGGCGGATGCGAGCATCCGCCCCTACGGCCTAACGGAAGGAGATTTCATGAAAAACAAAAAACATACCCCCCTGCTGGCGGCACTGGCAACGCTTGTCGTGCTGCTGGCGGGCGTGGTGCTGATCTGGCTGGCGAAGGTCCGGCCCGATGTGGGCAAGGGCCGCAGTGAGATCGTCACCGACTTCCTGCGGGCCGAGCTTTTGCAGGACGGCCAGACCGCAACGCAGGTCTTTACCTACGACAAGGATATTTTGACGATAGGTCTTGAATTTTACCTGCCGGGTGACCAGCCCAGCGGTGCGCTGGACGTTGTGCTCTACGACGCCGACACCGGCGAGGAGCTGTCCCGCTCCGTCGGCACGATGGACTACATCGTGCCCGACCAGTACACGACCCTGGGGATGGACCCCGCCGTGACCGGGCAGGAGGGCCGCCGCTACAAGCTGGCCGTCACGCCGCACTACGCGACGGACGCGATTTTGGCCATCGGCCACAGCGACGGTGTCGCGCTCTGGAAGGAGCAGATGGCCGTGGATGACCGTGTGATCGACGGCACGATGGCGATGCAGATCACCTACCAGCGCATCGGCGGCTACCTGACGCGGTTCTTCCTGCTTGTGGGCGTGCTGGCCGCCGTGCTGGCCGCGCTGGCCGTGTGGGCGGTGCTTAGCAAAAAACTGGCACTGCACCGTCTTGTTTTTGTGCTGGTGCTCGGCTTTGGACTGCTGTACAGCTTTGTGCTGCCGCCTTATGCCGCGCCCGACGAGAAATACCACATCAACCAGAGCTTTACGCTGGCCTGCCGCTGGGCCAACGACCTGTCCCACGACGAGTGGCGGATGGGTAAGGTGCCCACGACGACGAGCTTCCGCCGCGTCGGTGACGAGGACGCCGACCTGCAAAACGAGAACACGACGGTCTTTACGTGGGAGGCGTTCACCTCCCAGCTGTTCACCACCACAGACCAGCCCTTTGACAGCCATCAGGAATATAATGAATTGCAGACCGACCAGAACCCGCTTCTGTATGTCGTCAGTGCGGCGGCAGTATTTCTGGCCTATGTGCTGCATTTGGCTTTGCGCCCGCGCTGTTTTTGGGGCGGCTTGCAATCTGCTGCTCTTTGCGGCGCTGGCGGCGCTGGCGGTCAAGACCGCGCCGTTCGGCAAGCGGGTCTTTACCGTGGCCGCGCTGCTGCCCATGACGCTGCACCTGGCGGCCAGCTTCAGCCGGGACGCGCCGCTGCTGGGGCTGTGCTTTGTGTTCACGGCGCTGCTGATGGACGCGGCGTTCGGCCCGAATCAGAAAAAGGCGCTCTCCCCGCCCGGCTGACGGCGCTGCTGTTCTGCGGCGTGCTGCTGGCCCCGGGCAAGCTCGTCTATCTGCCGCTGGCGGCACTGCTGCTGCTGGTGCCCGCCGCGCGGCTGGGGCACCACGCCAGGGCGAAGAAGTGCGCCTATCTGGCCGCCTGTCTGACGCTGGCGCTGCTGCTGAATACGGGCCTTCTGACCGATACGCTGCGCAGCGGGCAGACCGCGGTGCAGACCACGGCGGCGGAGGACGCAGACCGCGTGGTCAAGAGCCGCCCCGCAGAGCCGGACGAAGCCTACGAGGCCGAGATCTGCGGCGAGAGTACGCTGGAAAACTACGTCAAGCGGCTGTATTATTACGTGGACGACAACCGCAGCCCCGCGGCCCGCGAGGTCGCATTCTGGGTGCAGGCCATGCAGGAGGGCGACGTCAGCCCGGCGGTGCTGGGGCAGAGTTTCCTCTTTTCGCCCGACAGGGCCAACAGCTACACCGACGGCCAGGCATTTTACACGATGGCCTCCTATGCGCTGCTGGGCACCGACGTGACCGACGGCAACGCGGACGCCTACCTGCCCTATTTTGCCGAGGGCGGCGCGGTGCAGGCCTACAAGCAGCTGTTCAACCTGACCAGCTGTGTCGAGAGCTTCGCCGCGCTGGGTGTGGACATCGGCACGATGGATGACCGCATCCCGCTGGACCGCACGGTGCTGGCGCAGGAGGTCGAGGCCGCCCGCGCGACCCGCAGCACCCAGAGCACGGCGGACGAGGCCGACAAAGCCACCTACACGCCGGGCTACATCCTGCGCCATCCCGTGGACACGGTGCTGCTGTTTGTGCGCAGCGCCGTGGAAACGGCGACCATTACATCCGCACGCTGGTGGGCGGCAGCCTGAGCTACTACACCGTTGATCTGGCCTGGGGCTGGGTCGCGGTGCGTAGCCTGCTGCTGGGCCTACGCGGCCTGCCGTCCACGGGCGCGGGCTGGACTGAAGGCCCGCCGGCTTGAAGGG
>ENA-OQHF01001037-OQHF01001037.1-human-gut-metagenome-genome-assembly--contig:-NODE-1037-length-15879-cov-2.735716_pt1 | contig 15879 bp, 16 predicted proteins | sample MGYA00242559_ERZ504709 | MGnify/ENA primary metagenome ERZ504709 (study PRJEB26092, sample SAMD00036203) | human gut metagenome | host: Homo sapiens | study: EMG produced TPA metagenomics assembly of... | reverse complement strand
ATACGCCGCTCTATCTCCGTACGTGTTTCGGTCGACTTATTCGTGAGCGGAGTGCCGTCCTGCAAAGAAAGTGTCCAGACCACTTTCTGAATTTTCCCTCCAGCCTTGTTGCGTGCCCTTGCCACGCTCCACACGGCCCGTAAGGCATCTCCTGCCGCATCCGTAAACCACAGCTCCACTTGTGCCGACACACTGTCGCGCCGCATCAGCATGCGTGAATCGTCAATGCTTACTTCACCCGTGCCGGAAAAGCTGTCGTTCTCGTCCAAGTAGCGTTCATTGGCTGCCTGTTTCAAGCGGGGAGTGGTGTTATAGAGTGCCAGACACACTGCATCCAGCAGCGTCGACTTGCCGGCTCCCGTCGGCCCACAAATCAGGAAGATGGAATCCTCGCCCAGCGGCCCATGCTCAAAATCAATGCACGCCTTCTCGATGGAGGCTATATTTTCAATAATCAGTTTCTGTAATTTCATGTGCTATTCCTCCTCTTGGCTTCGTACCCGTTTCACGGCTTCTTCCAGCATGTCGAGCATTTCCGGAGCGATGTCCCGCTGAAACTTGTCCTGATAATAGATGGCTGCTACCTGCGACGGAGAAAAAGTCTGCAAACGGTCTACATCCAGCTCTGTAATCTCCTTCTGCGTTTCCACTACTTCACGTTCCCACTTGTAACGGCAGAAACGGCACTGCTTATCACGAGCTAACTCGTAGGCCCGCTCCATGCAATAGGCCGGAGGTACATCCTGAATACGGACGTGCAACTGCACATACATCTTTTCCTCATCGGGAATGGCCTGCAACACCTCCAATGCCTCTTCCTGCGACACGGCCCGCGAAGGCAGCACTTTTAAGGGCCACACATTCCGCACCGGCAAGGTGCGCACTTCGGGCATAGCACCGTGTGCAGCCAGTTCTACCAGACTGACGGAATGCCCGTAACTCTCGTCAAAGTTGACCGGAAGCGGGGAGCCGCAATAACGGGCCCGTCCGCCGAGCAAGGTTTGCGGAAAATGGATGTGTCCTAAGGCCAAGTAATCGTATCCCTCCCCCATCAGGCGGATGTCCGTGTATTCCATGCCGCCGCGTCCGTCGTCCTGTCCGGTAATGTCACTTCCCGTCAGGGCCAGGTGGGCCATCAGCGCCACCGGAAGATTCCCCTGGTTTCGTTCCTCCACACGGTTCAGTAAAGTTTGGATAAAATGATGTTGCCGCTCTTCACGTGGGACTTCTTCATCGAGCGCCGGAAAGTTTTGCGGATACACATGAGGCAGGGCTATCACATAGCCTTTCAATTCGCCGCAACCGTTCTTCACTTCCACGATATGACGTTCCAGGTCTACCTGGCCGGCTTCATCCCTTCGGATAGAACCCACCACAGTGACTCCGGCATACTTCCACAGATTCCGGTTGATTTCCCAGCTTGGAACTGCTGTCGTGATTACCTGCCGTGATGATAATCTGCATGGAAGGGCAGGTTTCATGAAATTCCACCAGCGCATCCGTGTACAACCGCTGGGCGGCTGCCGAAGGACTGCAATAATGAAACACGTCGCCCGACACGATCAACGCGTCGGGCTGTTCTGTGGCTACCCAGTGGCACAACTGCCGCAGAAAGTCTTGCTGTTCTTCGCTGCGGTCGTATTCAAACAGTTGCTGCCCCAGATGCCAGTCACTAGTATGTAATATTTTCATCCGTTTTACAAGGTTTTAGGAGGATAAAGGGTGTTCCACCAGGTCGGGTCATCCTGCAACCATTTGGCAAACCAGGCAAAGATGGTGTTCTGCCACTGGATGCGTTTCTGATAGTCCTTGATGTGATGGTCTTGTCCGTCTACCACTACCAGCGCCGTTTCACGTCCTAACAGTTTCAGGGCCGTAAACATCTGGATACTTTCGCCCACCGGCACATTGGTATCTACTGCTCCATGCAGGAAGAGCAGCGGAGTGTGTATCTTGTCGGCATTGAACAGCGGACTGTGGTCGACAAAGAGTTCCGGATTCTTCCACGGATAACTGTTGGCTGCCGATACTTCACTGTAAGAATAGCCCCAGTAGCCTTCGCCCCAGTAGCTGGTGTGGTCGCTGATACCGGCATGGGAAATAGCTGCCGCAAACAAGTCGGTCTTTGTCTGGAGATACTGCGTCATGAAACCACCATAGGAAGCGCCGATGCAACCGATTTTCTTGCCGTTGACAAAGGAATGAGCTTCCACAAACTTACGTGTTCCTTCGATGATGTCGTCGGCCACATAATCACCGAACGTATTCACATGACGGGCAGAAAATTCCTGACCGAAACCGGTCGCTCCACTCGGTTCTACCACATATACCACATAACCTAATGCGGCATACGCATGATGCGGATAACGGCTGGCAAAATTGCGGCTTGTGGGACTGCATCCGCCGTAGTAGTTAACTATCATCGGATATTTTTTGTTCGGGTCAAAATGAGGCGGTAGGTAGTAGCGTCCGCAAATGGTGTCCCCACGGGAGTTGACAAAGTCCCACGCCTTGCATTCACCTAACAGCACATCTTTCAAGTCTCCGTTCAAATCTTCTTCCAGCTTAGAGGCATCCTTCTTCAAATCGACCACATACAAACGATGAGAATTGGAAGCACTTTCTCCGTAGAACGATAACGAAGAGGCTTTCTCGGCCACAGAGAATCCCAATACCATTTCTTCAGGCACATTCACCTTCTCAATGTGTTTCTTTGCCGGATTCAGACGGAACAGTGCGATACTGTCACGGTCTTCGGCGGTGAAGTACACACAATTGTCTACAGCCGACCATACCGTCTGCATCACGTTCGGATTGAATGTCCGGGTCAGCGGTTCAATCTGCTTGCTCTGCAAATCCATCAGGTAAAGCTGATTATCAATCATGCTCGGGGTCTGTCCTTCCTTCACGTTCTTGCCGATGCCTCCCAGACACTCCGGTGTTCCGGCCAGCAATACCTGACGGCCATCGGGAGAGAACTGCGCATTGGTCAGGAAACCGTCATCTTTCACCAGTTCTTCCACCTGCAAGGTCTGCACATCCATCTTGTACACGGAGAACAAGGTGGTCGGGCGTTTTCCCATACGGTGGTTGGAAGCCATCATCAGGATAAAGCGTCCGTCGGAAGAGATGTCCGTAACCCACACATTCTTGTAACCGAAGGTCAAAGGCTGGCACACGCCCGTCTTTACATCAAAAACGGGCCAGATACGTACGGTTGCGCCAATCCCGGCTGGCGGTCGTCCGGGTCAATGAACTCATAGATTTCCTTCTTCTCTTCCGGTCCCTTCTGTACGAGAGTAAACAGCAGATAATCCTCTGTAGGTGCTACCAGAAAGTTGCCTTCCGGAAGATGGCTCACCCACACTTCCTCATGTCCGGATACAGGGTCTACCGTCACCAGTTCCCGTCCGGATACACCCTGACGTACATAGTAATATTTCACGGAACGCGGCATCCAGTACAGGGTTTCTCCACGGGTTACCAATATTTTGCCAGTCTTCAGTTCCTTTACCTTGGTCTGCGAAGTCATTTCCCCACCTTCCTTTGTTATAGTGTACGATGTAATCAGGTATTTCCCATCGGCTGAAAGTTCAGTACCCGTAAAGCGGGTACCATGCAGTACATCGGCCAGTGTAAACAGACGGCCCTGTTCGGTACGCAAGGTAAACACCCCGTCCTGCTTAGCATCCACGCTCACCTTCGGCACGTTTTTTTCGTCCGGCATGGAGAGGTACTTGATGACCATCTGATGCGTAGCCGGATTCAGCGACAACGAGGCATCCTCCACGCGCTTACCATCCACATACACCTGATAGTGTTCAGCCCCTTCCACCTTCAGTGACACTTCTCCATAGTGTGTATTTTCCAATACAAAACCCATAAGGTGCAGGGCATAGCCTGCCAACAGAGACAGCTGACTTGCCTGCTTCACTTCTGCTCCTTCAAGCAAAAAAAATGACACCGGCGTATCCAGCAGTGACTCCGCTTTCCACGACTTGGAATTAACATCCACACTGTCAACCTGATAAGGTTGTACTAATGCATACGGTCCTGCGTATTTAAACGTAGTGACCTCTATATTCTCAGCATTCACCAGCATGGTCCCGCAAAGAGAACATGCTATAAAAAGTTCCTTTTTCATCTCTTTTTTATAGTTTATTGCCACAAACATAATCAAAAATCATCATTTTTTTGTTATGTTTGTAGAACAACTAACGAAACCGTTATGAAAAAAGAACTAAGTGTGTATGTCCTTTCCTTGCTGATGCTGACAGGATGCAGTTCGGTACCGCTCACCGGACGTAAACAATTGTTGCTGGTTTCAGACCAGGAAGTGCTTTCTTCCAGCCTGACTCAGTATAAAGACTACATAAAAGTGCCCAGAAGTCGACCAATGCCACCCAGACGGCCATGGTTTTACGAGTGGGAAAGAACATTGCCGCAGCCACAGAACGATACCTGCGCAGCAACGGACTTTCTGACGAAATCAAGGAGTTTGCCTGGGAATTCAATCTGGTAAAGAGTGACGAAATCAACGCATTCTGTATGCCCGGAGGAAAGATTGTGGTGTATGAAGGACTGATGAAATTGGTTTCGTCGGACGATGAACTGGCCGTGGTACTGGGGCATGAAGTAGCACATGCTGTAGCCAAGCACAGCAACGAGCGTATCAGCCAGCAGATGCTTACCCAGTATGGCGCACAAATATTAGGACAGACTCTCTCACAAAAGAGTGAGATGGTACAGACTATCGCCAGTACGGTATACGGTGTGGGAGCACAATACGGAGTAACCCTTCCTTTCTCGCGCAAGCACGAAACGGAAGCAGATTATATGGGACTGATTCTGATGACCATGGCGGGTTATAACCCTGACAAGGCAGTGACTTTCTGGCAAAAGATGTCGGCCAGTTCTGGTGGCAAGGTACCCGAATTCATGAGTACACACCCCAGTGATGCACGTCGTATCAATGACATTCAGAAAGAACTTCCGGCCATTAAAGCTAAATACCGCAAATAAAATATCTATCAAAAAACAACAACCATGAAGAAAGTCGCGATATTATGTTTAGCTGTATCCTTACTGAGTAGCGGATGCGGAACGACGCAACCGGAACGTACCGGTGCCATTGTAGGCGGTGCTGCCATCGGCAATAGTGTGGGAGGTGCCATCGGTGGACTGGTGGGCGACTCCCGTCATGGCTGGAGAGGAAGCTACAGGGGTTCTGCCATTGGAAGCATTGTCGGCACACTGGCTGGTGCTGCCATTGGTGGAGCGCTGACGGCTCCTAAATCGCGTGAAGAAAACAGGGCAAACTATCCCGTGAAACAAGTGTACGCCGAGCCGGACTATACACAGTCTGCCCTCTCCTCTTTATACATCCGGAACATCCGTTTCATAGATAACGACCATGACCATGTCATCAGCTCGGGAGAAAGCAGCAAAATCATTTTCGAAATCATGAATGGAGGAAATGAAATTGCCTACAACGTAATTCCCAGCGTGGCAGAAATCAGCGGAATGAAACATCTGCATATCTCCTCTTCCATTCTGGTGGAACAGATTCAGCCGGGAAACGGGGTGAAGTATACGGCTACCGTCACTGCCGGAAAACGTATCAAGACGGGTACAGCCACTTTCCGACTGGCTGTGACCGATACCCGTGGACAAATGTACGACCATAAAGAATTTACACTGAACACGGCACGTTGACGCGAGTCCGAATTGCTATATTAAAGTAGACAAATGGAAAAAGAACAATCGTTATGTAAAGAAAAAAAACGTGTGGAGCTGCACGAACCCAAACATTATAAAGTGATTCTCCACAACGACGACTTCACCACTATGGACTTCGTGGTGAAGGTACTTAAAATCGTGTTTTTCAAATCGCAGGAGGAAGCCGAGGCACTGATGCTGAAAGTACACCAGCAGCAATCGGCCACGGCAGGCGTCTATTCTTACGACGATGGCACAGTCCAAAGCACAAGAAAGCCACTCAGATGGCACGTGAGGAAGGATTTCCTCTGCGACTGACCGTAAGAACCCGAAGACAATTAAACTGTAAAAAAATCAATGAGTCACATCGAAAAAATCTGTATATGTAGACAAAGCGCTGTCGTTTGCTCAGGGCCTGGCGTTCCGTTATCGCCATGAATTCATTACTCCGGAGCATATTCTCAGCGCACTCTTTAACCAGGACCCTTTTGTGGAGGCCGTAGAAGAATGTTTCTGTCACATCCCGGTGATGGAAGAGGAAGTGGACGAATATTTGGCACAAAAAATGGAACAGGTGCCGGAAGATACCAACTATGAACTGCAGTTTTCCGTACAATCCAACCTGCTGTTTCAGAATGCGTATGCCTTCGTGGAATCATCCAATGCCGAAGTGCTGGACATTCCTCACGTAGTACAGGCCATGTTGCTGCTGCCGGAGTCCTAGGCTTGCTATTTTCTGAAAAAACACCTGAAGGAACGGATTCCGGATTTCATCAGCCAACTGGTAGTCATCTATGGAGACGACCTCAGCTTGGATGAGAATGATTCAGACGAACCTCATGGCATTTCCAAGAATTTCATTACCTGCCTGAACGAACAGCTGGAGAATCACAATCCGCTGATTGGACGGGAGATGGAACTGGAACGTACCATCGAAGTGCTGTGCCGGAAAGACAAAAACAACCCATTACACATCGGTGAACCAGGAGTAGGGAAAACAGCCTTGGCTTACGGACTGGCAGCCCGTATCGAAGCCGGAGAGGTGCCCGAGCGTCTGAAAGGCAGTCGTATCTACGAACTGGATTTAGGTAGTATGCTGGCCGGTACACAATATCGGGGCGACTTCGAACAGCGGTTGAAGAGTGTAATGAAAAGCCTCAGCGCAGAGAAGAAAGCCATTCTCTATATTGACGAGATACACAATCTTATCGGAGCCGGACAAATCGGTGATGGCTCGATGGATGCCTCCAACATGCTGAAGCCTTACCTGGAACAGGGAGACATCCGTTTCATCGGTTCTACCACCTACGAAGAATACAACCGTTATTTCTCACGCAGCAAAGGAATGGTACGCCGTTTCCAGCAAATCGACATTCAGGAGCCCAGCATCGACGAGGCTATCCGCATCATAGAAGGATTGAAGGAAAAATATGAGGAGTATCACCACGTAACCTATGAACCGGGAGTGATTGAGTATGCCGTAAAGGCCAGTGCCCGCTACATCAGCGACCGCTTCCTGCCCGACAAAGCCATCGACCTGATTGATGAGGCAGGTGCTTACCGCGAAATTCATCCGGCCGCAGACGGCACAAAGACGGTGGACAGAAAGCTGATTACCGAAGTACTTTCACGTACCTGCAAGATTGATGCCAATGCACTCAAGGAGGAAGACAACGCTTCACTGGAAGCATTGTACGAACGCATATCGGGACAGATTTACGGACAAGACGAAGCCATTCGTCAGGTAGTGGAGGCGGTGCAAATGGCCAAAGCCGGATTACTGGACGAGAACAAGCCGCTGGCCAGTCTGTTGTTTGTCGGCCCTACGGGAGTGGGAAAAACTGAAGTAGCCAAAGTATTAGCTTCAGAATTAGGTATCTCACTGGTACGTTTCGACATGAGTGAATACATGGAAAAGCATACCATCGCCAAACTTATCGGTTCTCCGGCAGGTTACATCGGATACGAAGATGGTGGTTTGCTGACGGATGCCATTCGGAAAACGCCCAACTGTGTACTGCTACTGGATGAAATCGAAAAGGCTCATCCCGACATTTTCAACATCCTGCTGCAGGTGATGGACTATGCAATGCTGACGGACAACAAAGGACGGAAATCGGACTGCCGCCACCTGATTCTTATCATGACTTCCAACGCCGGTGCTCAGTATGCGCATCAGGCTTCCATTGGTTTCAACAGTCAGGTAAGCACCGGACAGGCCATGCTCCGTCAGGTAAAGAAAACCTTCAAACCGGAATTCCTCAACCGTTTGTCGGCTTCCGTCGTATTCCATGACATGAGTCGGGAAATGGCTACGCAAGTGCTCGACAAGAAGTTGCGCCAGCTGGATGAAAAGCTGGCTCGCCGTCACGTCTGCCTGCACCTGACACCCGAAGCACATGAATGGCTGCTGAAAGAGGGTTTCAAACCGGAATACGGAGCCCGCGAAATGGACCGTGCCATCGCCGCCCACCTGAAGCCGTTGCTCATGCGTGAGATTCTGTTTGGCTCGCTGAAGCAGGGAGGTGACATCACGGTAACGGCCGAAAACAATCAACTGAGTATTCTCAAATAATTTCGATACCATGGTTTTCCAACTGACAAAAAGACTGGCTTTTCCGGACCCGCACTGGGGAGACCCTGACGGCCTGCTGGCCATTGGAGGTGACTTGTCCGTCGACCGCCTTATCCTGGCCTACTCCAACGGTATCTTTCCCTGGTATGCCTTCCGCGAGAAAGTCATCCAATGGTGGTGCCCGTTGCAGCGTTTCGTCATCTTTCCGGAAGAGATTCACATCTCCCATTCCATGCGCACGCTAATGAACAAGAATAAGTATAAGGTAACTTTCAACCATGCGTTTAAACAGGTGATACGGAACTGCTCCAAGCTCCGCATCGAACAGGAAGGAGCCTGGCTGGGAGAGGAAATGATTGAAGCTTACATCCGAATGTACGAACAGAACCTGGCCGCCAGCGTAGAAGTATGGGAAAACGACAAGCTGGTCGGAGGCCTGTATGGAGTGACTTTGGGCACATGCTTCTTCGGCGAAAGCATGTTCTCACTCGTACCCAGCGCTTCCAAGCTTGCCCTGATACGACTGGCCCAACTGCTCCATGCGCACGGAGGTACCCTTATCGACTGCCAGTTTGAGACGCCTCACCTCAAGTCAATGGGTGGCCGGTCCATCAGTTACGAAGAATATATGGAATGCCTGAAAGCAGAATAAAGCCCATAAAAAAAAGTCCGATTCCCTCTTTCAAGAGAACCGGACTTTTTTATGATATTACTGTAAGTATAGCCAATTAATATGCACGGGCAAACAAGACACGGCGTGCAGAAGGTTTGCCAGTCAGCATATCCACACCCGGAGTCAGGCTTTCTTCATCTGCTTCGAAAGGCAGACAGCGGATAGTTGCTTTCGTTTCTTCCTTAATGCGGTCTTCTGTTTCCGGAGTACCATCCCAGTGAGCCAGGATAAATCCACCTTTCTCAATCTGTTCCTTGAATTCTTCGTAAGTATCTACCTTATAGATATGTTCGTTACGATAATTCAATGCTTTCTGGTAGATGTTCTGCTGAATTTCTTCCAACAGGTTCTGTACGTATTCTTCGATACCGTCACAAGAACGAGTTTCTTTTTCCAGTGTATCACGACGCATGATTTCCATCGTGTTGTTTTCCAGGTCACGGCCACCCATTACCAGACGTACAGGTACACCCTTCAATTCATAGTCTGCGAACTTGAATCCCGGACGCTTGTTATCAGCGTTATCGTATTTCACAGAGATACCCATGCTGCGAAGTTTGTTGACGATACCTTCTACCTTGGCATCAATCTGTTTCAACTGTTCGTCGTTCTTATAAATAGGTACGATAACAACCTGAATCGGAGCCAAATGCGGCGGAAGAACCAGACCGTTGTCGTCAGAATGGGTCATGATCAAGGCACCCATCAGACGAGTAGATACACCCCATGAAGTAGCCCATACATAATCCAGCTTATTGTTCTTGTCAACGAACTGCACGTTGAATGCCTTGGCAAAGTTCTGTCCCAGGAAGTGAGAGGTACCACACTGCAATGCCTTGCCATCCTGCATCAATCCTTCGATAGTATAAGTATCCAATGCTCCGGCAAAACGTTCGTTTGCAGATTTCACACCCTTGATAACCGGCACAGCCATGTATTTTTCAGCGAAATCGCCATACACGTGCAACATCTTCTGTGCTTCTGCTTCAGCCTCTTCGCGGGTAGCATGAGCCGTATGACCTTCCTGCCACAAGAACTCAGCTGTACGCAGGAACAGACGAGTACGCATTTCCCAGCGCATTACGTTTGCCCACTGGTTACACAAGATAGGCAGGTCACGGTATGAGTTGATCCAGTTTTTATAAGTACTCCAGATAATAGTTTCTGAAGTTGGACGAATAATCAGTTCTTCTTCCAGTTTGGCAGCCGGGTCTACAATCACACCCGAACCATCTTCTGCATTCTTCAAACGATAGTGAGTTACTACCGCACATTCCTTAGCGAAGCCTTCTACGTGTTCAGCTTCACGGCTCAGGTAAGATTTCGGAATCAACAACGGGAAATACGCATTCACATGTCCTGTAGCCTTGAACATATCGTCAAGGATACGCTGCATTTTTTCCCAGATGGCATATCCGTAAGGCTTGATTACCATACAGCCACGCACAGGAGACTGTTCAGCCAAATCGGCCTTTACCACCAAATCATTATACCATTGTGAATAGTTTTCACTTCTCTTGGTTAGGTCTTTTAATTCTTTTGCCATAACTTTATGTAGTTATTTTATTCTTTAATATCAATTGAGAGTGCAAAATTAGTAAAAAAGATTTGTTTGCTCTTGATTTTGAAGCAGGATTTATTCAAAACGGATGGATTTTGCAGGATGAATGTGGCTTATCAGATAAGAAGGACCGACCAGCATCCCTACCGACACCAGCAAGGTACACACGTTCAACAATACAATCCAGCCCAAATGAAGCTCTACGGGCACTGCATTGACATAGTACGTAGCCGGATCTAACTTAATCGGTTCGAAAAAATACTGAATAAGACAACACGACAGTCCGATGACATTTCCCCAACACATTCCCCTTCCGATAAGGAAAACAGAAAATGACAGGAATATCTGACGAATGGAAGCGTTGTTGGCCCCCAACGCTTTCAACACCCCAATCATCTGCGTACGTTCGAGAATAATAATCAGTAATCCGGAAATCATGGTAAAGCCCGCCACTCCGGTCATCAGAATCAGAATGACCCATACATTAGTATCCAGCAAGTCGAGCCACGCAAAAATCTGAGGATAAAGTTCCTCTGAAGTACGGGAACAATAGATTGCCCCATAACGGTCTGTCTGTTCCTGAATATGACCACGAATATCGTCATTCACCGAGTCCAAGAAACGCATAATCCGACACGGCCACTTCCACGCCTCCCACCTGATCCGGTTCCCAACCGTTCAGACGACGAACCATGTACATGTCAGTTATCAGGAAATAATCATCGAATGCAGAGAAATTGGTTTGGAATATCCCACTCACCGTCAACCGACGGGCACGCACATTGCCTTCTATATAATAAGTATAAAGCTTATCACCTACCTTCAATGAAAGTTTGTCGGCCATGGAGCGGGAAACCAGCACACGGTTGCTGGCTACGGAGTCCGTCAGTGCAGGAATCTCTCCTTCCTGCAAGTGTGCCTTCAGGTACGTCCAGTCGTATTCCTGCGCCACCCCCTTCACAATCATTCCCTGAAAGTTATCAGCGGTCATGATCATGCCCGGTTTCGTAGCGTAACGCTGCACGTGACTCACCTGGGGAATATTCCGTATCACCGACAACAAGCTGTCGTTTGCTACCACCGGATTCATCTGGTAAAGCTGAGCTCCTTCGATACTGGAAACCACAATATCAGAGCCCATGCCTATCACCTTGTCGCGCACCTGATGCTTGAAGCCGATGACCACCGCCACCGACACAATCATCACGGCCAGTCCGATAGCAATACCGGCCATCGCAATGCGTACGGCCGGTTTTGATACTTCTTTCTCTCCTTCCCTGCTACGGTAAATCCGTCGGGCAATAAAAAATTTCCAGTTGCTCATCATTCATCCACCCTTCCCGGATAGGCTTCGAGCGCCTTACGCAGAATGAACAAAGCCCGTACCAGGTCTTCTTTCTTCAATACATAAGCCACACGAACCTCGTTTTTACCGCCGCCCGGTGTAGTATAGAATCCGCTGGCAGGTGCCATCATGACGGTTTCTCCTTCATAATTGAAATCAGACAAACACCATGCGCAGAATTTCTCGCAATCATCCACCGGCAATTTAGCTACGGTATAGAAAGCTCCCATCGGTATCGGAGAATAGACACCCGGTATACGGTTCAATCCGTCAATCAAACATTTACGGCGTTCCACGTATTCATCATACGTTTCGCGAGCATATTCTTCCGGTTCATCGAGTGAAGCCTCAGCTGCAATCTGGCCAATCAACGGTGGACTCAAACGGGCCTGGCAGAATTTCATCACCGCCTTGCGCACTTCCGGATTCTTCGTAATCAGTGCACCGATACGAATTCCACATTCCGAATAACGTTTCGATACGGAGTCAATCAATACCACATTCTGTTCGATGCCTTCCAGATGACAGGCAGAAATATAAGGAGAACCTGTATAGATAAATTCACGATACACTTCATCGGAGAAGAGGAACAAGTCGTACTTCTTCACCAAATCCCGAATCTGATTCATCTCCCGGCGAGTGTACAGATACCCGGTCGGGTTATTCGGGTTACAAATCAAGATACCCTTGGTGCGTTCATTAATCAACTCCTCAAACTTCTCTACCTTCGGCAAAGAGAAACCTTCGTCGATGGTAGTCGTCACCGTACGGATAACCGCTCCTGCCGAAATCGCAAACGCCATGTAGTTGGCATACGCCGGTTCCGGCACGATAATCTCATCCCCCGGATTCAGACAGCTCATAAACGCAAACAGCACAGCTTCCGACCCTCCGGTAGTAATGATAATGTCATCGGCATCCAGGTGAATGTCGTACTTCTCATAATATCCCACCAGGCGCTCTCTATAACTTCTGTATCCCTGGCTGGGACTATATTCCAACACCTGGCGGTCAATATTTCGAATCGCATCGAGGGCCGCTCGTGGAGTAGGCAGGTCAGGCTGACCAATATTCAAGTGATATACATGAATTCCTCTCTCTTTCGCAGCTTCAGCCAAAGGCGCAAGCTTACGTATCGGCGACTCCGGCATTTCAGTTCCTCTGATGGATATTTTTGGCATATTTTATAGTTTAAAAAAGATTCTGAAATGCAAAGATAAAGCGAATGTCGAAATTAAACAACTTTGTGCTCAGAAAAATACGGCTACTCCTTTCTTTTGAGAAAAAGGCCCTCCAAGTAAAGTTTAACGCCTTTTCAGGCATTTTCCAAGTCTTCTACCCAAAAAATCCGTATGTTTGTTATCGATAACCAAACACTCAAGCATTATGAACCTTTACCTAATTATATTTACAGCCGGCACATACAAGGTAGAGCAAGTCTACGAAAAGCATAAAGACCTGTTCGTGGAACTGGAAAAACATTTCACCCTTCACCTTGTCAACTATACAGACTCTGAAAGCATTCCCAGCCATGAATACAAAATGGCATTCATAGCCAGCGGGGGTGTAGAGAATGCTGTAGTACGTTTTTTCAGCATCCTGCCCTATCCCATCACTCTGCTGACGGACGGCCTGAACAACTCACTGGCTGCCGCCCTTGAAATCTCGGCATGGATTCAGTCGAGAGACATGAAGGTAAAAATCATCCATGGATCAGTGCCCAATATGGTAAATCAGGTACTTTTACATCACCAGGCGTTTGCCGCCAAACGTTCCTTGAAAAAGAAACGCATCGGCGTAATCGGCACTCCAGCCTCCTGGCTGGTAGCCAGTCATGTGGATTACCTGTTAGCCGGACAGCGTTGGGGAGTGACTTACACGGACATCTCCATTGAAACCGTAGAAAAAGCTTTCCACGAGATTACGGAAGATGAAATAGGACCTGAAGCCTCTTTGTTTGCCAACCGTGCCAAAGGAATTCAGGAAGCAACCCCAGAAGAGCTGCTTCGGGCCATGCGATTATATAAGGCCATCCGGCGTGTATGCCAGGAAGAAAACTTGGACGCTCTTACCTTGTCCTGCTTCTCGCTGATCCAAAGTCTGAAAACCACAGGCTGCTTGGCCCTTTCTCTGCTAAATGACGAAGGAATACCTGCCGGATGCGAAGGTGACTTGCAGTCCATCATGACCTTACTGATGGTAAAAGAGCTCATCGGAAAGCCCGGCTTTATGGCCAATCCCTCGTTTGTAGACCTTGCCCGTAACGAGGTACTGCTGGCACACTGCTCCATCCCTACTAAAATGGCCGAAGAGTTTATTATCCGAAACCATTTTGAAACAGAAAGCGGCATTGCCATCCAGGGCATTGTACACCCAGGCGAAGTTACCCTCTTCAAATGTGGCGGAGAATGCCTGGACGAATATTATCTGTCATCGGGACATCTTATTGAAAATACCAATATGGTAACCTGTTGCCGCACACAGCTAAAGGTACGCCTGGATAAGCCGGCAGACTATTTCCTGCACAATCCGCTAGGCAACCACCACATTCTGATTCAAGGGAATTACACCGACCTCATTCAGGAATTCATGCAACAAAACCGTTGCAAACCAAGAATTGACTGATTTTTCAAAACCATTTATTCTCTCATTCAATTTATAATCGTATCTTTGTGTGAAATATTACAAATTGAAAAGCAAGAAAAATTATGATGCATAATTGGTTTGAATGCAAAATCCGTTACGAGAAAATAGCCGAAAACGGAAATGACAAGAAAGTAACGGAACCCTATCTGGTGGACGCACTCAGTTTCACCAGAAGCTGAATCGCGTATTATCGAAGAAATCACTCCGTTCATCAGCGGAGAATTCACTGTATCCGACATCAAACGCGCCAACTACAGCGAGCTCTTCCCCAGCGACGAGGAAGCTGCCGACCGCTGGTTTAAATGTAAACTGGTTTTCATCACACTGGACGAGAAAAGCGGTGCGGAAAAGAAAACCTCTACCCAGGTATTGGTGCAGGCTGCCGACCTGCGTGATGCAGTGAAGAAACTGGATGAGGGCATGAAAGGCACAATGGCCGACTATCAGATAGCATCTGTAGCGGAAACCGCCATTATGGATGTATATCCGTACAGTGCAGAGCCCGACGACAAACCGGAAGTTTAATTTAAGTTATGAGTTATAAGTTATGAGTTATTATTGCGACCCATAACTTATAACTCATAACTCATAACTCAAAAAAAAGATGATTGCAGAGAATTTAAAACAAGTACTGAGCGAACTGCCTGGAAAGGTACGGCTGGTGGCTGTTTCCAAATTTCACCCCAACGAGGCGATAGAAGAAGCATATCGTGCCGGCCAGCGTGTGTTCGGAGAAAGTAAGGTGCAGGAAATGACTGCCAAATACGAAAGTCTGCCCAAAGACATAGAATGGCATTTCATCGGGCATCTGCAAACAAACAAAATAAAATATATCGTTCCTTACGTAGCGCTGATTCATGGCATAGACTCCTACAAGCTGTTGGCCGAAGTGGACAAGCAGGCTGCCAAAGCCGGAAAAACCGTCAACTGCCTGCTACAGCTGCACATTGCCCGGGAAGAGACCAAGTTTGGATTCAGCTTTGACGAATGCCGGGGAAAATGCTGGCAGCCGGTGAATGGAGAGAGCTCAAGCATATCCGGATATGCGGATTGATGGGCATGGCCACGAATACGGACAATGACGACAAATCAAAACTGAGTTTTGTTCTTTAAGTAGCTTCTTCAATGAAGTGAAAGCCAAGTGGTTTTGCCGATGCAGAGTCATTCCGGGAACTGTCCATGGGAATGTCTCACGATTACCACGAGGCCATTGCAGCCGGGAGCACCTTGATACGTGTAGGAAGCAAGATTTTTGGAGAAAGAAACTATTAACCATAAAAAATCATTATCATGGCAACATTAGAAACTACTTTTGCAGGGCTGAAACTCAAAAACCCCATTATTGTCAGTAGCTCCGGACT
>ENA-OQHF01001036-OQHF01001036.1-human-gut-metagenome-genome-assembly--contig:-NODE-1036-length-15883-cov-5.447449_pt1 | contig 15883 bp, 21 predicted proteins | sample MGYA00242559_ERZ504709 | MGnify/ENA primary metagenome ERZ504709 (study PRJEB26092, sample SAMD00036203) | human gut metagenome | host: Homo sapiens | study: EMG produced TPA metagenomics assembly of... | reverse complement strand
TTGCATGACCAGTTCCTTTCTGTCTCCAAGGTTTTCTTCCGCCTCCGCTTACTTCAGAGCGGGTTTTTGCTTTCTGAGTTCCCTGACGTTTATTTGCCAGCTGGCGCACAACTGCCATATGAACAAGATGTTCATTTACTTCTACACCGAACACAGCGTCGTTCAGTTCCAGTGTGCCAACTTCATTGCCTTCCATATTATAAACAGATACTTTTGCCATCTGTGTGTTCCTCCTTTTCAAGAATCATGCCTCGCGGCATCGGGTCCACCGATCATCCGTTAAATTATTTTGCGCTTTTAACGGTTGCTTTGATTGTTACTAAAGATTTTTTTAGGACCTGGTACAGCACCTTTTACCAGAAGCAGATTGTTTTCAGCATCTACTCTGACAATTTCCAGATTCTGTACTGTAACTTTTTTGTTACCCATGTGTCCAGCCATCTTTTTACCTTTGAATACACGGCTCGGATCGGAACAAGCACCGTTGGAACCTGCATGACGATGGTATTTGGAACCATGAGCCATAGGTCCTCTGGACTGACCATGTCTCTTGATGGCACCCTGGAAACCTTTACCTTTGGAGATTGCAGTAGCATCTACTTTTTCTCCTGCTGCAAAGATGTCAGCTTTGATTTCCTGAGCTACTTCATAGCTTTCAGCATCTTCTAAACGGAATTCGCGAACGAATCTCTTGTAAGAAACGCCTGCTTTGTCAAACTGTCCTTTCATTGGTTTGTTCACCAGTTTTTCTCTCTTGTCAACAAAACCAACCTGTACTGCACTGTAACCATCATTCTCAACAGTTTTAACCTGAGTTACTACGCAAGGTCCTGCCTGCAATACAGTCACCGGAGTTAAAACTCCATCTTCGTTGAAAATCTGAGTCATTCCAACTTTTGTAGCTAAGATTGCTTTCTTCATTCTTTTTACCTCCTGTTTAAACTACAGCGGAACACCAACCCGGGTGTTCATCCTAGAAACAGCCGATATAAGTGGAACACTATGACCCATACGGGATGTTGATTCCTAAGAATGTGTTGCTTCTATATCTAACTTTTCCGGATATTTCTTTTCGATGAAATTATTTGTTTTTCATCTTGATATCGATGCTAACACCAGCCGGCATCTCCAGTCTTGCCAGAGCATCCACAGTTTTCTGTGTCGGTCCGATGATATCGATCAGTCTTTTATGAGTTCTCTGCTCGAACTGTTCTCTGGAATCTTTGTATTTGTGTACCGCACGTAAGATTGTTACTACCTCTTTCTTAGTGGGAAGTGGTACCGGTCCACTCACTACTGATCCGTTCTTTTTTGACAGTTTCGATGATTTTGCTTGCAGATGCATCAACCAGCTGATGATCATAAGCTTTCAGAATAATTTCTCATTACTTGACTTGCCATAAAAAACGTCGCCTCCTTTTCGCACTTTACGAGTACGACAAGCGGTGACTGTACACTTTCCCGTGTGTGTCCTCCGGACTTCACGCGGTTTTCCACACTTCTGGTGGACGTATTTAACATGTATACAGTGACTTGTCGCCAGTTTCTTAACTTGACATTCGCTCCACGGAAAACCTGCAATTAGTGCAGCAACCTCAGCGCTTCATCGCTATCAATGTCACAACACGGGTTTATTATAAACGAAACCCCTCGCAAATGCAAGGGGTTTTTCAAACTTTTTTTCAAAAAATTTTTACTTTTTTTATTTTTTACAGGACGTCCGAATAATCTACCAGAGTAACTCCGCTGACTTCATCTTCGATTACTTCCGGCTCATCCCCATCCGCTTCGGCCTTTTGAAGAAGTTCTTCTTTTGTGTACACCGGCATCGCAAGTTTCTTATCTCCTGTCTCCTGTTTTTCTTCCGGTACCACCTCAAGAACTACCGGCTGTGTCTGCTCTGTCGAATCCAATGGATCTGTCTCTTCCGGTTTCTCTGTCTCTTTCGTCTGATTCTCACCCATCATGCTGGCGATGTCAGCAGCGAACAGACTTGCTGTTTCTTCCAGAAGTGTTTTATCCGGATCTTCCGTCTCATCTGTTGATTCCTGTTTTTCCTGGGTTTCTTCCGTCGGTAATACGATTTCCTGTGTGTTTCCTGCGCTCTGTTCTTCCTGCATCAGTTCCTGCGGAAGAACGATTTCCTGCGTGCTGCCGGCTGCCTGTGTCTCTTCCATCGGCTCTGCCGGTATCGCTTCCGGTTCCTGCTCTGGCTCATCCATCATATGAGCCTTTTTGTTCTTCTTGGCAAGTTTGGCTTCCTGTCGTTCACGTTTCGCTCTTGCCTTCGCTTCGGCTACTGCGGCTTTTTCTTCCTGTTTCTGCTTTTTCTTATCTGCTTTTCTTGCTTTTTTCTTTTGCTGTCTGGACATTACTGCAGGTTCTTCTTCCTGTTCTTCCTCAGACTCATCTTCCTGCGCATCCTCATTCTCCTCGTCCTCTTCTCGTCATCATCTTTTTTTCCAGACCTCCGCAAGAATAAACAGGATAATAACAAATACAACAGCAAGTCCCCACAATGATCAGCCCTTCTGTACTTCGAAGTGCCATGGATACATAACCAATCACCGGTACAACAAGCATAACTTTCTGCACCGTGCTTCCCAGCTCCTGCTGTGTAGTCCCACCATCTGTGCTCAACTGATCGTCCAGTACCACACTGCTGCCATCGATACTGTCTACCACATATACATATTGTCTGCCTTCCTGACTGATCAGAACTTTATCTCCCTGTTTCAGTTCACTGCGATCCTTCTCCGCTGCATAGGCTACGGATCCCTGTGGCAGATTTGTCTGCATATCGACATCATCCACCATCACCGTAGTAATCCCTGCAAATGGTGGAATCAAAAGACCCGCCGCAACCACAATGGCACAAAACAGGATCACATTAACAATCGTTTTTAAAACCTTCGACATGATCTACTCTCCTCATCTGTTTTCCTATCTGTAAACTCCGCTTTCCACATTTCCAGATACTTTCTTACTGATAATACTGCCTTTTAGGGCAGTATTCATATCATGTCCCTTATTATATCCTCTTTTAACAGCTTCTGCAACCCGTTTTAAAATTTGTAAGTTTTTTCTTATTTTCTGTTGCCTGTATTTTTCTTCTTTATTATAATGAAAGTATACGGAGGTATTTACTATGAAACCCACCATCAAAATGATCGAAGATCTTTCTTTGAACGCGTGGCCCTCTCATCAGATTCAGCTTTATGACGGATGGCTTCTGCGTTTTTCTTATTTTTATACTCACAGAACCAACTGTGTGGAACAGATTGGACCATCCTCGATCCCTATCGAAGAAAAAATTAATTTCTGCGAAGACGCTTACCATCGCTGGGGAACGCCTTCCATCTTCAAGATCACGCCTCTTCTTCCGGATGATTTTGAAAAGCGGCTGATCGACCGCAGATATGCAGTGCAACACGTCACTGAAGTAATGACCCTGGATCTGGCTCCCTGGCAGATTACCATGCCACCTGTCAGTGTGCGGCTGGAACGTACCATCAATGACCGGTGGATTCAGTCGTTGTTTGCCTTAAAAAGTACAACCAGTGCCATCCATCGTCAGATTGTACCTTCTATGTACCATGCAATTCCAAAAGACACTCTTGCCGCTTCCATTACCAATAGCGACGGACAGATTGTCGCTATCGGACTCGGCATTTTGGATCGTTCCTACATGGGAATCTATGCGATCCATGTGCATCCTCATTACCGCGGACGCCAATATGCCCGTTCCGTTTGTACTTCTTTGTTAAATCGCGGAAAAGAGCTGGGAATGACCGGGGCTTATCTGCAGGTCGTAGAGGGGAATACTCCTGCCAAGCGGCTGTATCTTTCTCTTGGATTCGAAGACTTTTACAGTTACCGTTTCCGGGTAAAAGAATTATTTTAAAATTACAAAAGACAGGGACATTCTCTTCGGACGTCCCTGTCTTTTGTAATTGTTCGCGTAACTATTCAGTAGCCACTGTACCGCGAGGTGTTTTGGCATGAATATGCCAAAATCCCGAGACATACAAGCCAAAATGCCATCACCGAAGGTGATTTACGCGAGCAACTAGTCAAAGTCCGTGCTTGCACGGAACCTTGAGGAGTGCCGCGATAACGATAAAAACTCGCAAAGCGTGTTTTTATCGTTTAAATGCATTTTTGCTCGTAACTGTGAAGGTACTGAACAGTTACTTGTTCGCTATATAATTGGCAAATTACCTATCTATTACTTACTTGTCAGATATTTTTCAATTCCTTCGATAGCCGCTTCTTCATCTGTACCTTCTGCACAAATTGTAACGCTTTCACCTACATTCAGCCCAAGTGTCATCATACCCATGATACTTTTTGCATTGACATGTTTATCTCCGCTTTCCACCTGGATTCTGCTTTCATACTGGCTGGCAACCTGTACAAGCATCGCTACCGGTCTTGCTTCTAATCCATTGGAAATCTGAATTGTAATTGGTTTCTTAATCATTATAATCCTCCTTATTTCCCCGCAGTTCATCGGCAATTCTTCCAAGTTTACGAAGTCTGTGATTCACTCCTGATTTCCCCACCGGAGGATTCATCATCTCCCCCAGTTCTTTCAGAGTCGCTTCCGGATAACGTAACCGACAAACTGCGGTCTCCTCCAACTCCTCCGTGAGTTGTGAGAAGCCCACATGTGTTTCAATATACCTGATATCTTCTATCTGTTTTACTGCTGCCGAAACCGTTTTCCCGATGTTGGCAGTCTCGCAGTTCACTTTACGGTTAATATTGTTGCTGATTTCCTTCCTGATTCGAATATTTTCCAGATTCATCAGAGCGCTTCCTGCTTCTACCACTCCCAGAAAATCTACAATCTGGGATCCCTCTTTCAGATAAACCACCTGGTTTTTCTTTCTTGTAACAATTCTCGCATCCAGCTCAAATTCTTTCATGATAGACTGTATCTGTTCCGCCCGTTCCATAGTGGAGCAGACAATTTCCAGATGATATCCTTTCTCCGGATCGCTGATAGAACCTGCAGCTAAAAACGTTCCCCTCAAAAATGCTCTTTTACAACATTCTTTTTGTATCACCAGACGGCTCATAACAGACAGGTCATCTGCAATCTCCTGTTCCGGCGACATAAATTTGGTGGCCTGAAGAATTCGAACCGTATCCTCATGGGAAGGTACTTCTACCCTATATACATTGGACTTTTTCAGGTAAACATTCTTCCGAACGTGAATTACAGCTTCTATATTAAATGTTTTTTCTACTAATGTAAAGTACTTTCTTGCCACAGACACATTTTCTGTATGTACGGTCACGCAAAAGTGATCGTTGGCCGAGATACTGACCTGACCACAGACACTTAAGATCGCAGCGATCTCTGCAATCTGGCAATGACGTGCCGTGGATATCTGCCGGGATAATTCCTCTTTCACTTTACCGGAAAAGGACATGCACTCTTACCTCACTTCATTCATTTTCTTTCGGATAGCATCCTTACCAATGTCTCTGTGTTCAATCCGTACTCCATATTCTTCTGACTGTTCCAGACGCTGATACAATGCATTTGCCAGTGTCACCGAACGATGTTTTCCACCGGTACATCCGATGCTGACAACCAGTTGATTCTTCCCCTCCAGAATATAGTTCGGAATCAGGAATGAAACCATGTCTGCCAGCTTATCCAGAAAAATTCTGGATGCTTCACAGTTCATCACATAATCACTGACCGGTTTGTCATTTCCACTTAACGGACGGAGTTCATCAATGTAATATGGATTGGGCAAAAATCTCACATCGAATACCAGATCTGAATCCGATGGAATTCCGTATTTAAATCCAAAAGACAGAACGGTGATCATCAGATTTTTAAAACCCAGATTTTTCACGAAGATCTTATCCAGTTCTGCCTTCAGTTCTCTTGTCAGAAGCTGACTGCTGTCGAGAATATAATCCGCATGCTCTTTCAGATATTTTAATCTTCTGCGTTCTTCCCGGATGCCGTTCTCCACTCTGCCGCTTCCGGCCAGCGGATGTGTTCTTCTGGTTTCCTTATAGCGTTTTACCAGTACCTCATCTTCGGCATCCAGAAACAGTATCTCATATTCAAGTCCGGTCAGCCGGATCTCTTCCAGCGCTTTTTCCACTCCTTCCATCCCGCCGCCGCTTCGCACATCTACTCCAAGAGCCACCTTCTGGATACTTCCCGAGTTTCCTTCCACAATAAACTGTGCGAATTTTTCCAGAAGTGGAATCGGAAGGTTATCCACACAAAAATAACCTGCATCTTCCAGTATTTTCAGTGCAGTACTTTTTCCCGCACCGGACATTCCCGTAACAATTACAAATCTCATGTTGCTCCTCTTTCGCTTTTAAAATTCCCCAAGAAATTTCACTTCTGTATCCAGCTGCACCTGAAATTTTTCATATACGATCCGCTGTACATCGTGAATCAGATTCACCACATCTGTCGCTGTCGCATTTTCTTTATTGATCACAAAGCCACAGTGTTTTTCCGATACCTGTGCACCACCAACCTGATAACCGCGAAGACCGGCATCCTGAATCAGTTTTCCGGCAAAATATCCTTCCGGTCTTTTGAAGGTACTTCCTGCACTTGGATACTCTAATGGCTGTTTTGTCACACGCTGCTCTTTCAGTTCATCCATACGGCTTTTTATCGCTTTCGGATCTCCTTTTTTCAGATTCAGAACCGCTTCCAGAACAATATAACCCTTTTCTTTTACCACACTGGTCCGATATCCCAGCTGCAGTTCTTCTTTATACAGTTTCTTCTGTTCTCCCTTTGGTGTGAGCACAGTGACGGATTCCAGAATATCTTTCATCTCCCCGCCGTAAGCGCCTGCATTCATAACTACAGCGCCTCCCAGAGTTCCAGGAATTCCCGCTGCAAATTCCATGCCGGTAAGTCCTGCATCCAGTGCCTTTCTGGCTATAGTGGATAACAGCGCTCCTGCCTGTACCTGCAGCTGTTCTCCATTCACCGCAACCTGATTCATATTTTTATAGATCTGCAACACAGCTCCGTCATATCCCTGATCACTTACCAGCAGATTGCTTCCATTTCCAAGAATAAAACAGGGCGTCTTTTCTTCCTGACAGATATGTACGATTTCTTCAATCTGTTCTTTTGTGGATGGCATCAGAAAACATGCTGCCGGTCCTCCTACACGGAAAGTAATATGTTTCTTCATTGGTTCATTCCGCAGAAACTGATCATTTCCCACTGTCTGTTCCAGTCTTTTGATTACTTCTTCTCTCAAATTGATCACCTTTTCATTTTCTGTTGCGGGATCTTTGTATCGATCCCGCTGGCACTTACACATAAACTATATTATTATACTATATCTTTTCCATATGTGGCAAGAGCTGAAGGTCTCTTTCTTCTTTATTTTTTCATCTGCGGATGAAAAAACAAACTCGCAAGATATCCGAAAATCAGCGCAGCACTGATACCTCCGGCACTGGCTTTTAACCCTCCAGTAAATACTCCCAGAACACCCACCTGTTCCATCTCTTCTTTCACACCCTGAAATAACAAATGTCCGAATCCGATCAGCGGAACACTGGCACCTGCACCGGCATAATCCACCAACGGTTCGTACAAATGCAGTGCACTCAGCACACTTCCCGTACATACCAGAAGAACCATGACTCTTCCCGGCATCAGTCTGGTCTTATCCAGAAGGATCTGCACCAGTGCACAGATCAGTCCGCCTACCCAGAAAGCATGGATATAATTCATCAGCATGTCTGTTCCACCTCCCCTTCTTCCCATTCCAGTACTACGCCCTGGGCGATTCCCGGCACACTGTTTCCTTCATAAAAGCTCACTTTTGACATCAGCGCCCCTGTTGGCACAAAAAGTACCCGTTTCCAGTCACCGCAGGCAATCTTTGGCAGGATATAACCGGCAAGTACAGAAGCACTGCAGCCACAGCCGCTTCCTCCCGCATGGGTATCCTGGGTTTTCTGATCGTACATCAAAATTCCACAATCTTTGTGATTTTTCCCTGCCTGATACCCTTCTTTTTCCAAAAGGTCCAGTAATATCTGCTGTCCGATATAACCAAGATCTCCGGTAATAATCTGATCATACTCTTCGGGTTTTCTTCCAAAGTCTTTCAGGTTCTGTACTATGGTGCTGCAAGCTGCTGGTGCCATACATGCTCCCATATTCTGGGAATCTTTTAATCCATAGTCTACCACTTTCCCAATGGTAAGCCCCGTGATCTTCACCCTTCCCTTTTTCCTGTTTAACACACAGGCACCACTTCCCGTAACAGTCCAGGAAGCGGACAATGGCCTCTGGTTTCCGTAACCCAGCGGAAAACGAAATTCTTTCTCTGCCGTTGCAAAATGACTCGATGTCACTGCCAGAACCCGTTCTCCGTGGCCTGCCGAAACTGTGATCGCCCCAAGGCTCAGTGCTTCACCCATCGTAGAACACGCCCCGAATACTCCGTACATTGGACGCTCCAGTTCGCCGATCCCGAAGGAAGAAGCGATGGACTGTGCCAGCAGATCCCCCGCGAAGATGATTCGTATATCTTCCGGGCAGCATCCTGCTTTTTTGATTGCCAGCCTCGCCGCCTTCTGTTGCAGCATACTCTCTGCTTCTTCCCAGTTATCCTGTCCCAGCTGATCATCCGTCTCAATTTCATCAAAGAAAGGAGCCAGTGGACCTTCCCCCTCTTTTTTTTCCAACAACCGATGCCCAGCTTTCCACATAGACCGGCTTTTCCAACCGAATACTCTGTTTCCCGATCTCCATCTGCTACCACCTTTCTGCCACGTACTGTATCAGTCCCAACACCCATGAGGTCAGCACCCCATAAAGTATCACCGGTCCCGCTATGGTAAATATTTTGCTACCAATTCCGAATACCTGTCCTTCTTTCTGGTATTCCACTGCCGGTGCCGCCACAGAATTGGCAAATCCTGTGATCGGCACAAGGGTGCCTGCTCCTCCCCATTTTGCCAGCCGTGGATAAAGGTTCATACCCGTAGTCAGGGCACTCAGAAAGATCAAGGCAATGGAACACCAGGTTCCAGCTGTTTTCTCATCCATACCTGCTGCCAGTGCCCATTCAGTGACCGCCTGTCCTGACACACAGATCAGACCGCCCACCAGAAAGGCTTTTACCATATTGGCAGGCAAACTGTGCGTTGGAGTCACCTTTTTGACATATTCTTCATATAACTGCTGTTTTTCTCTGTCTTTCTGCATCGTTTCATCCTCATATCCAGTTAATTTTACCTGTCTTTTTTCTGTTTTTCATTTCTTACACACTCAGTATCTTCCGGGCTTCCTGGTTTTATCCCCGGATTTATCATTTTTTCGGTTATGGATCTTTCGTCAGAAAAAGAAAAACCAAAGAGAACCCACCACTTTTCCAAGTGCCATGCTGAGGATTACCAGTCCAATTCCTTTCACAAGACCGATTCTTCGAATCAAAATCGCATAAATATTCACCACCTCACCCAGTGCCACCACCCAGCTTCCAAGAAAAATTCCGGAAAAGCTTCCGTAAACTGCAAGTCCCGGATTACCCAGTGGCAATGCTCGCTGATACAGAAAAACCACATTGCCAAGCACCGCCCCCAGCATGGAGCATTCCTCATACAGACGCACCTGTGCGGCACTTCCGGTAATCCCGGCAAACCTTGGAACAATTCCAAGGCTTATAATAAATGCCACCACGCCACTTGCAATCGTTGTTCCCATGCAAAGTCCCAGCATGCCAAGAAAGATTTCTCTCATCCGGAATTGTTCTCCTTTCTGCTCTCCATCTCCAGAATCGTCTGATCTACCTGCTCCTCGTACGCACGCATCTCCACTTCCATCGGTGTCGGATCCTCGGTGATCTTCCATTTTCCAAAATGATTAAAGAAAATACAACACCAATACCGATCCCCACAGAATACGTCACTTCCAGAATCGCCAGTCCTCTTGGATCTGAAGTAAACTGGCTGCTGATTCTCTCAAACAATTTTGGAATATCTACATCCGTATTGAAAGTCATAATAGAAAACATCGTGCCAAAAAATGTGACCAGACACACAAACGCAGTTTTCAACCAGCTCATCCTCTCACTTTTTCCAGCCGGATCCTCGTACGTCAGGATAAACTGCGGTTCACCGACATGAACCACTTCCACCTGTTTCTCTTTTTTCTGGATCAGCTCTATCAGTTTCATGACCGAAACCGCATATCTGCCATATTTCCCCGACTCCAGAGTCAGTACCCGAAGCACCTTGCACCTTTGCAATACTTCCGGATTATTGCTTGTAAGATCTGAGATATCACCAAGCCTGACATGTGGATCTGTAATCTTCCGGTTTTTATCTGTCTGTATATACAGTACATCACCCATAGCACGTTGCCTCCTGTCTTTGTACCAGGGTTCCTCCTTTTTGCTTCTCCGGCATATTCTGCTGCATCAGAAGCACCACCAGTACTCCGGCTGCTGTGAGAATCGCAAGCAGCCAGATCCACCATTTTTTTCCTGCCATCCTACCACTTCCTTTCTTTTGTAAGTAGTATGTGTCAAAATGAATCCTCTATACTTCCTCCTGTATTTTTCTCAGAATTCTCTTTTCCATCCGCGAGACCTGTACCTGTGAAATTCCCATCTCTTTTGCAATCACACTCTGTGTTTTTTCCTGAAAATACCGCTGATAAATCAGTTCCCGTTCTTCACCTTCCAGTTTTCCAAGGATTTCTTCCAAAAATAACCTGTTCAGCACCTGTTCACTCTGGTTCACTTTTTCTTCCAGTTTGTCTATCAGAAGGATGGTATTGCCTTCTCCCTGGTAAATTGTCTGCTGCAGGGATTCCACCTGCGCATAAGACTCCATCGCCTCCATCAGTTCCTCCGGTGGGATTCCCAGTATCCCGGCAATCTCCCGGACAGTCGGCTCTCTTCCCGTCTGCTTTTCCTGCTGCTCCCGGATCCGGTAGGCTTTCCCTGCTGTTTCCTTCAGGGAACGGCTTACTTTCAGTATCCCGTCATCTCGCAGATACCGTTTGATCTCTCCGGCAATCATCGGAACTGCATAGGTGGAAAAGCAAACCTCATAGCTGCAGTCGAATTTATCCACCGCTTTGATCAGCCCGATGGTTCCGATCTGAAACAGATCTTCCGATTCCACACCTCTGTTTTGAAATCGGCGAACGATACTCCAGACAAGCCCGACATTCTCTTCCACCAGTATGTCCCTCGCCTCCTTATCCCCTTCGTGTGCTCTCTGTATCAATCTGAGGGTACGCTCCATAGGGCCTCCTTTTATGCAAATGGCTGCTGTGTCTGTCCGATTGTCTTTTTCATCCGGACAATTGTTCCCACACCTACTTCCGATTCCACTTCCACCTGATCCATAAATGCTTCCATGAAAGCAAAACCCATCCCGGAGCGATCCAGATCCGGTCTTGTTGTATACATGGGTTCCATCGCCTTTTTCACATCTGCAATTCCCTTTCCGTCATCTTCCACCTCTACATACAAGGTCCGGTCACTGACTCGACAGCGGATCCGGACCTTTTTCACCTGGTTGTCATATCCGTGAATAATTGCATTTGTAATTGCTTCAGATACAGCGGTCTTGATATCAGCCACCTCTTCCAGTGTGGGATTTAACTGTGTCGTAAACGCCGCTACTGCCACTCTTGCAAATGATTCATTACTGGATCTGCTGTCAAACGTAATCATCATTTCATTCTTCTGTTCCATCGTTTCTCCCCCTTATTTGCTTTCCTTCCAGTTTCGTTCTTTTTCTACTTCAATCACCTTTGTCACTCCTGCAAGATGCAAAATTCTCCAGATTCGATCGCTGACGTGGGTCACTGCCACACTGCCTCCAAGCAGCCGCAGCTTTTGATACCGTCCCATGATCACTCCGATCCCTGAGCTGTCCATGAATCCGGTGTCTCGAAAATCAAATTCAATCCGCTGAATATTCTTCTCGCCGATCATGCGATCTGCTATTCCCGGAATCTGCCCCGTGGTATGGTGATCCAGTTCTTTCGGCATCCGTATGACCAGAGTCCGCCCCTTCACCTGAAATTGTTCCATAAATATCCTCCCCTTTTCTGATTATTTATAACGGTTTCTTATCTTTACAAAAAAAACAAGGGAAATACAAATTCTTTTGTATTTCCCCTGTTTTGAGGTTTCTCTTATTGTCCGTTTTCTCCGGAAGTTCCTTCGGTTTCTCCTCCATTGCCGTTCTGATCGGCTCCGGTCTCGCCTGTATTCTGTGTATCTGTCGTATCACCTGCACCGCTTTGTTCTGCAGCAGGCTGTGAAGAATTCTCCTGATTTCCTGTCTGATCCTGTGTCTGTGCAGATCCTGTATCGGAACTGTTTTTCTGACCAACGCTGTCAAATCCCTTTCCACCGTTATCAATATATTTCTGTGCGGTGGAAGCACGTTTTGTTCCCGGAAACTGGTCTACGATCTTCTGGAAAATCTCTACTGCTTTATCATACTGTTCGTCAAGCCGATAAGAATGCGCCAACAGATTTAATACTTCATAATCGCTGTCATCCATCTCCAGTGCCTGATTCAAATCTGTAATTGCCGTCTCATAATCCTTGGCATAAAATGCCTGTTCACCCTGACTTTTCAGATTATTCTTCATCGTTGACTGGATACTCTTGTAAATTGAATCATAAATTTCTTTTGCATCTACAGACAGCAGATCTGCCTGCACATTCTGCAGAACATTCGCTGCCGAAGTATAATTTCCACTCTGAAAAGCGGCATATGCTTTAATCAGATTCTCATAACTGCTTGTCTGATTCTGGGCATCCTCAATCTGCTGCTGGGCAGATGCCACCGTCTCTTCAGACTGATCAATCTGTTCCTGGAGCTTATTCATCTCAGCAGACTGTGTCGCCATAGTGTTGCTGTAGCTTACAACTTTTTCGTTTGCCGCTTTATTGATCCGCTGTGTGTTTGCAGGTACCATCAAGAACCATACCAGACAGGCTCCCACCAGAAAACCAAATCCAAGATTCAGCAGTGTCGCTGCCATGGAACTTTCACGGAAGGTCGGTGGCTGGATCACCACATCATTTTCTGTCCGATAGGCAATCGACTGATTACCCGAAACCTTTTCTTCCTTCTCACGCAGACCAAATGCCCACCTTCTTGGTTCCAGGCTGGTAATTGTTCCGGTCTGTTCGTCTACTTCCCGCAAAAAGCGCAGTGTTGTGGAGTTTGTCTTATCGATCTTCGCCGCTTTTTTCAGAATTCGTCTTGCTTTTTCATACTCTTCTTTTTTCAGGTAGATCAGGGCCAGCAGATGATATCCCTTGATCAGCTTCGGATTCTGATTCAGGATCTTTTTCAGCTGGATCACCGCCACATCCTCACTGCCTTTGCGACAGCATTGCAGACTGTCATTATACTTTTTGATAGTCTGATTGATCACATCCAGTTTGTTGGCATTCTGCTGCAGCCGTTCGATATACTCGGAAGCGATGTTATTCTCCGGCATGATATTTTTACTGATGATCCATTCACTCAACGCTGCCACTGCCTCACCGGTCTCAAAATATACCAGTCCCAGCAGGTTTCTCGCCTGAACATTCAGCTTGTTAAACTTCAGACTGCGTTTTAACAGATCAATGGCTCCGGACAGATCCCGGATCTGTGCCTTGTCCAGTCCCAGATTGTAATAGGTATTGGACAACTGCCAGATTTTCTTCTGTACTTCCACATGAAAGCCGCAGCTCGTACAGTAATCCGACTTTCCGATCGGAGCTCCGCAATTCATACAATTCATGTTTTACCCCTTATTCTTTCCGGTCTTTTTTCTCTGTTTTCAACATCTCCTGCAGGATATCCACGATATCGGTCAGATCCCGTGTATATACCGCACTCTCGATCTCGTCCACATCAAGACAGGGTTTGAATTTTTTCAATTCCTCTTCGTAATTAATCATTCTTTTCTCTCCTATGCTTCTGGATTCTTCTGAAGGTACTCCTTGATCTCACCTACCAGATAAAGAGATCCAACGCAGAATAACATTCCATCGCCCTTTAAGGACAACGCTTTTTCAAATGCCTCTCCTACATTTGCCTCGGCGATCACCTGTTCACATCCGTCTTCCTTGAAAAACTCTGCCAGTTCCGTAGCCGGTACAACTCTGCTGCCGCCAACTTCTGTGGCAACTACTGCTCTCGGACGGATCTTTTCGCTGACTGTACGGATCATTTTTTCATAATCCTTATCAGCCACTGCCGAAAATAACAGCGTGATCGGATGTTCTTTTCCAAAATGACACGCCGTCTCCACAAACCGCGCCACACCATCTGCATTGTGCGCCCCGTCTACGATCACATCCGGTAAAACAGTCTCCATACGACCTTCCCAGTGCGTATTTTTCAATCCCTCGATCAGCTTTTCCAACGGAATCTTATGCACATCCCGCAACTGTTCCATCGTGAAAAACGCCAGCGATGCATTCATCATCTGATACGATGCAATATATGGAATCGACAGTTGAACAGTATTATAATACTTACAATGAAAGGAAAAATCAATGCCCTCTCTTGTATTTTTCTGCATTTCATACATGTCCTCGGTCAGTGCAAATGCCGGGGAACCCAGTTCGTTGGCACGTTTTTCAATCACTTCGGAAGCCTCCGGCTGATGTCCGTCATAGATCACCGGAACCTGTGGTTTGATGATTCCTGCCTTTTCACCGGCAATTTTTCCGATGGTGTCTCCCAGATATTCCACATGATCCAGACTGATAGAAGTAATGATGCATGCCAGCGGATGATCTACAGTGTTGGTCGCATCCAGCCTTCCACCAAGGCCGGTCTCCAGAACCACATAATCCACATCTGCTTCTTTAAAAACAACCATTCCCATCAGAAACAGTGTCTCGAAATAGCTCGGGTGATCCAGTCCGTCTTCCTGTGCCTTTTTAATAATCTTCTGTACTTCTTCAAAAGCTTTCACAAACCGTTCGTCGGAAATCATCTCTCCGTTGATCTTAAAACGTTCATTGATCTTTACCAGATGTGGCGAAGTAAATAAACCAACTTTGTAACCTCCTGCCCGGAGCATGGAATCCAGATATGCACAGACGCTTCCTTTTCCATTGGTTCCCGCCACATGGATCACCTGCATCTGATTCTGGGGATCGCCCAGACACTTCAGCAGTGCCTTCGTGTGATCCAGCGGATTTTTCGATGTAAACTTCGGTATCTCTTCAATATAATCTACGATTTCTCTATAATTCAAAATTACCACCACTTTATCTAATGTATTTGTCCGGTTTCCCGGTACTTTCCATTATATAATAGTGGTGGTAATAATCAAGTAAATTATGTCGCAACTTTTGACTTTTTCCAATTTCCGTAATACCGGAAGCCGGTTTTTTCTCAGGATTCCGGTGTGGACGCAGGTGCCGGTGTCAGAGACAGTTCCGGTGTTGTTTCCTCTGTTGGCGTTTCTTCCGCTGCCTGCCCGTCATCCTCTGTTTGCTCTGCATGCTGTTCCTTCAGCCGCTCAAGCATCGCTTTTGCTGATTTTTTTGCCTGATAGTTTTCCTGTGACATCAGTTCTCCATTATCCTCATTGTATGTAAGATAATCGGTTCGTGACAGCACTTTCTTTGTGGAACTGTTACTCTGTGTCGCAACTGACACCTGATCGCCATCTGCCAGTTCCACATTCTGCACCAGCAGCTGTGTCGGACTGATGTACTGTGTTTCCTGCAGTTCTTTGTTAATCTCCAGTCTGCTCGCTGCCGTAAAATTGGTTCCATAGACATAATAGCTTCCATTTCCGATGGACTCCAGCCGTTCCAGTGTTGCAGGATAGATCCCAAGCTGCATCTTTGTTGCCTCAAAC
>ENA-OQHF01001034-OQHF01001034.1-human-gut-metagenome-genome-assembly--contig:-NODE-1034-length-15899-cov-3.431841_pt1 | contig 15899 bp, 11 predicted proteins | sample MGYA00242559_ERZ504709 | MGnify/ENA primary metagenome ERZ504709 (study PRJEB26092, sample SAMD00036203) | human gut metagenome | host: Homo sapiens | study: EMG produced TPA metagenomics assembly of... | reverse complement strand
AACAGTACTGCCTTTTTAACGTTAGCAGCCTTATCAGCATCCATGTTTCACACTGCCTTTTAACGCTGCCAACTGTGCTTCCCACCTGTTCAACGTTCTGATTAGCGTACTGGCCTTCTGCTTTTTCCTTGCCAATGGTGAAGCCTAAACCGCCTCCGCTAAGAATTCCGCTCTTTCTGACAGATTTTTATGTATTCGCTTTCGCTTTGTCTGCTCCGCTACCTGTACCGATATTCACGTATTGCCGCCTGGTTTTTACGTTTACTGTCATTATCTGCAACTACGTTGCTGCCTGTAATTGTTTGTTATCTTTTTTTACTGCTAATCGCAATTTCTCCGGCAGAAACATTTGCTTGCCGACAACAGTATTCATGGTTGCTGTAATCATTAAATATCTGTTGTTTTTGGAAGACAAGACGCCGCTAACCTTAGAATGATATTCGTGCAGCGCTCACGGTATTCTGTTTCATTAGCGATATTTATATTATTTTCGGCAATCAGGTCGGCTTTTCCTGCTTCACTGGCTACGTTGCTGCCTTTAATATTGATATCTTTGCCGCTCGCAATGCTGATATCGTTCTTCGCCGCAATAGTAGTGCCTTTCACAGCTTCATCCACCTGCTTGTTATGGTTGTAATAGCTGCCGCCACGGTTGCCTACTTCGCTTTCCTCGCTGTACAAATCTTTCACCGCGTTTATGTTTACATCGCCTTTAGCATTTAAAGCAACATCATTTTTCGCACTCAAAACACCACCAGCAATGCTGATGTCCTTTTTCGTATTCAGGCGGATGTTCTCGCCGCTCAGCGCACTTTGCTGGTGCTGCACGTCATGGATTTCTGCTGAAGAACTGCCATAAGCTACGGCAACGTGCTTTTCATTTGCTACCGTTACGATATCAACATCGTTAGCATTCAAAGTCAAATCCTTGCCTGCAGTCAGATTTGCACCTTTATTAGTAATGTTCTTGTCTGCCTCCAGTGTCAGATTCTGCCCAGCACTAATAGAACCAGTTGCTTCTATCTTTTTCTGGTTCAGCTCTCTATATTGTGTTTCGCTCGTTGTTGCTTCGTTAGTGATGTTCTCCGCTTTCAGCAATGCATCCACCTTCGCACGCATGGTGCCACTGTTGGTGATATTTTTCTCTGCTTTAACAGTTAAATTTTTGCCAGCAATATCGCCTTTGTTGTCCACATTTTCTGCACGCAAAGCTACAGTACCATCACTCCTGATGTTACCCATGTTCTTGATATCCTGCTTGGAGTACAGCTCTACCTCACCGCCTACGATGAGCGCACCATCAGGACGCAAATCTTCACTGCGCACCTGTGCCAGGAACACCTCCGGTACAAGAACCTTTTGTCCGTTGACTACTTCTTCCACCAGCCAGACAATATCTGTGGTCAGGCTTGCCATCTGCTCCGCAGTCAAGGCAACACCCACTTTAAGGTTCATCTCCTCTGCAATCACTGCGCCTGCGTTCATCAAAGCAGCAAACTGCTCCATATCGCTGCCGTAATCGCCAAGATATTTCTTTCCTGTCAGCGTACCAATCTGCTGCAAAACAAATTGCTGTTCAAAATAACCATCGCCAAGTCGTTTGCCAACCTTTTCTGGATCTGCCTTTACACGCTCCAAGAGGTAGTCACTGGAAAGAAACTCGTGATAATCAGCAAATTTCTTGTTCGTCTCAATAAGATACTTCGCCTTTGCATCTTCCGTCAGCTTAAAGATTTTGCTGTTGATATGCAGACTGGAAATATCCGTCATTTTATCGCCTGTTTGGTTATCCTTGCCTGCTGCAGCCTTATCATCAGCCTTTCCTTCTACGCTGGTAGATACATCCTGCTTTTCCTTGTAAAGCGTCTCATCGGTAAGATGCTTGTCTGCATCCGTCTTGAAATAAGCATCGCTTTCCGGCAAATCGCCTACTTTTCCCTTTGCCTGATGTGTTTTATTTACAATATCTTTGGCATTAATTTTTACACCACTAACACCGCTCAAAAGGCTTAAGCGCTCACTGTCAGTGCCCTCCTCATCACGCATCGTATGGTCATAATAAGGAATCACAGTAGTACCATAAACCCAACGGCATCTGATATGCATTCTTCTGTGCTTTTTATACTTCCAGTAATGATAGTCATTGCCACGGTCATAGTAATGTATCGTTCCCTGATAACCCACATTTTCCACCGTACCGCCAGCATTGACAGTTAAATTTTTGCCTGCCTTTATTTTGCTGTAATGGTTGGTCAGGTCTTTGTCCAAATCAATCTTGATGTTACCGCTGGCAATGATATTTGCATCCGCAGTCTCTTTGTCAATCTGCGCAGTCAGAATCTTCCTGTCAAATTTGCGCACTGCATCATAATAATTAGGTGCGTTCAAATGCGGTATCTTGTAGGAAATATCCTCATGGCTTTCTTTAAAGCCAAATCACCTACAGCATTAATTAAAGAGCCTTGCTTTACGCCTGCTTTGTTCTGATTTGTAATATTGTTGGCAGAAATTGTGCCACTGCCACCGATAGCAACCAAGCCATCTTCGTTGAGGAAATCGCCAATGCTGTTGATTGTCAGATTCTTGGTGACAAAGATATTACCAAGGTCTTTATTTATGAAATCGTTTGAAGTATTTATAACAGCGTTTTTACCGACACCAAAATATGCACTGTCCTGATTCGTTAGACTGCCTAAATCTGCCTCCAGATTGCCTTGTACGTCAATGCTTGCTTTACTGCTGCGCATTGTGTCAGCAGTTATTTTCGCATCCCCGCCGGTATGTAAATTAGCCAGATTACTGTTCAGCAGCATTCCTGCTTTTATTTCACCATCACCGGCAACATAAATATTGGCATAATTATTATTCAAAGTATTGCTTGCTTCTAATTGCAGGCTACCCTTGCTGACAAAAGCGCCTTTATTAGTATTGCTGAAATCTGTTGCAGTTATTTTCGTCAGTGCACTGCTGCCATCCGCGCTGATTGTTGCACCATCATTAGCAAATTTGTTAGCAACAGCAAGCGTACCATTTTGCCCATAGTTAACCAGGGCAGTATCCTGATTTATAAAATCAGCTGCCCTCACGTCTAAATTTTGTCCTGCTAATATAATAGATTTATTATTACTAATAGACGTAGCAATATTGATATCTGCATCACTAGCAACAGAAAGCAGACTATTATTGGTATTTTTCAAGGCGTTTGCCATAAGCTGTAAATTGTTTCCTGCCTTGAGCGTTGCCTTATCCTGCTCCACATCACCACTTACTGTAGCTGTTAAATTTTTCTTTGCCTCAATATAACCCAAGCTGCTATTTTTAAGTGCAGCAGCATTTATCTGCATATTTTCTGTTGCAGCAATCTTACCGGTGTTCTGCAGCAATCCATCTGCACTGATATGCAATTCATTTGCATACAATTCACTCTTGTCTGCCTGTAGATTGTTTGTAAAAACATCCAGCTGTTTAGGATTGCGCGCATTCAGGCCATCACCGGCTATAATCATATCACCCTTGTTGTCACTGAATTTAAAGCTGCCATCTGCCCAGTTTGTCACTGCGCCTGTAGATAGAACTACATTATCTGTGTTGATAAACCCAAGTCCGTTAACACTTATACCATTGACATTAGCAATAACAACACTTGCTTTGTTGCCTGCAACCTCTAGGTATCCGTTAAGCGTGCTGGCGTTGCTGCTGGTAACCTCGTTTAAGATTACACGTGCCCCTTTACCTGCAAGGAACATATTGCGATCAATGTAACCACCAAGCTCAGTTTTAGTGTACTTGGTTGCGTTATTCAAAATCAGGCCTGTGGATTTAATGTTGAAGTCACTGTACAAATTACGGGAAACACCGTTGCTGTTCACTTCCGCAATCTGCACCAAATCAACGCCATTAGCAGCTTTGTCAATAATTGGTTTATATTTACCATTGGCGTTATCATCTGCCACTAAATCTAAATCATCGTCACTTATCTTATCCTTTTTCACCGTAGCCGCAACACCAGAAGCTTGCGCTATATCAGGCAAGGCAGGCGCTTTAAAATCTTCTGCCTCACGCGGGGCTTCAGGATCCGGCGTCTCAGGTATTACCGGTTTATCAGGATTAATCTCTGTAATGCTTACACCGGTAGTATTATTAATTTTGCCATCTGCACCGATAGTATAAATATTCTTCTTGTTTAAGCTAATCTTATCTGCTGTAACATCTACGCTGCTTTTTGCACCTATAGAACCACTGCCACTAAGAATACCACCAGCAGAAATACTTGCTTCGCCATTGCTATGCATATATCCGTTATTGTTTATAGCTTTAGTACTGGTTACATCCAATATCTTGGACGCATTAATATTGCCACTGTTTGTAATTTCGTCCGCAGTAATCCTTAATTTTGCAGCCTCCTGCAAAAATTTAGGATTCTCCTCTTCCTCTTCTGCAGTGTACGCTGCGCCTGCTTCCAAGGTACCACTATTGGTCAGCTTGCCGCCAACAGTCAGCGTCATATCCTTTTGTGCCGTTATAACACCACTGTTTTCAATGTCCTCCGTACTGCTGACCATCACGTTGCCATCGGAGGTAAGAGATGTGTAATCCTTATTCGATAATCCGTCCGCAGTATTATTGCTACCAGCGTTTTTAGTAAAGGCAATCCGACCGTCATTAGTAATGCTTAAATTCTCCTGCGCTTTCAGGTTGCCGCCAATATTCATGCCCAGTCCTTTTTCCGTACCTACAAGCATAATCCTACCGGCATACATACCACCCAATGCAGCCACATCTAGTGCCACCAGTGGCTTTTCCGCAGTCGCAGTTGTTTTATGGACTTCTAACGAACCATCTGTATTGTATTTTACCTCATTGCTGCCTGCTACAACATTTATCGCCTCATTTGCCCAAAGCTCATCATTAATTTTTATCGCACGGGCCATAATATCTAATTTATCAGGTCTGTAATCTGTGCGTTGGTCTTCTGTTAAGCAAGCATTCTGTATATCTATAGTACCTTTTGCAACAGAAAAGCCATTTAACTTACCGTCAGCACCCCAATCAGGCACACCTGTAGTAAGCGTAGCTCTGCCTACATTGATAAAGCCAAAACCCTTGCCGACAATACCGTTTGGATTGGCAATTACTAAATCAGCTTTTGTACCTGCAATCTCCAGCATACCGTTCAGATTCGTTTTGCCTGTACCTGTTACTTCAGTAAGAATCAGCTTTGCTGCATTTCCCTGCAAATTAGCGTTAGCGTTCAACGCTCCTGCTAAGTGGGAATTGTACTGCGCACTTCCTGTATGGTTGTTGAAGACAATACCATTGCCAGGCACATTGAAATCAGTAAATTTATTGTGTGATAGGCCATTACTGTCCGGTTTCACTATATTGATTATATTACCGTTTACATTCGCTCCACCTGCTTCTGCAGTAACTGCTGCATAGCAAGGCATAACTGCCTGCATCTGCAATGATAAAGCAATAGCCAAAGCCAAAAATTTCTTTCTGTTCTTACCCAAATTCCCCATAATAGCCCTCCATCCTAAGGCATATACCGATATCTTTAAATCTGCGCTGTAAGCATCAGGCCATACGTTCTGCTGGCAGTCTTAAATCCTTCCGGCTTCTTGACCGGATAACCAACAAATACATCATAGCTGAAAGCCCCTACTTTTCCTCGCATACCGATTGCACTGCCTACTAATTCCGTCCCTAATAAATATTCGGCAGATGGTCCTGATACCTTGCCATAATCCAATGCCAGATATAGCTGATGCGGTAAATCATCTATCGGAAAACGCAGCTCATTGCGTACTACAAGGCCATCTTCTGCTGAAAGCGTCTGCTCTCCATCAAAGCCACGTACACTGTACCAGCCTCCTATAGAAAAGAATTCACTGCCATATATTCTCTGGTCTGCTTTTTGCCCACGCACGGAAACATTATACTGCGCATCATACCCGTTTCCAAAAGGCACCGGAGCAGTATAATTAGCGCTGAACAGATACATATTGTACTGCGTTGTTGCTTCATCCGTCATACCGTCAGTAGGTCCTGCATCTGCATACCACGGCAAGCCCTTCTGCCATTTCAGCGAGGCATCTAATACGCTTGCGCCAACTGCATTGCCGTTGTCTTTTGGCGTTGCACCTCTATTTCTGTGCCGTCTATATAGCTGTGACGAGTTTTATGTACAAGACCAAGCTCAAAATCAGTCTTACTCTTTTGGTCACGCTGCAGCAAATGATTCCAGCTGATGCTGTCACTTGTAAATTTACCGCTGGAAACAAAAGGGTTTACTGCATATTCGACAGTCTGGTGGTAATCATTCTTGCTGTGGCTAAAAGTAAACCGCTCCTTACCGAACGGGACACTGTAGTACAAGCTGTTCGCCCTTGTTCCCTTGCGTTCACCTGATTGCGTAGCATCTTCATTCCAGCTTGCGTAAAATACATCGTTCGCTGAAAAAGGCTGCAGCAGCTGCAATGTTGCGCTCATCTGTGCCCTGCCTGTTGTCTTAGTGCCACTGTTATCTACTGAAGTCATTAAAGTCCAGGGCTTTGTGCGCTTAATATCTATAACAAGATTACTTTCACCTTCTTTACTGCCCGGCTCAATCTTTATATCTGCACTCTGCGAAGGCACATTGTTAAAATTATCTATGGTCTGTTCTATATCACGTATATTAAGTATGGAACCTCGCTTCATGCAAACTGCATTATGCCAAGTTCCCCAGGTATTTTCATTTCTGAATTTAATATCCCCCACAATACCAGGAACTAATGAAAAGACAAATTTACCTTTTGATAAATCCTGTTCCCCAACATAAGCTCGCGTTGTTACATATCCGCGGTTGATGATTTCCTGGTTGATTCGTTTCAGCAATTCATTGATGCCGTTCACACCGATTCTCTGACCATTAAACTGTGCCAGATATTCATCTATCCAAGTAAATTTATAGCCATATTTCGGTGCATAAAGCACGAAACGTTTAATTCTAAAACTATTCTCTTCCGCTGGTAAAACAAAAGCCTCCAAACGGCTGCTTTGCTGCTGCGATTTAGCCATAGACTGACTAACGCGATGCTGCAAATCCTGTTCAGCGCGTTTGGAAGCTTGCTCCTGCTCTTTCTGAGCAATTATATGTTGTTGTGTATCTAGTTGAGCTGCACCAGCATATACAGGCAATAGAAAACCTGCTGCCAAAGCTATTGACGAAACCAGCAATCCTTTTCCCACAAAATCACCTGCTTAAAATATTTTATAATTTCAGTAACTCTAATTAAACTATTCCTAAAATGATTCTATCATAAAAACTCTGATTTGTGAATAATTTATTTTCATGAGTACTTTTAAATTGGGAAAAATTAGAACGCAACCTCATCAAAGCTGAATCGTTCCTAGCTGATTCGCTCTCCGAAGCCTTAAGGGAACATTATAAAATTGACCATGTAGTCTATCTCGATTCTCTAGCGAGTTCCTCTATCTACGATAACGAGTGCAGCGCCAAGAGCAATGATAAGTGGTTTGTAGCGACATATCTGCAATCTAATTAGCAGAGAGAAAACCTTTAACTTCAAGGTGTTCCTATAGCAAAACCATTTTCCCTATTGCTAAAATCACCGCGGTATACTACAATAAGTCTAAATTAAAAAAGAAAGCAGGGTTTACTATGCAATTACCGGAAAAAAAATATATTGCTTCCTTTGATATCGACGCGCAAAACACCTTCACCCCAGTCTGCCCCGACGAGCTACCGGTTGCCGAAGGCGACACCATCGCTCCCGAGCTGAACGCCCAAGCTCAATTCGCCAGCCTGCGCCTCGCTTCCCGCGATGCGCACAGCCGTTGTGCACTCTGGATAAGTGACGATGAGCACGCTCCGCTCACTCCCATCAGCGGCTATCCGGATCTTGATATCCGTTGGCCGGCACACGCTATTATCGGCACCAAAGGCTTTGACTTTATCGACGGCCTTGATGAAGCTGCCTATGATTATCAGGTGTTCAAGGGCATTGAAGCAGATAAGCACCCCTACGGTGCCTGCTACCATGACCTGAAGGACACTCTTTCCACCGGTGCCATCGAATACCTGCGCTGTCACGGTATCACCACCGTTATCTGCGGCGGTCTGGCAACCGATTACTGTGTAAAAAACACTGTACTGCAGCTGAAGGCTGCCGGCTTCGATGTTATCCTGAACAAAGCTGCCTGCCGCGGTATTGCTCCCGAAACTATCGCAAGCGCTATGCAGGAAATGGCTGCTGCCGGAGTAAAATTCGTAGAATGTGCCAAGGAATTAGCTGAATAAGAAACTTACCAAAAAATGCTGCCGGCTTTGCGCCCGCAGCATTTTTGTTTTACCGTATTCTTATAGCAGACTATTCGATTTCACGCAGTGCGTGTGAGCGTCCCGTCAGCGAACGAGCGCCCTTTTCCGTAACTACATAGGTGTTTTCCGTGCCTACCAAGCCTAAGCCCGGCAAAGCAATTTTAGGCTCTACGGCAAAGGTCATACCGGGCTCCAGCGGCTGCTTAAAGCCCTTGGCTATAGCCGGCGCTTCATCCATCACCAGACCGATACTGTGCCCCAGGAAATTACCGCCGTTCATAAACGCATCACCATAAACATTCTCGAACTTTTCCCATAGTGCGCAGATACAGGTTTTCAATCGGCTCACCCGGAACCATCATGGACACTACCTCTTGCTCCAGCTCCAGGCAACGCTGCTGCGCCGTCAAAAGCCTTGCGCATTGCTCATCCTTTTGCAGGCTGCCGAAATAATATACGACAGTCTTATCTGTATGATAACCGTCAAAACCGCAGGGAACATCAAGATAAACCAGTCGACCGGACTTCAGCTTGCGGAAGGCATTGCCTATGGATTGCACCGCTATACAGGTTCCGCCGGTACCGCCGGGGCCGTCAAAGCCGGTGCGTACTAAACCGCTCTTGCCAAAGGAAGCCAGACCGACAACCTCCTCGCCCAAGGACTGGTTAAAGCGCGCTGTTCCGTGTGAGCCGCGCCGCACCATCTCGCTGTAAAGCTCGATAGCCAGCTGAGCCTCGCTGATACCTGCATGAATCAGCTTCGGTGCAATAACATCCAGCACGGTTTCGTGAATAGCGCCGGAGTGTTCCATCTGCTGCAGCTCATAAGCACTCTTGCGCAGACGCAGCTCCTGCAGCTCAGCATCAAAGGAGCCAACCTCTTCGAAGGCAAAATACTTATGCAGCATACGCTCCCAATCCAGAGTAGCCTTCTTCGTTTCTACATACATAATGCGCGGCGCACTGCCATAATAGGCAGCAGCCTCACGAAAGCTGTGCATCGGACGGATATCACTGAAATGCGATTCGTTTACTGCGCGCTCATAATTGCGGTGCACCCAGAAAACAGCATCCTGCGGACGAATCAGCAGTACACCATCCTGCATCGTACCCGTGAAATAATACATTGCAACCTTATGATTGACTGCAGCCATCTCCCAACCGGGATGCATTTCATCCATCAGTCGGCGAAACTTCTCCAGACGCGCCTCCAGCTCACCCGCAGGCACCGGGCGAATAGCATCAGTCAATACAGCAGTCTGCTCCAAAACAGCCATAGCAATACTCCTTTCATTATCAAAGCAAAATATTTATCCGTTATTAACCAAGATATTGCAAAATTTCCTTAGCATGCGGTAAAATAATATCCGGCTTAATCGAACCGTTTTCTACATCTTCCATAGTTGCTTCACCTGTCAGCACCATCACAGAAAGAATATCATTGTTCAGGCCAAAGGCAATATCTGTTGCCAGGCGGTCACCCACCATAGCAATTTCTTCTTTGTTATAACCGGTTTTGTCCAAAACCACATCCACCATATACTTATAAGGCTTGCCGAAAATCAGTTGCGGCTTTTTGCCGGTAGCAGTTTTAATCAGCTCCAGCATCGCACCGGTATCAGGAATGAATTCACCACCTTCAATCGGGCAGCGCACATCAGGATGCGTAGCAACGTACGGCACACCCTTGTCAATCAGGCGGCAGGCGATAGTAAGGCGGTCATATGTCAGTGTCTGGTCAAAGCCGACAACTACATAATCAGCGCTCTCCTCTAATGTATTTGTCAGCGTAAAGCCTGCTTCCTCAATTGTTGCCAACAGCTGCGGCGTTCCCAGCACAAACAGCTTCGCACCGGGTTTGTTCTTCTGCATCCAGTTGGTCAGTGCATCTGATGAAATCAAGATATTCTCACGTGTAACAGGTACGCCCAGTCCGTTCATCTTCTGCACATAATGCTCGTGCCTACGGGAAGAATTATTCGTCAGCAGATAATAATCCTTGCCTGCTGCCTTCAATTTATCAAAAAAGCCCTCCATACCCGGAATCAGTTCGTTACCCAGGTTAATGGTTCCGTCCATATCAAAAAGTAACGGCTTTTACTTTTGCCATGAATATCCCTTCTTCATATTATAGATAATCGAAAGCGAACGACACTTTTCGCACCGCCAGTATACCGACTTTTTTGACGAAAATGCAATCCGGGGCGGGCTTTTTGGAGTGTGAAAAAAGTTCATCTGAACCTTAAAAATTGATATTCAAATCTGGCCATTGACGATAATACCAGCAACGGTGCTATACTGGGTGCAATCTTCAAGGCACGGCGCACGAACGGTGCAGTCGCGCCCCAAAGCAAAGGGGTAATCAAAATGAAAAACAAGAATTCCATCTACAAGATTGTCACCGTGGGCCTTTTGGGCGCGCTGGTGTTCGTTTCCAACTACCTGAGCTTCCCGATTCCGGTGCCGGTGGGCGATATTTCCCGTATCCACCTCGGCAACGCGTTTTGCCTCCTGCGGGCTTTGTGATGGGCCCGATCGGAGGCGGTCTGGCTTCCGGCATCGGCGCGATGCTCTACGACCTGACGAACCCGGCGTACATCGCTTCGGCTCCGTTTACGTTTGTGTTTAAGTTCCTGCTGGCTGCGGTTTGCGGTCTCATCGCGCACAAGGGTAAAATCACCGGCAACATGCTGGAGGAAGACTTTACCATTACCGTACCGCGCAGCATTGTGGCGGGCATCTGCGGCAGCCTGACATACATTGTGCTGTATCTCGCAAAGTCCTACATTACGACGGTGCTTGCGGGCAGTGCGCCGGAGGCTGCGGCGATCGCGCTTGCGACGAAAGCGGCTTCGAGCACGGTGAATGCGATTCTCGCCATCATCATTTCCGTGCCGCTCTCCGCTTTGATTCGCAAGGCGCTGAAAAGTGCGCATCTGACGACAAAATAAAATCAGCGTATAAGGAAAGCCGCCGGAACACGCACCGGTGGCTTTCGTTGTTTTTGTGTGACAGAGATTTCTTGCTTTTTTCATGAAACTGTTCACTGCACTTCACATGAACTTCACAGAACTCCGAAATAATATAGATAATCCGAACGGAAAGAAAAAAAGGTTGAAAAACCGTTTGGAATATGGTATTATGTGAAAGGAGTAAGGAACCATGAGTGACAATCATGAGAAATTCCAAAATGGTTTTGACCCGAACAATGGGTCTGAACCGGCAAACACCAATACTTCCGCTAATAACGCTGTAAACAGCACAAACGCCTACGGCACCTATCATAACGCCACAGTATCCGACGAACAACACCCCCGCATATACGTGGAACGCACAGAGCGCTCCGCAGCAGAACGCGCCGGTGCAGCCAAACGGACAGCCTGTGTATTACGGTGTGCCGGTGCATCAGCCGCAAAAACAGCCGAAGCCCAAAAAGCACGGCTCGAAATTTGGCTTGAAGCTTTTAGTCGTTGTGCTTTGCTGTGCGATCACCTCGGCGGCGTCGCTTGGCGTATTCGTCGTGATGATTCAAAACGGTGTCATCAATGTGCAGTCTTCCGAAGCGAGCAGCAATGCTGCGTTCACAATCTCGCGCGTGGTAAACGGCGACACGAGCTCGGATACGAGCGCGAGCAGCGACGGCACGGTTTCCGCGATGAGCGACCAGGACATTGCCGCAAAGCTTACACCGTCTGTCGTGTGCATCCAGAATTATCAGGTGACACAGAATTACGGTTTCATGCAGACCGACACGTCGGACAGCAGCGTTTCCCCGGCGAGCGAAGGCTCCGGCATCATCATGAGTGAAGATGGCTACATCATCACGAATGCGCATGTTGTGGAGGGTGCGACTTCCCTGAAGGTTATGACCTCCGACGGTGAGACGTATGAAGCGCAGCTGATCGGCAGCGATACCGTGACGGACCTTGCGGTCGTAAAGATCGATGCGACGGGCTTGACGGCTGCGGAATTTGGTTCTTCCGAAGATTTGCGTGTTGCGGATAAGGTCATGGCCATCGGTAACCCGGGCGGCCACGAGCTGAGCTCCAGCGTAACGATCGGTTACGTTTCCGCTTTGAACCGCGCGATTTCCAATAACACGACCGGCTACACGATGGAATATATCCAGACCGATGCGGCGATTAACCCCGGTAACTCCGGCGGCGCACTCATCAACGAGTATGGTCAGGTCGTTGGCATCAACTCCGCGAAAATTTCCGCTACGGGCTATGAGGGCCTTGGATTTGCGATTCCGATCGATACGGCGCAGCCGATTATCTCCGACCTCATCCAGTACGGTTATGTGAAGGACAGAGCTGTTCTCGGTATTTCCGGTCAGTTCATCGACAGCATGACGGGCCGCTTCTACGGCTTGCCGCAGGGCGAGTATGTGGCACAGCTCAATTCGAGCGAGGCACAGGCTTCCGGCTTGCAGGTGGGCGATGTGATTACCGCTATTGACGGCCAGCAGCTGGACAGTGAATCCACATTGCGTTCCGCAATCCTCAGCAAGAAGCCGGGCGATACGGTAACACTTCAGGTGTACCGCTCTTCGACGCAAAAGTCCGCAACCGTGGAACTGAAGCTTTCCGAATACAGCGCGGGTTGATTTAATTTAGAGTACGAGTCTTTTTCATAAATCTCCTTTTTTCAAGCAACGAACCCCGAGGCAACCCCTCGGGGTTCGTTGCATTTTGTCGGCTTTTGATTTTGCTGCCGTGGGTGTTTCCGGCTGTGATTGAGGGTGCGCAGTATCTCACTCTTTTTCTCGGTCAGAGGGAGCTTGAATTTTATACGAAGGCATAAAGTAACGCCGCACTCTCAATGAAAAATCGAGGGTGCGGCGTTGCTTTATTTCTAAGAATTCGCTGTGGCGAGTTCTTCAAGGAACCCCTTAATAGGGTTCCTTGCGGCAGAACAGTCCACCGGACTATTCTGCCTATCTTCCTGATTTTTGGTAGGTAAAAAGGTCTCGCCGTTTGCGAACGACGACCAAAGGCGTTGCCTTTGGAAACCACCACCTTTGAAAAGGTGGACGAAACTTTATTCGTTGCTTCGCTGTGGCTTACGGAAGATCAGTTCCCTGTAATGGCGTTTAAGGCGGCGGAGACGACTTCACCGGCGGTATAGAGTCCGGAGGTGCCCTCCTGCACGCACACGGCGAACGCATACGGGGTGCTTTCGTCCTCCGAGAAACCGACGATCCAGCAGTTCGGGTTTTTATCGTCGAGCTCGGCGGTGCCGGTTTTGGCACACAGCGAATAACCGTCGAAAAGATACTCGCCGTAGTAATTGACGACGTTGTTGCGCATCATGCTGTGGAGAGAAGCGGCAGTGGAGCTGTCCGTTAAGGTGTAGCTCGTGCGGCTTTTGCCGCCCGTGAGGTATGGCTCCGGTGTGGAGCCGCCGTTTGCGATGGCGCCCATCAAAAGCGCCATGTGGTACGGGTTTGCCATGACATCCGCCTGACCGACGGAGCTCCACGCGAGGTCTATGGCGCTGGTGGAGCTGCTTAAATTGGTACTGCTTTTGGTGGTGGTGACGGAATCAAACGAGAAGTTTTTACCGAAGCCCATTTCTTCGGCTTTCTTTTTGAGGTTTTCCGCGCCGATGTCCTCCGCAAGCTGCGCAAAGTAGAGGTTGCAGGAATAGCCGAGCGCCTGCTCGAGGTTCAGCTCGCCGTGGTAATTGAGACACGTCACCTTGCCGGAGCCGATGTCCATTTCTTCTTCGCAGGTATAGGTGCGGGTGTCCCAATCGGGCAGGTACTCCATGGCGGCAGCCGCTGTGACGAGCTTAAAGATGGAGCCCGGCGTGTAGGTGGAGGAAAGCGTGTGGTCGAGGAAAACACCGTTGTATTCTTCGTTGTCGTTGAGGTCTTCCGGGACGTTCATGGGGTCGTATGTGGGAGCGCTGACCTTGACGAGTACCTCGCCGGTCTTATAGTTATAGACAAACGCGGAGCCGTTGCGGCCGTTGAAGGCGTTGTACGCGGCGGCGCTGGCGTTGGCATCTACCGTTAAAACGAGGTTGTTGCCGAGGTCCGAAAGCACGGTGCGCGCAAGGCCCGTGATGGGGTTATAGCCCACGAGCTGTGAGCGGTGCACGGCCTGCACGGCGGTGCCGATGTAGCCGCTGGAATCGCCCACGGTGTGGAGCAGTGCGCGGCGAATGTCTTCACTTTCGGCGTAAACGCGGGAGCCGTCCTCCGTTTTGGCGAGCACCATGCCGCTGCGGTCTGTGATGGTACCGGCGGAAACGGCGGTGTCATCGCCGTAAATGTGACCGTTATACGGCTGCGTGGCCCATGTGGAGCCGTTTAACGCGAGGTTGATGAGGAACCAGACGAAGCCGCCGCAGAAGGCGAACAGCAAAATGTAAGGACAAAAGAGCGAAAGCCGGTCGTTTTCATCGGCGGTCACCATCCTTTCTGCGTGTGCAGGACTGACCCGGCGAGAGGTTTTCTTCGGAAATATGGACGCGGTATGCGCCGCGGGAACGCGGGGCCGTGTTTTCGGCGCGGGTATTCACGCGGGGCCGCGGCGTGGGCGGGTCGTTCGGGGAGTAGCGCGGCGGGGTGAAGGAAATTGTGTCTTCGTCGGCCTCGCCTTTCGGGTGTCTTCCCGCACGGCGGGCGGCGTAGGTGCGTTCATCGGACGCTTTGAGGAATGCCAGAAGCCCCCAGACAGAGATCATACTGGAGCCGCCTGCGCTGATGAACGGCAGCGTGACGCCGGTGAGCGGCAGAACATCCGTGGGGCCGAAGACATTGAGCGCGGCCTGAAAGAGCAGCATGCCCGAGACGGCGCACGCCGCGATGGCGTAGAACGTGGAGCGACTGCGTGTGACATCGCTGCGGGCGTAGAGGATAAAGAGGACGAGCGCGAACAGCACTGCCATGCCCATTAAAAGGCCCTGCTCCTCGCACAGCATACCGAACACGAGGTCGCTGTCGCCGGCGGCGACATATTTTAAGATGCCGTTGCCGAGGCCGAGACCGAAGAGGCCGCCGCTTGCGATATACGTCATGGTGCGCACCTGCTGGTAGCCGAGGCTGTCCTGTGTGTGCTCCCACACGTGCATCCAGCCCGAGAAGCGCTGGGCAACGTAGGGTTTAAACTGCAAAATGAGGAACACGCCGAAGCACGCTGCCGCGAGGATGAGGAAAATGGTGCGGAAGCTGCCGGAGCGCATGAACGCGATGATGAGGAAGCAGGCGAAGAAGATGAGCGCCGTACCGAAATCGCGCATGAGGAACAGGAATGCGAGGCAAATGGCGGCGAACACGATGAACTCCGTGATATTCTTTTTCGTCTGCAAATGGTCGAGCGTAGACGCGCCGACGAACACGAATGCGATTTTGATGAACTCCGAGGGCTGGAAGCTGAACGGCCCGATGAAGATCCAGTTGCGGGAGCCGTTGACGTCTTGCCGAGCACAAGGTTTGCAACAAACAGCAAAATGGCGCCGATGGCGATGTAGAGCCGCAGCTTCATGACGCGCTCGAGGTCGCTCATGAACCAAACAAGGAAGCAGAAAAGCACAATGCCGATGCCGAACGCGGCAATCTGCA
>ENA-OQHF01001033-OQHF01001033.1-human-gut-metagenome-genome-assembly--contig:-NODE-1033-length-15904-cov-2.559612_pt1 | contig 15904 bp, 17 predicted proteins | sample MGYA00242559_ERZ504709 | MGnify/ENA primary metagenome ERZ504709 (study PRJEB26092, sample SAMD00036203) | human gut metagenome | host: Homo sapiens | study: EMG produced TPA metagenomics assembly of... | reverse complement strand
TATCGTTTTACTATTGCCCAAATTCGGATAAAATGTTATAATGTTAGCGTAATTTTTAAAATATATTTTCTCACAGAAAGGCTAAATAATTATGAACGGTAATGTAATTGTAGGACAATCGGGCGGACCGACATCTGTAATCAATTCAAGTCTTGTCGGAGTTTTTCAAGGCGCTAAGCGTGCCGGCTGCGGTAAGATTTACGGTATGCGAAACGGTCTTGAGGGACTTTTGCAGGAGAGATATGTCGAGCTTAACGACTGTATCAAAAACGACCTTGATATTGAAATTTTAAAACGCACTCCTTCATCATTTCTCGGCACTTGCCGTTACAAGTTGCCACATTATGAAAAAGACAGTGCCGTATACGAAAAACTTTTTGCGATACTTAAAAAGCTTGATATTAAGCACTTCTTCTATATCGGCGGCAACGATTCTATGGATACGATAAAAAAGCTTGCCGAATACGCAAACAAGATAAACAGCGATATTACATTTATGGGCGTGCCGAAAACAATCGACAACGACCTTGACAAAACCGACCATACACCGGGTTACGGAAGTGCGGCAAAATACGTTGCATCCGCAATGAAAGAAATCATCCTTGACACCGACACTTACACAACCGACTCAATCACAATAGTTGAAATCATGGGCAGAAACGCCGGTTGGCTTACAGCCTCGTCTGCACTTGCAAGAACGGAGGACTGTACAGGTCCCGACCTTATTTATCTTCCCGAAACACCTTTCAGCTACGATAAATTTGTAAGCGATATTTTAGAGGTTAAAAAGCATAAGTCGTCTGCTATTATCGCATTGTCGGAGGGTATACGAAACGCCGACGGTCAATATATATGCGAAACACAAAAGGACGATATGAAACTTGACGTATTCGGTCACAAAATGCTTGGCGAAACCGCACTTTTCCTTTCTGATATGGTTGGTAAAGATACCGGTATGAAGTCAAGAGGTATCGTGTTCTCAACACTTCAAAGATGTGCGTCACATATCGTTTCAAGACGCGATATAACAGAGGCATACGACGCAGGTGCAACAGCCGTTGCGGCGGCGCTTGCAGGCGAAACGGGTAAAATGGTTATATTTAAACGTATATCAAACGAGCCGTATAAAGTGTTTACCGAAACTCACGACATCGGCGATATTGCAAACGTTGAAAAGACTGTGCCTAAGGAATGGATTACCGAAAACGGCACTTATGTTTCACAAGAATTTATCGACTACGCACGTCCGCTTATTATCGGCGAGCTTACACCGTTTATGGTCGACGGTCTGCCACGTCATTTGACAATAGAATAAACAGGCTTGTTGACTGCCCAATACAATGTAATTTTAAAGAGTTTATTCAAAAATGAATAAGCTCTTTTTTCACACTTTCACCAATTCATCAGCTATTTCACAAACATACAAAAAGCAAGCCGATTTTTCGGCTTGCTTTTGATATTACATATTTTCCATTGACTTAATATTTTCAAGGACTTTTTCAAGCATTTCTTTATATTTTTCACCCTTAGCTTTTTCTTCGTCAACAACCTTTTGAGGTGCTTTTGAAACAAATCCGGCATTATTAAGCTTGCCTTCTACACGCTTAATTTCGCCCTCAAGCTTTTTCTTTTCCGCATTAAGTCTTTCAAGTTCCTTTGTTTTATCAACAAGTTCATCAAGCGGCAAAAATACTTCCGCTGACGGAACAACCACGTTTACCGCGTTATCGCTGATACCGCTCTTATCCGTCTGAACAACAGCCTCACTTGCAGACGCAAGTTTTTCAAAGAATGCTGTACCCTGCTTGAACACATCAGTTTTATCAGTTACGATAATAACCTTTGCTTTCTTTGACGGCGGAACATTCATTTCAGCTCTTCTGTTTCTGATAGCACTGATTGACTGCATAATAAGTTCCATGCTCTCAACGTCCTTAGGGAAGTTAAGTTTTTCGTCATATTCAGGCCACTTACTAATCATAATGCTTTCGCCTCATGAGGTAGATGCTGCCAAATTTCTTCAGTAATAAACGGCATAAACGGGTGAAGTAACTTCATTGTATTTGAAAGTACGTATGTCAATACATACTGCGCCGTCTTACCTGTCGGATTTTCCTTATCGAACAATCTTGGCTTTACAAGCTCGATATACCAGTCACAGAAGTTCTCCCAAATGAAATCGTACAAGTTTGAAAGTGCGATACCAAGTTCAAACTTATCAAGATTTTCAGTAACCGACTTAACAACGTCATTATACTTTGAAAGTATCCATTTATCCTCAAGCTGTAAATCGTTCAAATCAGGTAATTTATTTTCAGTTATATCAAGGTTCATAAGAGTAAATCTTGACGCATTCCAAATCTTATTTGCAAAGTTACGGCTCGCCTCGACACGTTCAATATAGAAACGCATATCGTTACCCGGTGCATTACCTGTTGCAAGAGTGAAACGCAATGCGTCCGCACCGTATTGGTCAACAATTTCAAGCGGATCGATACCGTTACCAAGCGACTTACTCATTTTTCTGCCCTGGCTGTCACGAACAAGACCGTGAATGAACACATGCTTAAACGGTACTTCACCTGTGTGTTCAAGTGCCGAGAACATCATTCTCATTACCCAGAACGGAATTATATCGTAACCCGTTACAAGCACGCTTGTCGGATAGAAGTAATCAAGTTCTTCTGTTTTATCAGGCCAGCCAAGTGTTGAGAACGGCCACAATGCCGATGAGAACCAAGTATCAAGAGTATCGGGGTCTTGACGCATTTCCTTGCCACACTTAGGGCAAACTGCACTGTCCTCTTTTGTAACAACAATTTCGCCGCAATCGTCACAATAGAAAGCAGGTATTCTGTGTCCCCACCATAACTGACGTGAAATACACCAATCACGAATATTTTCAAGCCAGTGGAAATACACCTTTTCAAAATGTTCGGGAACGAACTGTGTATCGCCGTTTTTGACTGCGTCAATAGCAGGCTGTGCAAGAGGCTTCATTTTTACAAACCACTGCTTTGAAACGATAGGCTCAACAGTTGTACCGCAACGGTAACACTGACCTACGTTATGGCTGTGATCCTCAACCTTTACAAGAAGTCCTTCGTCCTCAAGGTCCTTAACCATTGCCTTACGGCACTCATATCTGTCCATACCCTCATACTTGCCGGCATATGAATTCATCGTTGCGTCATCATTCATAACCTTAATTTGTGCAAGGTTATGACGTTGACCGACTTCAAAGTCGTTAGGGTCGTGTGCAGGAGTGATTTTAACACAACCTGTACCAAATTCTTTATCAACATATTCGTCCGCAATAACAGGAATTTCACGTCCGACAAGCGGAAGAACAAGCATTTTACCTACTAAGTCCTTATATCTTTCGTCCTCCGGATTAACTGCAACCGCTGTATCGCCAAACAATGTTTCAGGACGTGTTGTTGCGATTATAACGTAATCGTCACTATCCTTTATAGGATACTTGATGTGCCAGAAGTGACCTGCCTGCTCGGCGTGTTCAACTTCCGCATCAGAAAGAGCCGTTATACAATGCGGACACCAGTTTATAATTCTTGAACCTTGATAAATAAGTCCCTTATTATATAGATTTACGAATACTTCCTTAACCGCCTTACTGCAGCCCTCGTCCATAGTAAAACGTTCTCTGTCCCAGTCACATGAAGAACCGATTTTCTTCAACTGATTTATAATTCTTCCGCCGTACTGCTTTTTCCAATCCCATACTCTTTCAAGGAACTTTTCACGTCCCAAATCGTAACGGGTAAGTCCTTCGTTTACGCGAAGATTTTCTTCAACCTTAATTTGTGTTGCTATACCGGCGTGGTCTGTACCCGGAATCCATAATGCACTGTAACCTTGCATTCTCTTGTATCTGATAAGAATATCCTGAAGCGTTTCGTCAAGTGCGTGTTCCCATAATGAAGTTGACCTGTTACATTTGGAGGTGGGATAACGATTGTAAAAAGGTTTCTTTGTTTTTATCCACTTCTGCATGGAAATATCCCTTTTCTACCCACTCATTATACAGCTTATCCTCAAATTCAGCCGGATTATAAATTTTTTGCTATATTCTTTGCATCTTCCATTTATACTAACTCCTTTTAATTTTATCTTCCCAATATAAATACCGCCATAAAGGCAATTACCGCTAAAGCAAGTGCAATGTATTTGACTCGCAGGACCAACCCTTGGGTCGGCTCTTTTTGAAAACTTTTTCAAGTATCAGTTCAGCTTTGAAAGTAAGAACTATCGCTATAAGACCGATAATAAAAGCCGTTATTTTAATAATCAAAAATACTCACACCCTTTCAATTTATACTCAGAAGAAAAAATACTCCATTTAATTATTATCGCATTTTAATGTATTTTTGTCAAGGTCAAACTTGTATAATATAAGAAAATATGTAGCATAATTAATTAGTAAGCATAAAAGCGGACATATCCGAATAAATATAACTTGATGATAAAGAGCATTTAATTACAGCAGAGGAGGTTTTCTACACATGGATAACAACTTATCAAACAATCAGGCAATAATCATAGGAACTATTGAGGACGAATTTGTATTCAACCACGAAATTTACGCCGAAAAATTCTATACATTTACCGTTAAAGTACCTCGTTTAAGCGGTGCGTCGGATAATGTAAGAGTTATGGTATCTGAAAGACTTATAATGGACGGTGAATACTGTATCGGCGATATGATTGAGGTGACAGGTCAATTCCGTTCCTATAACAGTTACGAAAGCGGTGACAATCGTCTTGTTCTTACGGTGTTTGCAAAAGACATCTGCCACTTTGACGAAGAAGAAAGCAAAAATCCAAACACACTTTTCCTAAACGGATTTATCTGTAAAGAACCCGTTTACCGCACAACTCCGTTCGGCCGTGAAATTACGGATATTCTGCTTGCGGTAAACAGAAGTTACAACAAATCCGACTACATACCGATTATTGCATGGGGACGCAATGCTCGCTTTGCAAAAAATCTTCACGTCGGCGATAACGTAAAAATATGGGGACGTATTCAGTCTCGAACATATCAAAAACGTATCAGCGAAGAAGAAACAATCACCAAAACCGCATACGAGGTATCTATCAATCGTATGGAGCTTGTTGAAAAAGAAGAAAAAGAGGAATAAAAACAAAGAGCAGACAAAAAAAGTCTGCTCTTTGTTTTTACAGTATTCTCACTTTATAATCGCTAAGCAAATAATTCATCTGCACAATATATCCTATAAACTGCGGTCCTGCCATAAGTCTGCCGAAAAACGGCTTACCGTAATCTGACGAAACCGCCGTCCAAAAGTGACGTTAATTTAGTTTTATCGCAAAGTGCCAAAATAGGTGCGTTCGGATTGGATATAATACCGTCAAGCAACGTCTTAACCGCCTCCTCATAATGCGGATTATGCGTTTTCGGATACGGACTTTTACGTCTTAGACGTACATCTTTCAGGCAAGATTCCCTTTGCCGCTTCACGCAATACATTTTTAGAAACATTGTCACGATTTTTCATTTCCCAAGGTATATTCCAAACGTACTCGACAAGTCTGTGATCGCAGAACGGCACACGCACTTCCAGTCCGCTTGCCATACTCATTCTGTCCTTTCTGTCAAGCAAATTCGTCATAAACCAATTTATATTCAGATAAGAAATTTCACGTCTGCGTTTTTCCTCATCATTATCGCCGTCAAAAATCGGCACTTCCGCAATACTTTCTTCATATCGCATACGCGAATAATTGTCTATATCCAAAGTTTCACGAACACTGTCAAGCAAAATATTATTTCTTATCGACAAATCATAGCACCATGGGAAACCGTGTGTTTCAAACGCTTTCTTCTCCCTAAACCATGGATAACCGCCGAATATTTCGTCCGAACATTCGCCGGAAAGCACAACTGTATGATTTTTCTTCACCTCACGACAGAAATACAGCAGTGACGCGTCTACGTCTGCCATACCCGGCAAATTCTTCGCCAAAAGTGCCTCCTCCAAAAGCTCCGTAAGCACATTATTCGGGCAAACAAGATATGTATGGTTTGTATTAAATGCCTCCACCATTCTCGGCACCCATTTCGTATCACTGTCCGGCTGAAAATGCGACGCTTTGAAATACTTATTATTATCCTCGTAATCAAACGAATACGTTGAAATTCTTTCGCCTTTTTTTCTTCATTTCCATAGCACCGATTGCGGTTATAATACTCGAATCAAGTCCGCCCGACAGAAATGTTGCAATAGGCACATCTGAAATAAGCTGTCTTTTCACCGAATCATACACAAGCGAACGCACCTTTTCTATCGTTTCCTCATAACTGTCTTTATGCTCACCGCTCACAAGCGACCAATATTTCTTTATTGTCATTCCGTGACGGTTGATTATCATATATCTTGCCGGTCGAAGTTCTTTTACATCTTTGAACACACCGACACCCTGTGTCCTTGCGGGGCTTAGCGCAAACAGTTCACAAAGTCCCGTTTTATCAAGTACTGCCGATACGTCCGGATATTCAAACAGTGATTTCAGTTCGGACGCAAACACCGTCACATCATTTTTCTGTGTATAGAAAAACGGTTTTACGCCGAATCTGTCACGACAAGCGAAAATTCTTTGTCGCATAGAATCCCAGATAACAAACGCATATATGCCGTTCAGCATTTCGGCACATTTTTCGCCGTAATGTATGTAGGCATACAATAGCACCTCCGTATCCGATGCAGTGGTAAATTCGTATCCGTGAGATTTCAAATCGTTTCTTATGTCGTTCGTGTTATAAAGTTCACCGTTATATGTAATCACAAATTCGTGTCCCTCGACTGTACGTTTCATCGGCTGAAGTCCGTTTTCAACGTCTATAACCGCCAAACGGCTATGAGCAAACACTGCGTGTTCGCCAACCCATTCTCCCCAAGAGTCCGGACCTCTGTGACGCAGTTTTTCTGCCATACGGTGAGCAACAGCAAGATTTTCTCGTTCGTTCTTGACAAGGTTTGTCTTAAAATTTATAAATCCGCATATTCCGCACATATCCTCTGCCTCCCATTCGATATTATGCTATATCATATGCAAATTGCAAAATTTTGTGCAAGAAAAAACAGATAGACATTTTCGTCTATCTGCTTGTTTTTTCTTCTTCGTCCCACGGCAATACATCGCCGTCCTCACGCAAATAATCAATTATTTTCCAAACGCCCTCACCCGTTTTTGAATCAACTCTGAAAATCGTTTCGCAACCGGCAAGTCTTAACCAGCTTTCTGCTCTGTCGGGATCGGCACCGTCACTGTTTATCTGTGTAACTATTCCGATAACAGGTCTGTTACAAAGCGGTGTTACGCATGGCGGATACAATGAGTACGGCTCTCTCGAACTCATCAAAAGTCCCACAACGTCCGCCTCAAACGTATACATTGCAATCGCATTTCCCAAGTTTTTGGTTTGTATGTACTCACCAGGCGTATCGATTATGACATCAAATCTGTTTACATACTGCGTCTTATGGTAATGTATTTTTTCGCCTTTAAGTGCCTGTGTAAGCGTGGTTTTACCGCACTCACTTCTACCGATAAGTATTATCTTTTTCATGTTTTTGTTATCTCGCAAACAGTAAATTTAAGAGTTCTTTCGGCATAGTCCATAATTGCACGAAGTGACGTTTCAACGTCCGCAACCATACCGGTAATTATAAGCGTACCGCTGAAACGGTCAACAAAGCTTAAATCAACATTTGATGTTTTTGTAGCCAAGTCTGCCGCTATAATCGCCGTTTCCGCAGGACTCATTGTAAGTATTCCTATTGCACTTCTTCCGAAGTCAATTTCGGGATTAAGTCCAAGCTTCGTGTATAAAATAGGGTCGGGACTTGCGATAACGTGTGCAAGGGTAATTTGTTTACCCGGTACAAGTTCCTGTATAATTCTCAATTTATCGTCTGTCGATAAAATATCTTTCAATTCCACTGCCGTATCTTCCTTTCCGACAAATTCTCATTTTATTATATCACACTTTTTTTGAAAATTCCAGTCCTTTTAGAAAAACGTCCAAAATCCCAAAAATCCGAGTATGAAACTGTTTAAAATAAGCTGTAATACGAACAAAATCGGTATACCGACCGAAAATTTCTTTTTCAGCGTCTTGTGACGGAACACATTCATACCGATAATACCGCCTGTCGCACCGCCGAAAAAGCATACTTTCATCAATTTACTTTCTTTTATTCTTCTCTGTTTTCTCTTTGCATTTGATTTATCCGCACCGAACAGTGCGAATGCCCATATGTTCATCAAAAGCAAGTATATTGCAATACCGAAAAACAAATATTTATTAGCCGTATCATTGCTGAAAAGCTTTATCGCATTCGGCCATGGCAGACTTTGAAACCAATCTGCCAACATTCCGAACAGCTTTTGCAGCCCCTCAAGCAATGCACGAAAACCTATATAAATATACTGTCCTGCGGTTTGCAATGCCTCGTGTATATCCAATTAAACCCTCTCCCAAATTACATAGTTATTAATGTATTTTACAACAATTCTTTTACTTTTGCAACACCGTTTTTAATAACAATTATAAAGTCTTACCATTGTTTTTTACAACAATTCTTTTACTTTTGCAACACCGTTTTTAATAACAATTATAAAGTCTTACCATTGTTGCAATAGCCTGTTCAACGGTGTAGCTGCCTTTCGGAGCAAATTCAGTATCCGAAACTCCTTCCATAATCTTCATTGAATTCATAATCGAAACAGACTCTCTCGCCCAATCAGAAATTAATTTTCCATCATCAAATGTCGTACCATTCGGCTCGACAATCGTCTTGTTTCCCAAAAATCCAGCCGTTCTGTAAAGAATAGCCGCCGCCTGTTCACGGGTAATATTATCATCGGGTGCAAAGTTCCGTCGTCCATACCGTAATTATCCTGCACCCGACAAAATTTAATTTTTTCCATCATCACAATCGGAATATGAAACTTCGCTGATTTTATCTTCAAGCTGTCTTTCTGCGATAACCTGCTTTATTGCGTCCTGTTGACCTTTTCTTGAGTCGGCAATCGGATTAAATTCCGTTGCGGTAAGACGATAAATCAAATCACAAAATTCTTTTCTTGTTATACTTCTTGTATATTCATTTGTAAAATCTATCGGCAGTAAATTACAAGCCGCTGCCTTTTGCATTTCTTCTTTCGCCCAATCGCTCGCACCGTCTGATGAAAACAGATTGTCTTCAGGCACAACCGCCACATCATCAGATGTAACATCACGCAAGTTATATCCTTCATATAAATATTTGGTTTGCAATATTGAATTTTCCGTATATAACGCATTTCTTGCATTTCCTATATACGGAAAATACCACAAATAATTTTCCTTAACCTCTCCGTGAGATTTGCTCGGTTCACCGTATCTTCCTACTAATATACCCGAATTTGCATTCACAACATAAGATTTTGTTTTATCCTTGTTCCATAGCTTAATATAATAATAGCCGTTATTCGACTGCGGTAAAATCACAGGCTCATAGCCCTGAAAATTCCAATACACATTAAGCCACTGTTGTAAATCTTCCTGTTCAATATCCGCACATTTTCCGTTATCTCCCACTATAACCGCGCTTTGAATATCGGATATATCATTCACTCCCAAAACGCTCTGAAAAGAAAACATTTCGGCAAATGCCGTTGTTGACATCATTGTCGCAAATATGATACCTATAATACAAAACAATTTTTTCATAACTCTTCCCCCTTAACTGTTTGTCATCTTCATTATAATTTCACGAACTCCGTCACTGTCGTTTTTATAGGCTTTTTCATACAGCTTATCAAGCATTTCCGCAAAATTTTCTATACTGCTGCCGTTTACACGCAATATTTTTTTCATAGCGTGTTTTTTGCGGTTGTTCAAAGTCAAAAAACAGTTTTTCGTGAAGTTTATCCCCTTTTCTCAGACCTTGTAAACTCAATTTTTACATTCTTTGTACGGCACTTTTCCACCGTCTTTTATAACTTTTTCCTGCAACGTCAAGTATTCTCACCGCTTCCGCCCATATCAAACATCAAAATTTCGCCGCCATTCGCAATCGTCATTGACATAAGACAAGCTCAACCGCCTGCGGTATAGTCATAAAAAATCGCGTAACGTCCTTATCCGTCACCGTCACAACTCCGTTTTCGATTGTTTTTTAAACAACGGAATAACAGAACCGTTGGAATTTAAACATTCCGAAACGCACCGCCGAAAACTTAGTGTGTTTTGATTTCAGCGACTTTTCATACACATACATTTCGCAACAACGCTTACTTGCACCCATCACGCTTATCGGCTCAACCGCCTTATCCGTTGAAATAAGCACAAAATTGTCCGCGTTATATTTTTCGGCTAAATCGGCAACCGTTTCTGTACCCTTTACATTGTTTTTAACAGCCTCCTCGGGACTAAGCTCCATAAAAGGAACGTGCTTATGTGCCGCCGCGTGAAATACAATATCGGGACGATATTTATTCATAATGCAGTCCATTTTCTCATAATCGCGAACAGACGCAATTTCAACCGTCACCTTGTCGCCGACTTCACATTTTACACTGTACGCACCGTTTTCGTATATATCGACAATTACGATTTTTTTCCGCATTGAGTTTTGACAGTGAACGCACTATTTCACTGCCGATTGAACCTCCGCCGCCAGTAACCATACAGACTTTGTCCTCTATATATTGCTGAACATCTTTTAAATCCATAACAGTACCTTTCTTTTCAAAAAAAGACTGTCCTACGACAGTCTTTTTAACAAATAAACAAGCCACGGCTTGCCTACTTAATTTTAGTTCCTCTTTAAAACGGGAATATATCACCCAAAAGTTCTTTGGCTTTTGATTTTACACCATCGCCCTTTAGCTTGATTTCTCTTGTAGCGTCCATATCGACTTTTTTCAGACTTTTCGTTTTCTTTTCTCGTCCTCGAAATCTTCGCTTCGGATTACGTTTAGGCTGATAATTCTTTCTCTTTATCTTCTTAACGTCGTCAAGTTCTTCGTCAAATTCTTCTTTTAATACTGATTTAGGCTTTACTCTTTCATTTCTCGGTTTAGACTGAGCTTCTTCCCATCTTCTGAAACGTGCTTCTTCTTCCGCACTGACTTCATTAAGTACAGGCTGTTTTGCAGTCGGCTTTAATCCTTCATCATCAAGCGCAAGACTTTCGTTTAAATTCTTAATATCAACTTCTTGTTCTGAAAAACCGCCTACGTTGTTTACGAATTTTCTTCAATATCTTTTCTCAATGCTCTGATTTCAAATGAAAGGTGATTATCTTTCTTTGAAAGTTTGTAAAATCTGTTTCCAATCCAAAAGCTGATAATTGCATTGATTATAATAGTGAATATAAACCAAAATACAGCCCATCCCTTTGACAAGTATTTCTTATTTGAAACTTGTGTTGAAGTGTCCGTTTGAGTCTGTACATTTCCGGCTGCCGGAATTTGTGCCTGTGTATTTTGATTGGCTGTGTTATTTTGATTAGCCGTATCTTGCTGGGTTGTGTCAACTTGTTCTGCCTGTTGAGTGTTGTTTGCAGGTGCCGGAGTTGCCGCCAATACGAATGGTGATGCTGAAAATGCCATAATACCGGTTGCAAATATTACCATAATTTTCTTTTTTATATTCATCATAATCTCTCCTATTCAACTACGTCTTTAAAAGTTTCACGCATTTTTTTCTTTGCCGGAATTCTCGACATTTTCGCTTTACTTGCACTGTATACTCTCGTATACGCAAGCATTTTATCCTCATCTTCCTTGCTCTTGTTATAGCCGATTAAGAACCAATTCCAAAAGCTCGGAGGCATTGTTTCCGTATTAATCATAACTTCGTGATAATGTCCCGGTGACTCGATTATTTCAAGTGCCAATTTAGGAATCATAAAATTAAAGCACGAAGTCTGCGTTTTTCTCATTTCCAAAAGCAGTTTTCTGACTCTGTTTGCACACTTTTCGGCTTTCATCTGATTGCCGTAAGTTCCCTGCCAACGATAAACCGCATAAAGCAGTCTTGAAATCAAAAGCGGTGAATTATTATTTCTTATATCGTCCGTAACTTCCGGTTTCAAGCTCGTATATGTCGCACGCTGATACGGTATATATCCGACCTTTGAAAGCATACGTCTGATTTTCTGCAAATCCTGTTCTCTTTCGCCTTTTGTTTTCGCATGAAGTGTTTTTGAAATACCGTACTTAGACCAATCCAAGTTATTGTTGTAGATATACTTTATACAGCTTTTCTTCAAGAACGGATCTTTTGTCGAAGATTCAAAATATGCAACCAATTCTGCCAAATCGGACTTTTCCCAACCATTTACCTGCGTAAAGGCGTTAAGTCCCGTACCTGTTATGACAATCTGCGATGCCAAAAGCACGAATAATTTTAAATCTTCTTTATTTGTAAACAACGATTTCCAGGTATCAACCTCTGCCATATGCTTTATACTTCCGAACAGTCCAAGCAGTTCGGTTTTATTCTTATCTGAAATATCGTCTATATTTTCACGAACAAAATTCATATAAATCGAAAGCTTTGCTCTTATCGCATTTGCCTGTTCTTTTGCATTTTCGCCATTGCCCAAAGGATTTACAAATTCAACATTCTCGCCTTTGCAAAGTTTTTCGATACATTGACCCATATAAATTTCCGTCACGCGTTCTTTTTCGTTCGGGAACAATTCAATATTGTCAAACATAATCTTTGAAAGTTCAAATTTTACGTTTTTCATATTAAGGTCGTTTATAGCCGGATAAAGTTCAAGCACTCGTGTTTTGAAAGCATTGTCGCCTGCCGATTTTTTTAGCTTAATAAGTTTTCCGCCTATACCCGTTTTGGTTGTATTTTCCCAAGTTGCCTGCCAGTCAAGCAGTTGTGTCATTGACGTGAAATGATACTTTCTGTATATTTCACGAAGTTCCTCAATGTCAAATCCCAACAGCATTGACTTTGCACTATGCGGAAATTTTGTATTTTCTATATCAATATAGATACAATTTTTTCTCGCCTCAATGGCTTGACCTGTTATATTATTGTGCTGTTTTATAGTTCCGTGGAACACAATCTGTTTTTGTTTATCCGACGGTAAGTACACATTATACGTTGAAATACCTGTGTTTTCGGAAAGACTGATTGGTAAAAGCCACTTTAATGCAAGCAAATACATTTGCACCGTTTCCGCGTCATTTGCCGCGATACATATATTTTTAATATCATCCGAAGTCAGAAGTCTTGTCGCTCTGTACAAAACATAGTCAATTCATACTTATGTTCGCCGATAAAGTTGATAACCTTATTTTCGACACCTTCAGACGGTGCGATATTATCAAGCGGTTTCAAATAATGAACAATCTGACCGTTCAAATCCTTTTCGGTAAGATTCGTTCTGTAACGCTTATGTCCGATATATCTTTCCGGCAAAAAGTTTTCGTCAACATCATCAAATATAAATGCATGAGCAAACACATTGCCCGGTTGACCGTCAAAATCATAACCGGCATAAGAAATCTGCATTGCAACATATCTTCCGTCCGAAAGTCTGAACGTTCTGAAAATTTTCGGAAACAGTTCAGGCACTGTCGGATCGCAAGGTGTCTGTGTATATTTAATTTCATTGTTTTTCGGAAGTCTGTAAGTAGCAAATCTTATTGTTTCATCAATATTTTGCTTTGTAAGTCCCTGTGTGCATGAAAACACTCTCAGCCCCGACTGATTGACAAGTCCAAGTTCGGGATCGGACAGGCTATGCTGTACAGAGGTATAGATTAACTGATATACCTTCATTTTATCTGACCATTCCTTTCTATGCCATATAGCATAAATTAATCAAGTTCTTTGAGTCCCGTATACAATTTCAAAATATCTGCCTTTCTTTTTCAAGCAGTTCTTCGTGAGTACCTCTTTCGATAATCTCACCGTTTTCAAGTACCATAATCGCGTCCGCATTACGAATTGTAGACAGTCTGTGTGCTATAACAAACGTGGTTCTGTCCTCCATAAGAGCGTCCATACCCTCATTGATATGTTTTTCCGTTCTTGTATCGACGGAGCTTGTCGCCTCGTCAAGCACAAGTATCGGTGCTTTTGACAAAGCGGCTCGCGCAATATTCAAAAGCTGACGCTGACCTTGTGAAAGGTTTGAACCGTCCCCCTTTAGCATTGTATCATAGCCTTCAGGCATATTTTTTATGAACATATCCGCACAAGAAGTTTTCGCCGCCTGTCGAACTTCTTCATCGGTAGCCGAAAGTCTGCCGTAACGGATATTTTCCATAATTGTGCCTGTAAACAAATGTGTATCTTGTAAAACCATCGCGTATGTTTTCTCTTAACATTCAAGGCTTATATCCTTAATGTCAACACCGTCATAGTGATTTTCCTTTATTGATATTATAAAACGTGTTAATCAAGTTGGTTATTGTCGTTTTACCCGCACCTGTTGATCCGACAAGTGCTATTTTCTGTCCCGGGTGGGCGAAAATAGAAACATCTTTCAAAATTGTTTTATCGGGATTATATCCGAATGTCACACCCTCAACCAAGACGTCACCGTGTACTTTATCAAGTACACGTTTTTTACCGTCATCTATTTCTTCGCCGTCTATACCATTCTGATTATGTATGCGGTGGCTATCACCAACACCGCGCAGAGCTTTATCACCCACCAGTTGGCAATGGCCGAGCCTCCCCGGTCGCTGGTGGCCATCGTTCTGATCCTCGGGCTGATGTTTATCGTCCGTTTCGGACAGCGTTTGATAATGCGGGTGATGAGCACCCTGGTTTATCCCTTCATCATCTCGCTTATTTTTATGGCACTTTTTCTGATTCCGCACTGGAACGGCGCAATTTTGCAAACCGTAAGCTTCAGCGCCACGGGCGATGGGCAGGGGATCATGTTATCCCTGTGGATGACCTTCCCGGTACTGGTGATGTCGTTTAACCACTATCCCATCATTTCGCCGATGGTGGTGCGCCAGAAGCAGCGTTACGGTCCGGCGCTCGCTGAGGGTAAATGTGCGCAGATCCAGCGCTACGGTATCCTGCTCATGACGGTGGTGGTGCTGTTTTTTGTTCTCAGCTGCGTGTTAAGCCTGTCGCCGCAGCAACTGGCGGAAGCCAAAGCCCAGAATCTGTCGATTTTGTCCTATCTGGCCAATCAGTACGATACACCGATTATTGCCTGGCTATCGCCGATTATCGCCTTTGTCGCTATTACTAAATCATTTCTTGGCCACTACATCGGCGCCTATGAATCGCTGCGCGACCTGATTCTGGAGGCCGCCGCCGCACGCGGGAAAAAACCTGGTATTCGCCTCGTCGACGCGGTCATCCTGGTGTTTATGGTGCTTACCTGCTGGTTCGCCGCGTACAAGAACCCCAGTATCCTCGGTATTATCGAATGCATCAGCGGTCCCACCGGGGCGGCAATTCTGCTGCTGTTGCCTATGTACGCCATTCATAAATTACCGGTGCTTGCCCCCTGGCGCGGTAAAGCGAGCAACGTTTTCGTCACCCTGATCGGTCTTATCACCGTATCTGCCATTTTTTTACGGCATGTTCCAATAACCACCATTATTAGCGAGATGTTATATGATGTCATTATCTGCAGATTAACGGCCAACGGCTTTATCGATTCCCTGTATGCACTTTGGCGAATCATGGTGCGCTGCCATGGCGGCGGCGTTATGCCGCCTGGCAGCGACTGCCTGAAGATTAAAGCCGGCATGGGAACTTTGTTGTAGCCCGCATGAAGGACGCTGGGCCTGATGCGTGTCAATTGATGCTATCGGCAATGTCACCGGCGTTTATCACGGCGAGGAGACGTTGCCGATGGTGATGATGGGT
>ENA-OQHF01001032-OQHF01001032.1-human-gut-metagenome-genome-assembly--contig:-NODE-1032-length-15905-cov-2.863734_pt1 | contig 15905 bp, 21 predicted proteins | sample MGYA00242559_ERZ504709 | MGnify/ENA primary metagenome ERZ504709 (study PRJEB26092, sample SAMD00036203) | human gut metagenome | host: Homo sapiens | study: EMG produced TPA metagenomics assembly of... | reverse complement strand
GGTGAAGTCAGAGGCAACGGTGATCTCGACCTCTTCCTCCGTGCGTCGACCAGCACCATCTCAAGCGGGCTGACCGAGATCTGCAAACGGCGCAGCAGCTCGCTGACGCGCTCGCCGTTTCTCGTGGTGGCGTACTCGATATCATCGCCGTGTGTCACCGTCACCTTTTCACCGGCAGGGAGCGTGACTTCCGCGTCACCGCTCTGCGCGCCGGTGACAATGACGCGCTCCTGCGGGATGTCCGTTGTGCCGTCGAGCACGCTGACCGTATCGCCGTCGGCGATGAGGTACAGCGCGTCCGCGCGCAGCTCGGGGCGAACTGTTCAGCAGCATCACAGCCGCGAAGAGCAGAAAGAACATCGCTCTGCGGCAGCGCTGGGCTGTGAACAAATTTCTCAAAAACTTCTGCATGGGATACTCCCTTTTTTCGCGGCGTGAGCCGCCGCAGCTTCGCGCAGCTGAGGAAGTGCGCTGCGTCCGGAAAAGATTACAAAATGTAACTTTTCCAAAACTTGCTGGCAGTATACCGCCTGAAAAAGGATTTGTCAAGTTTCCACCGTTTGTTCGCCAAAAGTTCTGTATTTTATAAAATTTTCGATATTTTCTTATTTTCATCTTTCAAAAGTTGCGATTTAAGTCATCGAATTCGCGTTTTTCTCGATTTATGTAAACCATCGTCACCCCTCTCCGCCGCCTCGCCGCCATCTCGGCGTCGAAGAGGCGGCGCACCTGCCGACGCTCTTTGTCCCGTCCGAGCGGACAAAAAACTCTTGGGAGCAGGCCGGGTGTGTCCCGCTCCCGCCCCGCAAGGCGGCAAAAACGCGGAAAGCCCTGCAAACACTGGCTTTTTTGCTTCTCCGCCGCACGCTCTATCCCCTCGGACAGCAAAGGAACGCCCCCTGTGCCCTTTCCGGGCGCAGGGGACGAAAAGCCGCCTCAACAGCGTGTCGCGATGCCAAAATATGCAAGTTTGACTTTTTGAAAATTCATTATTGAAATTCATTTATGTCAACCTGATTTTTTGATTTTTGTTGGCAAAGGTCACAAAAATCGCGCTTCTTTTTCGCTTTTCCCGTCAAATGGGCGATCGCAGAGGAAGTTACATTTTCTCCTCCTTTTCGTCCGTTTCGCCGTGAAAATGAAGGTAAACGGACGCGGCGGCGTCTTTTGGCAGCACACGTTCAAGGGCGAAAATGTCCGCCTCCCGAATCGCCCTGACGCTCTTGAATGTCTTGAGCAGCGCCTGAGCGCGCACCTTGCCGACGCCCGGAATCCCGTCGAGCGCCGAGCGGGTCGAGGACCGCGAATGGCTCTCGTGGTGGAACGTGATGGCAAAGCGGTGCGTCTCCTCCTGGATCTGACCGATCAGGGCGAAGACGTTCGGCGCGGCGTGCAGGTCGATCTCGCGGCCCTGTGCGGTGACGAGCGCGCGCGTGCGGTGGCGGTCGTCCTTGACCATGCCGAAGATCGGCACACGCACATGCATCTGCGCGCACACGCGCTCGGCGACGCCCGCGTGCGTGATACCGCCGTCGATGAGCATGACGTCCGGCAGGGGGCTGAATTTCTCGTCCCCGTCCAGATAGCGCTGGATGCGGCGCGTAAGCACCTCCTCCATGGACGCGTAGTCGTCCGGGTGGGCCGACAGGCTCTTGATCTTGAATCTCCGGTAGGCACTCTTCTTGGGCTTTGCGCCCTCATAGACGACCATCGACGCGACGATGTCGCTCGCGCCGGTGTTCGAGATATCGTAGGACTCCATGCGCTCGGGCGGCTCGGGGAGCGAGAGCATCCCCGCAAGCTGCGTCAGCGTGCGGTTCTCGCGCTCCTGCGCGGTCGTCACGCGCTCGACATCCTCGCGCGCGTTGCGCTGCGCCATGGCAAGGAGTTCCGCCTTCTCGCCCCTCTGGGGGACGTGGAGCGTCACCTTGCGGCCCGCGCGCTCGGTCAGGATCTGTGCAAGCTCGTCCGCGCCCTCGATCTCGCAGGGCAGAAGAATTTCGCGCGGCAGCACGCTCTTATTGAGGTAATACTGCGGCAGCAGTGCAGACAAGATCATCTGCTCGCTCTCGTCCTGCGGCGCGGCGAAGAGGTTCAGATCGCGACCCGTCACGCTGCCGTCCTCGATATGCAGCACAGCGCTGCCGCATTTGAGCGCGCCGCGGTAAACGCCCCAGATATCGGTGTCGGCGCAGATGCCGGCGATGACCTTCTGCCGCTTGCCCAGCACCTCGATGGCGCGGATGCGGTCGCGCAGTGCCGCCGCCTGCTCAAAGTGCAGCGCCGCAGCCTCCTGCTCCATCTCCTCGCGCAGCGCGCGCGTTAAGCGGCGGTAGTGGCCGTTCAACAGCTCTTCGGCCTGCCCAATGCGGCGCATGTACTCGTCCTCATCCGGCGTGCCGCGGCAGAACGCGTCGCAGCGCCCCATGTGATGGTTGAGGCAGGGCCGCTCCTTTCCAATGTCGCGCGGGAATTTGCGGCTGCACGTCGGCAGGCGGAATGCCGCGCAGATCGCGTCGATGGCCGCGCGCGTCTCATTTCGTCCGCCAAACGGGCCGAAGTAGAGCGCGTTGTCGTCCGCGGGCTTGCCGACCATCGTAAAACGCGGATAGTGCTCCGTGCCGAGGCGCACAAAGGGATAGCCCTTGTCATCCTTTAATAAGATATTGTAGCGCGGCATGTGCTGCTTGATGAGCGAGTTTTCAAGGATCAGCGCCTCGAACTCGGTCGAGACGAAGATCGTGTCAAAGTGGTCGACCTGTGAGACCATGCGGCGCGTTTTCTCATTGTGGGAGGAATTCTCCTGAAAATACTGGCTGACGCGGTTTTTGAGCTTTTTCGCCTTGCCGACGTAAATGACGCAGCCGGTCTTGTCCATCATCAGATAGACTCCCGGCGCGAGCGGCAGGTCGTTCGCCTTGTCCAAAAGCTCCTGCTTTGTCACGGGACATTCCCTCCTTTCTTTTTCATCTCTACATTATAATATATAATAGTATATCCGGTCGAATGGTGCCGGTAAAATGGAAAAAGGCGGGCTTCCTGTGGAAGCCGCCTTTCCTGGTTGTTTGTTATTCGCCGAAATTGTTGGAAACCAGCTCGCACAGAGCGGTCACGGCTTCCTTTTCGTCCGCGCCGTCGGCCAGCAGCGTGATGGTCGTGCCCTTGACGATCCCGAGGGACAGCACGCCCAGCAAGCTCTTGGCGTTCACGCGACGCTCATCCTTCTCCAGCCAGATGCCGCTCTTGAACTCGTTGGCCTTCTGAATGAAGAACGTGGCAGGACGAGCATGCAGGCCTACTTCATTGTTGATCGTAACATTCTGAGTATACATCGTTACTACTCCCTCTCCAAAAAAATCTTTCGGACTTTATCGTATCATATACCATCGGGGGCCGATTCGTCAATGCCATTTCGCGCGAAATGGCGCGGATTTGGCAATAAACACAGACAAAGCGCTTCCCCGGGCGGCATTTATTTCAACTCGACCACAGTGACGCCCGACTCGCCCTCGCCATAGTTGCCAAGGCGGAAGCTCTTGACGGCTTTGTTGCGCCGGAGGCTCGCGTGCACCGCCTTGCGCAGCGCGCCCGTGCCCTTGCCGTGGATGATCGTCACGGTCTCGAGATGCGCCATGACGGCAGCGTCAATGTAGTTATCGAGCACGCTTTCGGCCTCCAGCGTCTCCATGCCGCGGATATCGAGCTCGCGCGCAGCGGACGCCGTGCGCAGAATGCGCTGCGAGGGAGCAAACTGCGGCTGCTTTTTGGCAGTCGCCGCGCGCTCCGCCGCCTCAATGAGGCGGACCTCGTCGGCTTTGACCTTCATCTGCAAAACGCCTGCCTTGAGCGTCAGCGTACCGTCCTTGACAGCTGTGACCTCGGCCTGACGGCGCGTACCGGGGATCTCGACCAGGTCTCCGACCTCAATGGGCCGCGAGGGCTTGGGGATGGGCTCCGCGCTCTCGTCGCGCACGCCCGCAGCGTCGCGCGCCTGCTTGATGTTGTGCATGATCTCGGCGCGCTGGGCGTTCATCTGCTGGGCATCGAGCTTTTTCTGCTGCTTGCGCAGCGCGTCGAGCTCGCGGAACGTGTCGTCCGCGACGGACTTGGCCTCAGCCAAAAGGCGCTTGGCCTCGGCTTCGCCGCGGCTTCTCGCGTTCTCCTTCGCGCGCTCCATCTGCGTGCGGAACTCGCGCGCCTTGCGCGCGTCCTCCTCGCGCTGGGCGTAAAGGCGGTCGACCTCGGCTTTTTCTTTCTCTAACTGCTGCCTCTTCTGCTCCAGCTGCGTCAGCACGTCTTCAAAGCGGATGCTCTCGCTGTCCATCTGCGCCTTGGCTTTTTTCAATGACGGCCTCGGAAAGCCCCAGCCGCTTCGAGATCGCAAAGGCGTTCGACTTGCCGGGGATGCCGATGAGCAGCTTGTAGGTCGGGCAGAGCGTTTCCACGTCGAACTCGCAGCTCGCGTTCTCCACGCCCGCGGTCGTCATGGCGAAGGTCTTGAGCTCGGCGTAGTGCGTCGTCGCAGCGATCTTCGCACCCTGTGAACGCGCCTGCTCGATGACGGCGATGGCCAGTGCCGCACCCTCAACGGGGTCGGTGCCCGCGCCCAGCTCATCGAAGAGGATCAGGCAGTGCTCGTCCGCCTCGTCCAAGATCTGCACGATGTTTTTCATATGCGCCGAGAAGGTCGACAAACTCTGCTCGATGCTCTGCTCGTCGCCGATGTCGGCCAACACCGAGGAAAAGATGCTCACGGCGCTGCGGTCGTCGCAGGGGATATGCAGGCCGCACTGCGTCATCAGGCAGAGGGAGGCCGAGCGTCTTTAAGCTCACGGTCTTGCCGCCGGTGTTCGGGCCTGTAATGACAAGCGTATCGAAGCTGCGGCCGAGCTCAATGTCGATGGGCACGGCCTTCGCGGGGTCGAGCAGCGGGTGGCGCGCATGGCGCAGATACACGCTGCCGTCCTTTTTGAGCTCGGGGCGCATGGCATTCATGCGGTAGCTCAGCTCGCCGCGCGCGAAAATGAGGTCGAGGTGGACGAGAATGTCATAATCCCACAGAATGTCGCGGCTGAAGCTCGCCGCCTCGCCCGAGAGGGCGTAGAGGATGCGGTCGATCTCCTTCTCCTCTTTCGCTTCGAGCTCCTTGAGCTCGTTGTTGGCCTGCACCACGCCCATCGGCTCGACGAAGATCGTCGCGCCGCTCGAGGACGTGTCGTGCACGAGGCCCGGCAGCTCGCCGCGGCACTCGGCCTTCACCGGCACGACGAAGCGCCCGCCGCGCTGCGTGATCAGCGCGTCCTGCAAACGTTCCGGTAGCTCGGGGACGAATGATGCGCTGCAGGATCTGGCGGCCCTTGGCCGCCGCCGCGCGCTTGTGGCGGCGAATTTCCGCGAGCTCGGGCGAGGCCGCGTCGGCGATCTCGTTTTCGTCGAGGATCGCGGTCGTGATCTTCTCCTCCAGAAAGCGGTTCGGGTGCAGGGAGAGGAAGAGCTTGTCGTGACCGTCCCCTCCTCGTCCTCCTTATAATAATCCTGGCACGCGGCGCACATTCGTGAGAAGCCCCGCGATGTCGAGAAGCTCCCGCGTGTTGAGCCATGCCTCCGCGCTCGGCGCGGGAGAGCGCTTCGCCCACGTCGCGCACGCCGCCAAAGGCAGGGCTGCCGCGCAGCATGATCATCTTGCGCGCCGCGTCCGTCTCGTCGAGCAGGCGGTTGACCTCGCCGAAATCATCCGATGGCGTCAGCCGTCGCGCCCGCGCCTTGGCCTCCGCGCTCACCGCGTGATGCTCGAGCATCTCCAATAGCCGCGGCAGTTTCCAGCACGCGGATGGATTTTTTCAAACAGTTCACTCATAGTTTTCTCCGAAATTTTGATTTCGATTCGTATTTCTTTCGACAGATATTTCGTTTAGTTGTCAATTTTCATGCTTTTGTAGAAGTCCAGCGTCTTGAATCGCCGGTCAAGCTGCACCTGCGCAAACACCTCGCACGCTGCGGCAAAGCGCTTTTCCGTCTCGCCCGAGAGGGAAAACGACAGCATCCGCTTCGGCTCGGAAAACAGCACGTGGCGCATCGCCGCGAACGAGCCCGCGTCCAGCGGCAGAAGGCCGCCCCCGCCGTGGCCCGCGCACTCCCTGCACAGCAGCACGCCCTGCTGCGCGTCAAACACCGGCTCTTTCGGGTTGTGCGTGCCGCAGACGGCGCAGCCGTCGAGCAGCGGCTCGTAGCCCGAGAGCGCAAGCAGCTTGAGTTCAAACGCCGCCTTGACGATGCTCTGCGGTTTTTGCAGCGTGTCGAGCGCATAGAGCGAGTTGAGCAGCAGCGATAAGATCTCCGGCACGGGCTCGTCCTCCGCCGTGACGCACTCGGTCATCTCAGCAAAATACGACGCGAGCGACAGTAGCTCAATGTCCTGCCGGATACCGTCGAACAGCGAGATCGTCGACGCCTCGTCGAGGTAGTACCAGTTCCCGCGCTGATAGAGTACGAGCTCGGAAAAGGCCAGAAGCTCACTGCCCGCGGCGATGCGGCTTCCCTTGCGCCGCGCCCCGCGCGCCACGACCGCGATCCGCCCGAGCGAGTCGGTCAGAATATTCAATATGTAGTCGGCCTCCTTCGTCGCCGTCGCGCGAAGGACGATGCCTTTGGTCACGAGTTTTTCTGACATAAAGCTCCTCTAAATGTTTTACACCAATTGGTGTAAAGGTGGGTTGCCTTGCAGGCGGGATGGTTTTTCCGCGCACTGCGCGGAGGGGGAATGCAGCGCGTAGGCGCTGCTGCCGGTCAAAGGGGGTATTCTCTTTCCAAAGAGAACACCCCCTTTGGAACCCCCAGAGAAAGACGAGGAGAGCCCCCCTTGACCCCGCACATTGGCAGTTTGTAGCTCGAAGAGCTGCGCAGCCTGCGGAATCAGGTGCGGTGTACATGGCTTCGCCATGAATCCCCCACGTTTCGTTACGTCTTGCAACCGCGCCTTACTATCGTGAGGCGCGAGTGACGTTAGAACGGCGGCAGACTGCGTGCGAAATAGCGGCATTGCTGCGCTCGCCGCATTGATGAGTCTGTCAGTAAACGGAAATTAGGCTGCACTACTACGAGACAGGCAGAGCGGCACCCGCAAGGGGTGTGCCGCATCCGTAAGGCAGCAGAGCCGCCGACGGCTGCGCAACAGCGGATGATAGGAGCAAGTCAAATCGTATAGCAATGCTCAACGCGGCTTCGCCGCGTGCAGGAAGTGCAATCGGCAAGCATTGCAGCTCTTCGAGCTGCTCGCTTGCAATGGGAAACGCCTTTCTTTTGGACGGGCGACGTCCGTTTTCTTTCCACGAAAAGAAAATGGGCGTCGCATCACGCGGCACTTGTGCCGCATTGACATTCGCACCTGTGCGAAAAAGGAAGAATTCTCTTTCGAGAAAGAGAATATCCCCCTTTCCCGCATCCCCTGCACGGTGCAGGGGAAAAATCCCTCACCCTTCAAGGGGTATCATTTACTGCCAGTAAATAAAAAATCGGCTCCCCGGTTTTCAAAAACAGCGCGAAATATCCGTTTCGCAAATCCCTCACCTCATGCTTAGCATGAGGAAAACTCCCGCGAACTATGGCTGGGAAAATTTATTACTGCTTTTTGATGCAGTCAATGAAGCAGCCGATTGCCATACCGATGCACGTACCGCTCGCCATACCGGCGGCCATGTTGTTAAAAAGCGGCTGCCCCAGTGCAAAGCCGATGCTCATGCCGATCAGCATACCAAAAATCATACAATTGCCGCTGTCATCGGTCTTCTCTTCTTTCTTATCGGACATGTTTTTCCTTCTTACTGCTCGTCGTAGCCGAAGCTTCTGATATAGTTCATATTGTCGCGCCAGTTTGTCCCACGCAGCCTGCCGCCGCGCGGGAACCCATTAAGCCATTGACGGGCGAAATGAATTCGCCCCATGGCATTCTCCGCTGACGCTCCGAATGACGCCGCGCACGCGGCGGCTTGCTCACGCTCGCAGGAAAACCGGCGTTTTCCCTCTTCTGCGCAGCTTACTGTTCGTCGTAGCCGAAGCTTCTGATATAGTTCATATTGTCGCGCCAGTTTTCCTTGACCTTGACCCAAGTCTCGAGGTAGACCTTTGTGCCCATGAAGCGCTCGATGTCGCGGCGGGCCTCGGTCGAGATCTTCTTGAGCATCGCGCCGTTTTTGCCGATGATGATACCCTTGTGGCTTGCCTTTTCGCAGTAGATGGTCGCGTCGACCTCGATGACCTCGTCGTCGCGCTCAATAAAGCGCGTGATCTCGACGGCCGTGCCGTGTGGGATCTCTTTATCGAGGTTGCGCAGCAGCTTTTCGCGCACGATCTCGCCCACGACCTGACGGTCGGGCTGGTCAGTCGTCATGCCGTCGGGGAAGAGCTGCGGGCCCTCAGAGGCGTACTTACCGAGCTCGTTCATCAGATCGTCCAGCCCCTCGTGCGTGCGCGCGGAAATGGGGATAATGGCGTCAAACGCATACGCCTCGCTGTAGGCCGCGATGACGGCGAGCAGGTCGTCCTTTTCTCGACAGTGTCGATCTTGTTGATGCACAAAATCGCCGGCAGGTGAGAAGCCTTGATCTTTTCGATGAGCTCGGCCTCAGGGATGCCGACGTGCGCCACTGGCTCAACGAGCAGCAGCACCGCATCCACGTCCGCGATGGATTCGCGCGTGACCTTGACCATGTAGTCGCCCAGGCGGTTGCGTGCCTTGTGGAATCCAGGCGTGTCGAGCAGCACGTACTGCGTGTCGCCGCGGTTCACCACGCCGTAAATGCGGTTGCGCGTGGTCTGGGGCTTGTTCGACACGATGGCGATCTTCTCGCCCACAAGGGCGTTCGTCAGGCTGGATTTGCCGACGTTAGGCCGTCCGCAGACAGTGATCATAGCGGTTTTCGTTTTGTTCATGATAGGTGATCCTCAACTTTCTTTTGTTCGTTGAACGCTTTTTTATTCATACAGCGAAAGCTGTATTCTCTTTTGGATTGCCAAAGGGCGCGGTGTTCTGTCCCACCGCCGTGGGGACGCGGGGCAAGGGGGGGATTCTCTTTCCAAAGAGAATACCCCCTTTGGAACCCCCAGAGAAAGGCGATGGGTGTTCCCCTCGAACCCCCGACATTGGCAGCCTCGATCTTGAAGAGCTGCTCAGCCTGCGGAATCGGGTGCGGTGTACATGGCTTCGCCATGAACCCCTGCAATTCGTGACCACACTCAACCGCGCCTTACTATCGTGAGGCGCGTGTGACGTCAGAACGGCGGCAGACTGCCTGCCGAATGCGGCATTGCTGGCGCTCGCCGCATTGTGGAGTGCTCCGGTAAACGGATATTAGTCAGCACTCCTACAAGATCAGCAGAGCGGCAGCGGATGATAGAAGCAGAGGCAAATCGTATAGCAATGCTAACGCGGCAACGCCGCACGCAGGTACCCGATTCGGCAAGCGCCGCAGCTCTTCGAGCTGCTCGCTTGCAATGGGAAACGCCTTTCTTTTGGACGGTCACACCGCCCGTTTTCTTTCTCGGGAAAGAAAATGGGGGGTGTGCTCCTGCCGCCCACAGGCGGCATTGCCCTCCGCACCTGTGTGGAATTATCACCGCTCGAGTTCGAGCAATTTCATAATTGCCTCTTCATGTTCCCGCATCTGCGCTTTCATCGGCCCTTCGTCCAGATGGTCGTAGCCCAGAAGGTGAAGCACCGAGTGCGTCACGAGGTACGCCAGCTCGCGGCGGTTGGAGTGGCCGTATTCCTTCGCCTGCGCGGCGACGTGCTCGAGCGAGATGACCATATCGCCGAGCGGGACGAGGCCCGTTCCGGGGTCGGCGTCCTCCTCACCCGGCAGCTCGCCGGGGGTAAGCTCGAACATTGGGAAACTCAGCACGTCCGTCGCGCGATCGACCTCGCGCATTTCGCGGTTGATCTCGTGGATGGTCTCATCGTCCGTCAGCCGCACGCCGATCTCACAGGGAAAGTCCACCCCCTCGGCGGCGAGCGCCGTGCGGATGACCTTGCGGATGAAGGCGCATTTGCTGTCGCTCACGCCGGGCACGTCCGACGTGATGGGAATATAATGTCTCTTTGCCATCACTTTTTCCTCTTTTCGTTTCGCGCGGCCTCATAGTCCGCGTAGGCCTTGATGATGCGCTGGACCATCACGTGGCGCACCACGTCCTGGTCCGTGAGCTCGCAGATGCCGATGCCCTCCACGTCTTTGAGCACGCGCACGGCCTGCTTGAGGCCGCTCATCTTGTCCGCCGGCAGGTCGATCTGCGTCACGTCGCCGGTGATGACCATTTTTGAATTAAAGCCCATGCGCGTCAAAAACATTTTCATCTGCTCGCAGGACGTGTTCTGCGCCTCGTCCAAAATGATAAAGCTGTCGTCCAGCGTGCGGCCGCGCATAGGCGAGCGGCGCGACCTCGATATTGCCGCGCTCTAAATATTTCTGGTATGTCTCCGCGCCGAGCATGTCGAAGAGCGCGTCGTACAGCGGGCGCAGGTACGGGTCGACCTTGCTCTGCAGATCGCCCGGCAGGAAGCCGAGGCGCTCGCCCGCCTCGACCGCGGGGCGCGTCAGGATGATACGGTTCACCTTGCGCTCGCGGAACGCCGCGACCGCCGCGGCGACGGCGAGGTACGTTTTGCCCGTACCTGCGGGGCCGACGCCGATGGTGATGGTGTTTTTCAAAACGGACTCGATGTATTTTTTCTGTCCGATGGTCTTGGGCTTGATGGGGCGGCCCTTGGAGCTGATGCAGATGACGTCCTGCGTCAGCTCGCTGATGCGGTCCTCCTGTCCCGCGCGCACGAGCGAGATCACGTAGCGCACATTCTGCTCGGTGATGGGTTCGCCGCGGTTTGAGATCGTGAGCAGTGCATTAAGCGCCTTCACGGCGAGCATCGTGTCCTCGACCTCGCCGTTCACGCGCAGCTCGCCCTCGCGATTGGAAATGGTGACCTTGAATTCCGATTCGATCAGCCGCACGTTCTCATCGAATGAGCCGAACAAATTGACCGCCTGCTCCATGCGTTCGATGCTGATGCGCTGTTCCATGCTGTGTTTCCTCCTGAAAAAATGTTGACGCCGGCCGGTCGCGGCTGACGGTGTTATCCTTCACTGACGGCAATGGGCACCTCTTTTCCGATCTGCTCCTCACACTCGGCGGAGAGCGTCACGACGAGGGTGTCGCCCTCCACAGCGGTCGAAAAGCGCCGCTGCGTCACGCTGCCAGTCTCCCCCAAGAGGGCGGCAAGATACGTTTCGAGCATGTCTTTTCCCTGCGCCTCCGCGTCGGCGCGGGAACGTGGTGTTACTTCCAATTCGTAGGGCAGCAGCGTTTCCGTCTCCCATGTGACGGGCAGGGCAAAAAGGCCAAAAAGCGTCCATTGTGTTTGATTCTTTATTTTATCACAATCAACATTGCAAATGCTACTCCCTTTTGCACCAATTTTCAACCGATTCTCGCCCCAAATCAAGGTATGGCTGCGCTTTTCTTTTCCGGTGTAAACCTTCTTTTCATACGTGAGCGGCACGCAGACGGTGAGGTCGTACCATGTCCGTGCCCAGACTTCGCCCTTGCCCGCTAAAAAGCGCGTCGTCACGCTCGGCTTTTCTGTGCCGCCCGTGTCCACCACGCCCGCGATCAAAAGCTGGCCCTGCTGTACGCTCGTACCGGGCAGGACTCTTTTCTCCCCATCCAGCGCGCGGACCTTGGTGATAAGGCCCGGCTTTGCCGCGATGACGTTCGTCGGCTCGCTCTCGTTTACCCGCTCGGGTGCGCGCACGCGCTCGCGCACCTGCACATAGGCCTTGCAGCCGCGCACGTTGACCGCCACCCAGCAGAGGTCCTTGAGCTCCGGCAGCACGCGGTTGCAGATATCCTGCGAGCGGAACGAATAGATGAACGTTCCGCGGTGGACGCCGTGCTCGCGCAGGGCATGCAAAATCGTCTCAGTCGGGACGGTCTCGTTGCCCGTGACCTCAAAATCCCAGATGAAAAGCGAGTTGACGAGCAGCAGCGCCGCACACAGAATGCCGCCGGCGAACAGTGCGTGGCGTCGGCGCAGGCGCGCGAAGAAAAACGGCGTGCCCGCCGTGCGCTCGATAGATACCTCCGCCCCGCAGCCCTCGGCGGCACGGCGCAGCGCGCGCAGGTCGCCGCGTGCCACGCAGAACGACAGCGCCGTATCGTCGATCCACCTGACGTCCCAGAATTCGATGCCCCGCGCGGAGCAGAGGTTCAGCATCCGCTCGGGGTACGCGCTCTTTGCGCGCACGCATACACTGCCGCGCAGCAGCTTGACGGCTTTTTTCAGCATAGCTCCCTCATCTCACATATTCCACGGCATCGATCTTGCCGAAGATGCGCACCTCGCTGTCGGTCATGCTGCGCAGCGTCAAATTCTGCCCGCGCACGCGCAGGATGAGCGAGCCCGCCCCCACGTCGATCTGCTCTGTTCCGTAGGATAAGATCCCGCTGTGTCCCTCCAGAAAGAGCTGCCGGTCGCCCAGCATCTCCACATGGCACAGCCCCGCCACGATGTCCGCCGGCAGGTCAAAGAGCTCTGCCATGCGCGCCAGCATGCGCTGCGGCCGTTCGTTTCGTTCCATCGTCCATCTCCCCTTTGGGCAAAGCCTATGCGCCCTTTCGCGCGGATTTGCCTGTCCCAGGCGGGCAAGTTCGGCTTGCCCCGCGCATAGACTCGTCTGGAAGGTCAGGTGATGGCATGAAAATAAGAGACCGTTTGCCGCTTCTGGCGGTGCTGTGCTGCTTTTCCGCACTGCTGCTGTTGCCGGAGGTCAGCGCACAGGCGGCGCGGGACGCGATGCTGCTCTGCGCGCAGACGCTTATCCCGTCGCTGTTTCCGTTTTCGTGCTCTCGTCGCTGCTCATCGCCTGCGGCGCGTCGGAGCTGCTCTCTGCGCTTTTGTCGCCGCTGATGCGGCCGCTGTTCGGTCTTTCGGGTACGGGCGCGGCCGCACTGGCGCTGGGCCTCTGCGGCGGATACCCTGTCGGCGCACGGACAGCTGCCGAGCTTGTGGAAAACGGTGCACTGTCGCGAGACGAGGGCGAGCGGCTGCTCGCCTTCTGCAACAACGCAGGGCCAGGGTTCCTGCTCGGCGTGTGCGGCGCGGGCGTGTTTTCGTCCAGCCGCGCGGGCGCGGCGCTGTATCTCATCCATGTCGCCGCGGCGCTCTGCGCCGGGCTTCTCATCTGCCGCGCGTTGCCGCCGGTGCCGCATGGAACATATCCGCACAAAAGCGCAAAAGCGCAGCATCTTTCCACAGCCTTTCCCGCGGCGGTGCAGAACGCGCTGACGGGATGCCTCAATGTGAGCGCGTTCGTCGTGTTTTTCACGGTGCTTGCGCGGCTGTTGCTGCACTTTCTGCCGGAGGCCTTCGCCTCATCGCTCCCCTGCGCGCTGCTGCTTGGATTTTTAGAGCTCACGAGCGGCGTGCTGTCGCTTCCCTGCTCGCGCGCAGGCTTTCTCGCCTGCGCGGCGCTGCTCGGCTGGGGCGGGATGAGCGTCCACTGCCAGACGCTCAGCATGCTCGCGGCCTCTCCCCTCTCCGCGCGGTATTATCTCAAGGGAAAGGTGCTGCAAGCGCTGCTGTCACTGCTCCTTGCCCTGCCCGCGCTGCCGGTTCTGTTTCCCTGACGCTCACGGCTCCGCCCCTGTGATGGTGCTCGCCACCTGCGAGATCACGTCCGCCACCGCGTCGTCGAAAAGGTGCATATACACCGCGCTCGTCACGGATGTTGAGCTGTGCCCCAGCGCCTTCGAGATGCTGAACATCGGCACATTCTGGCTGTTGGCGACGCTCGCAAAGCTGTGGCGCAGCCCGTGGAGCGAGATCGGCGGGAGGCCCTGCGCGGCGATGAACTGCGCGATACGCCGTCACAGAACGTCCGGCTGATAGGGCTTTCCCGCCTCGTTGACGGCGACGTAGCCCTCGGGGTTATATTTAGGGTCCTGCTTCCGCCGCCTTTCCCAGTCGCGATACAGTCGTTTGAGCAGTGCAGCCAGTCCTCCACAAAAACGCCCCTGGGCGCGCTCATGCCGCCGAGCAGCTGCGCGCGGCGGTACTCGGCGATGACCTGCTCGGCCTGCTCCATCGTGGGATAGGTGCGCGTGCGGCGCACGCGCCTGCCGTTTTCGCCGTCGTAGTAGAGCGAGACATAGTAAAGGTGTGGTTCCTGTCGTCATACGACAGGTTCCGTTTGAGCGTTTTTCTCATGCGTTTCTTCCTCTTTCCGTCGTTATGATCTTTTCTGCATTTTGTGCAGAAAATAAAAAAATCACCGCTGCATGAGCAGCGGTGTTTTTTAGCGAATAAAATCAGGCGTTCTTCGCGATCTCGACGAGCTTGGTGAAAGCGACGGGATCGTTGATGGCCATCTCGCTGAGCATCTTGCGGTTGATCTCGATGCCGGCGGTCTTCAGGCCGTGCATGAACGTGGAGTAGTTCATGCCGTTGAGCTTGCAGGCTGCGGAGATACGGGTGATCCACAGGGAGCGGAAGTCTCTCTTCTTCAGGCGGCGGCCGACATAAGCGTAGGTCAGGGACTTCATGACCTGCTCGTTGGCCATCTTGAAGTGGCGGGATTTGTTGCCCCAGTAGCCCTTGGCGAGCTTGAGGGTCTTGTTTCTTCTCTTGCGCGTCATCATCGCGCCTTTAACACGTGCCATATTGTATAAGCCTCCTTAAAGCGTATCGTTGTAAATTATTTGTAGGGGATCATCTTGCGGATCGTGCTGGCAGTGGTCTTGTCAGCATAGCCGCCCTGACGCAGACGACGCGTACGCTTGGTGGGCTTCTTGGTCAGGATGTGGCTCTTGAAAGCCTTGGCGACCTTGACCTTACCGGACTTGGTCAGATTGAATCTCTTTTTGGAACCGCTGTGGGTTTTCAGCTTGGGCATAGTAGTTTCTCCTTTTCGTATTTGTAGTGGCGCTCAAAGTTACTTTCCCGCCTTGGGGGAAAGGAAGATCGACATGCTGCGGCCTTCCATTTTCGGCTCTTTATCCAGGTTGGCGACCTCGGCGACGGACTCTGCAAAGCGCACAAGAAGATCGCGGCCGATGTCCGTGTGTGCCATCTCGCGGCCGCGGAAGCGGACAGAGACCTTGACACGGTTGCCGTCGGCAATGAATTTCTGGGCGTTTTTGAGCTTGGTGTTAAAATCGCCCACGTCGATACCGGGGGACATGCGCACTTCCTTGATCTCGACGACATGCTGGTTCTTTCTGGCTTCCTTTTCGCGCTTGCCCTGTTCAAAGCGGAACTTGCCGTAGTCCATGAGCTTGCACACAGGCGGCTTGGCCTGCGGCGAGATCTTGACTAAGTCAAGCCCCTGCTCGTCGGCGATGTGCTGCGCCTGCGCGGCAGACATGATGCCGAGCTGCTCGCCGGTCGCACTGATGAGACGGATTTCGCTGTCCCGGATCTCTTCGTTGATCTGATGCACGTTGCTGCTAATACCGAAGCACCTCCGTTTTTCATAAAGAATTTGGCAAACAAAAAACGAGCACAGAACATTCTGCACCCGTACCATGACACAAAAAAGCCCGAAGGCTTTGTTTTCCACGATTGACCCCTTCGCTTTGCTGGGGGTGAGAACGAATGCACCGCTCTTCTTTGTTTTGCTTAAGTAGTATATGCTCTATTTTCCGGTTTGTCAACAACAATTTGCCCGAAAAAGTGAAAATCCCACGGTATATTTTTACTTTTGCTCGTCAACACTATGTCTGCAAGCAAGAAAAGCGAAAGGAGGCGAGCACATGAAGGAGCGCAATAATCAGAACAAGAACCAGAATCAGGAAAACACCAATCAGAACCAGAACGGCAACCAGAATCAGAACAACCAGAACAAGAACAACCGCTGATT
>ENA-OQHF01001031-OQHF01001031.1-human-gut-metagenome-genome-assembly--contig:-NODE-1031-length-15938-cov-3.434950_pt1 | contig 15938 bp, 18 predicted proteins | sample MGYA00242559_ERZ504709 | MGnify/ENA primary metagenome ERZ504709 (study PRJEB26092, sample SAMD00036203) | human gut metagenome | host: Homo sapiens | study: EMG produced TPA metagenomics assembly of... | reverse complement strand
TTAGTACCCTGCATTACTGCAACGCACCGAGTTTAGCTACACGGCTCACTGGCGATTACCGTGACCGGACTTACACCGGCTAGTGTGGTCCAGCTTCGCTGGACACACAACGTAAATGAAAGAAAAATCGGTACAGACAAATATGATTTCCTTTGTGAGCCATGGAGCTGGGATTCTAAAATTTCGTGAAGCCTCTGCTTCACAAAATTTTTGCTCAGAAGCCCAGCGGAATGCCCGGCGAACAGGAACATCATATTTCGTCTGTACCATTGCATTATCTGCTAAGTCAGTTAAAAATCACGAACTTGTGAAAGGACGCTTATATCTGCCCTTCAAGCCCTAAGAAAGCACCACAGAATCTGCGACACTACGTCCGTTAAACTCCGGTTAAATTGTTTCCAGATCATATTCGTTGGTGCCGAGTCCGATTTTGACTGCGTGCTCAATACAACTCTTCCACTCGGTATCCGGATGTGTCATATGGAAGTGATCATGATCACATTCCTCATGATGCTCATGTGCATGCGCAATATTCTTTCCAAGAACACTGCTCTCTACCGGTGTTGCCTGATTGCAGAGATCCGCACATGCCTGATCCAAAGCTACCGGATCAAAAGAAGCTAACATCCCAATGTTCGGAAGAATCGGAATATCATTCTCTGGATGACAGTCACAGTTTGGTGATACGTCACAGATCAGCGAAACATGGAAACATGGTCTGTTCTGACAGACTGCGAGACTGTACTCTGCCATTTTGTAATTCAGCATTGCAACAGAGTCCGCATAATCTGCTGAAATTGCATCCTTTGGACAGACTGCAAGACATCTTCCGCAGCCAACACATTTATCATGATCAATTTTTGCTTTGTGATCTGTGATGACCGGCGCTCCGTGTGCACAGATTCTGCCGCAGGCTCCACAACCTATACATGCTTCGGTTGCGACACTTGGTTTTCCTTCGCAATGCTGCTCCATTTTCCTGCTCTCGAGCCACATCCCATACCGATATTTTTAATTGTTCCGCCAAAACCTGCCGTCTCATGTCCCTTGAAATGTGTCAGGGAAATAAATACATCTGCATCCATGATCGCAGAACCGATCTTTGCCTCTTTCACATACTCACCGTTGACTGGCACAAGTGTTTCATCTGTTCCCTTTAAACCATCTGCGATCAGCACATGACATCCGGTCTGATATGGGGAAAACCCATTCACATAAGCGGTTTCCAGATGATCCAATGCATTCTTTCTGCTTCCAACATAAAGTGTATTACAATCTGTTAAAAATGGTTTTCCACCAAGTTCCTTTACATAGTCTGCTACCACTCTTGCATAGTTCGGACGTAAGAACGCAAGATTTCCATATTCTCCAAAATGAATTTTAACCGCTGCATACTTATCCTTAAAATCAATGTTTTCAAATCCGGCAGTTTTCATAAGACGATGAAGTTTCTGAAGCAGATTTTCATTGCCTGTTGCCTTAAAAGATGTAAAATATACTTTCGATTTCTCCATAATTCCTCCTTGGTTTTGCTTTTACTGCTTTTCTATATGATAACCCCTGACCCCCTGTTAAAGTCAAGATTTTTCTCAAGTTATCGCGGCAGTCGCCAAAATCTCATGCAAGCAAAGACTTTGGCTCGTTGCCCGCATAAACACAGACTCCCGGTGTGGATTCCTGCTAAAAACCCACACCGGGAGTCTGTATTTATCGCCCTGATTGCTGTATTTCCGAAATATTGCTCTCTTCTAAAAATCATCTGTCATCTTAGTCCAGCAGATTCTGCATACTCTCAAGACCAATCAGCAATGTCGAGCTGTTATGTAACAGTGCGGATGTGGTCGGCTGGATCACACCTGTCACACCAAGTACAATGAGCAGGGAATTAAATCCTACGATTCTGCGGTAATTCTTTTTGATTCGCTCCATCAGACTGTCACTCAATAATTTTAAGGTGACGATCTGGTACAGATCATCTGAGCTTACCGTGATATCTGCGATCTCTCTTGCAATCTCAGCTCCGTCGCTGATGGCAATTCCGACATTGGCTGCAGACAATGCAGGGGAATCGTTGATACCGTCACCGATCATGATGACTTTTCTTCCGGCTGCCTTTTCTCTCTCCACAAAGCTTGCCTTATCTTCCGGCAGTACTTCCGAATAATATTCATCCACGCCGACACGCTTTGCGATCGCCGCTGCAGTACGCTCACTGTCTCCTGTCATCATGACAACCTTGGACAAACCAGCCCGTTTTAATGACTGAACAACTGCCGAGGCTTCCTCACGCAGAGGATCTTCGATACAGATGACTGCTGCAAGTTTTCCTTCAATTGCAAGATACAGATGAGAGTATTCCTTCGGCAGTGCGTCAAATTTTGCCTGTTCTCCTTCCGGAATCACACAATTTTCATCTTCAAATACAAAATGTGCACTTCCGATCACGGCACGTTTCTCATTGATTGTCGAAGCAATTCCATGTGCAACAATGTACTCTACTTTGCTGTGCATCTCCTCATGTTCGAGGTTTTTCTGTGTTGCTGCATCCACAACAGCTTTTGCCATGGAATGAGGAAAATGCTCCTCTAAGCATGCTGCAATACGGAGCAGTTCGTCCGTGCTTTCTCCGTTAAATGATACGACATCTACAACCGTTGGTTTTGCCTTGGTAAGCGTTCCCGTCTTATCGAATACAATGGTATCTGCCTCCGCAACCGCCTCTAAATATTTACCACCTTTTACTGTGACATTGTAAAGACTTGCCTCACGGATCGCAGATAAAACAGAGATCGGCATTGCAAGTTTTAAGGCACAACTGTAATCCACCATAAGAATGGACAGTGCCTTTGTCACATTTCTTGTGAGCAGATAAGTTAAAATCGTACCGCCAAGACTGTAAGGCACCAATTTATCTGCCAGATGCTCTGCTTTGCTCTCTGCACCGGATTTTAACTTTTCAGAATCCTCGATCATTTTTACGATCTTTTCAAAACGGCTGGAACCTCCAACCTCTTTTACAAGAATGGTAAGTTCGCCCTCTTCCACAACGGTTCCTGCGTAAGCCGTGCTCTCTACGGTCTTTCTCACCGGGACTGACTCGCCTGTTAAAGAAGCCTGATTTACCATCGCCTCTCCCTCAGCAACAACACCGTCAAATGGAATGATATTTCCCATATGAACAACCACTTTGTCTCCGGCTTTGATCTGGGAAGTCGGAACTAACACTTCCTGTCCACCGCTTACTAACCATACTTTTCCCACATTTAAGGACATGGTTCTCGCCAGATCATCCACAGATTTTTTATGTGTCCACTCTTCCAATAATTCACCAATTCCAAGCATGAACATAATGGAACCTGCGGTATTAAAATCACCTCTAAGAACTGAAACACCGATGGCAGTTGCATCTAAAACCGGAACTTCGATCTTTCCTGCTGCAAGTGTTGTTAGTCCTTTCCAGATATATTTTACGGAGCGGAGTGAAGTGAGACAGATACGGATCGGATAAGGAAGGATCCAGCGTCTTGCGTAATGGAACACAATCTTACCAATTAATTTTTCCTGGTAGGTATTGTTTAACTCCCTTCCCGAATTCTCGATCAGACCTTCCGGTACTTCCACATCCTCGTAGTGGAAACCACGGAGTAATTCGATGATCGTCTGTCTGTCACCTACATAAGAGATCACTGCGTCGCAGGTTCTGTCGTAAACTTTTGCAAATGTTACTTCTTTCTGGCTGTGTAAAAAATAAAGAAGTGTATCTGCCTGTGCATAACTCATGCGGTTCTGTACTGCGTGGATACGCATTCTTCCTTTTGCCTCGTGCTTTATCATAAATTTCATTATTCTTACATCCTTCCAGTTATGCGGTCTGTACTTACCAGACCACATATGTCAATCTGTTTCCTCTTACTTAAGGAAGAGGCTGCCACACGTTTCCTGTGCGACAGCCTCTTTACGAATCCACCTCTTATGCTTCTGCTGGCTCGGAAGCTTCTTCTACAACTTCCTCTGCTTTCTCTGCGTCCTCAACAACTGCTGCCTCTTTTGCTGCTGCACGTTCTTCATTGATCGTCTTTGCATCTTCATAGATGTCACCAGCATTCTCCTGAACAGTTGTCACTGTTTTCATTACACAGTCCTTAGCTCTTAAAACCGCTGCTGTACACTGTGTATATACTTTCTTCGCATCATCACTGGCTAAAATCTTAACACCAGCTGTTCCAAATAATGTACCTCCTGCAAATAATGCAATTTTCTTCCAATCTACCATGATAAAATCCTCCTTTTTGTATTTCATGAAAGCAGTTTTCTTCTTCCGCTGTCTTCATTTTTATTATGATTTTTTCATAAAACACAATGTTTTCCTGTGTTTCGTACCGATTATAATTCGCTTTATATCAGTTACACAAGCCTAACGTATTTTATTGATAAATTTTATCATGTTCTGTTTTTATCTGTTGATGATCACACGGTCTCTGCCTCTCTCCTTTGCGAGATAAAGTTTTTCATCCGCCTGCCGGTAAACGTCCGAAACATCCATACCGTCTGCAAACTGTTCCACACCACAGCTGAATGTAAATGCCCGGTTCTTTTTCTGTTTTCCAAACAGTCTGTAGTCTGCGCTCATTTTCGCCAGCATATGGCGAATCTCCTCCTCCGTCACATCCGGCAGGATCAGCATAAACTCTTCTCCACCAAATCTCACTGCGATTCCATCTGCTATCAGATTACGTTCCAGTATCCTCGCAAATTCAATGAGCACTTCATCTCCAAAAGCATGTCCGTATTCATCATTGACCTTCTTAAAAAAATCCAGATCGATCAGTGCCGCATAAACGTCTTTCTTCCCTTTCTGTGCCAGCCGCTCAAGATAGCGGTTCAGATATCTCCGGTTATATAACCCGGTCAGCGCATCATGATCTGCCGCCTGTTCCAGCTGTCTGCTAAGACTTGTGAGTTCTTCCGCCTGCTTTTTCTGCTGCACATTTAAAATGATCGTGATCGTAAACACACTGAAAAGTACGATCATCAATGAACAGACCGTAGAGTTTAACTCACTCTCAGCCGTTACCAATTCCACATCCACCGGATGATAATATGCAAGGATGACCGCTGACATATCCACCAGAAAAGCGAGACATCCGAAGATCACTGCCGCAGTCGTTGGAAGAAAGGTTGCAATTGCCACCATGGCGAGCACCATATACACGATCGTTCCCGTCTGGTAAATGTAATAAAGTATCGGAAACTCGAAAAAAGTGATCAGTGTAATGATGACATAGGCTGCACGCTTCACATGTCTTGACCGGATACCCCAAAATGTCATTCCAAATATGACCAATGTACACAGGGCACAAAAAATCGTCGGCGCACTGAGTCCATAAATATACACATTTCCAACAAATCCAAACAGATTTCCAATACTTCCTGCTGCTCCCAGCACATAAAACTGTCTCAGTCCAACATTGACAGATGTATCAAATAAGCGGTTCATAACCGTTCCTCTCTCACTTCCAGCCGGATTTTCGGATCAAAGCTGTTTTTCTTCATTTTACCATAATATTCTTAAAAAACAAGAAAAGTTGTTTTTCATGGAAAAATATATTTTCTATTGTCTGGCTCACCTTTTTGCGGTAAAATAGTCTCGGATTTTTCATATGGTAAAGTACAAACAGGAAAATCTCACAGGTACTTTCGTCAGAAGAAGGAAGGAGGAAAAAGATAGCATGCGGTCTGTCAGACAAAAATATATCAGTCTCATACTCATTCTCTCTATGTTTTTCCTCGGAATGTGCTGCGGCAGCACACAGGCAGATTCTTCTCTGATGTATGGAATTCTCCATCACACAGACAGTGTTTTCGTAAATTCCGGCGTTGATGATTTACCGGAGCAGCTTTCCACCGATACCACGGAGCGTATGGTCTCAGCCAATGCATATCTCCGTCAGGAAGGCAGACGCATAAACACACGCACAAACCGTGCAGTCAACTGTCTGTTTCTGATTGTGGAACTTCTTTCACAATTGTTTCCCGTCATTTTTGCATGCAGCGTTTTAAGTCAGACTTATCACGCACCGGGCAATCATGTCATCGTTCGTTATATCCACAAGAAGGATGGCAAGAAAAATAATGAAACCATATAATTCCTACTGATTTACCGCACATTTTATCCGCGGTCTTATTTTGGTACGCAAAAACCTCATTTACAGGATATCTGCGCCCCAAATGCGCAGGTGTCAGAAAGGTATGGTTCTTATGGTTGAACATATTTTATTTGCAGTTCTTACTGCTGCCGTTATCGGTGCCGGCATTTTTATGTGGTGGTTTGAAAATCACGACGATAAAACAGGCTCTAAAAATGAAAAAGAAGGGAACTAAGTTATTATGAATATCGGATTAATTATTTTTGCAATTGTTGGATCAATTATTGGTCTTGCCTCTACATTTTACATTGTGATCTCCATGTTTTGGATTCTCGGTGCTAAGATTGTGCGCAAAATCAAACATGGCACTCCACTGTATGATTAATATCATATAAAAACGCTCCGCAGGCTGTTGTACTCCTGCGGAGCGTTTTATTCTTCGTCATTCATGCGGCAAACGGCATCTGATCCAGCTATCATTTTTCCCCGGAAAAGACCGGAATACGCTTCTTACCAGAATATCCAGTAAATCAGCCCCAGTACCCAGCTTGAAACTATCCCATATAAGATCACAGGACCGGCGATCGTAAAAATCTTACATCCGATTCCAAAAACCTGCCCTTCTTTCTGAAACTCGATCGCCGGGGCAGCCACACCGTTGGCAAAACCTGTGATCGGCACAAGCGCCCCCGCGCCTCCCCAGTTTGCGATCGACGGATAAATGTTAAATCCCGTCAGGATCACGCTGAGCAGGATCAGAAGCATGCTGCACCAGCCTCCGGAGGTGTCTTTGTCCAGTCCATAATTTTCGCACGTATTTAAAATGAACTGCCCGATACAGCAGATGATCCCACCGGTAAAAAAACGCCTTTACCATATTAAAGATCAGATTGTGCGTCGGTGTCACCTGTTTCACATAATCGTTATATGCCTGATCGCGCTCTCTCGTATCCTTGCTGTGCACGGTCTGATTCAGTTTCTTTATCTGCTCTGTCTCTTTATCTGCCATTTTCTGTGCCTCCTGTATCCACATATTTTATGTTCCTGTTTTTTTGTCCGGCATAAATCCTCTCTCTTATCTTGCCTTTTTTACTGTAAAATATGCATAACACAGGTTCTGTAATTCCATGAACCGGCCAATATTTTTTCTTACTTTCAAAGAATAAGTATCTCTTATTTTTTTCTTTGTTTTATATAAGCAATCCTAATGGAATTAGATTACATTATGCATTGAATCACTTACTATTTGTAGTATAATGTTGATAGAATCTGTCGGCATACACTGTTTCAGGAAAACGCTGCGGATCGACCACAATGAAGTAAATGGAGCATGCCATGAAAAAATATATTTGTCTCTTTCTTTCAACCTTGATGTTTCTCACCATTTTTTCCCCTGTCAACTGCTATGCCCGCGATGGAAAAAAAGTCATCCGGGTAGGTTTTTACACAATGGATAATTATCAGGAGTGTGATGAGAACGGAAACTACAGCGGCTACTTCGTGGACTATCTCCGGGAGATCAGCCAGTATACCGGATGGGAATATGAATTTATCCAGATGAATTACTCAGCATGCCTGAAATCCTTAAATGACAGAAATATTGACCTTGTCTGCGGTGTAGACTATTCTTCCTTCCGGACAAGCACTCTTGACTTTTCTGCACAGCCGGCGGTCACAACCCATTACGAACTGTATGCGCTGAAGGATAACGATACCTATTACTATAACGACTATGCGGATTTCGATGGAATGAGCATTGGCGTTCTTGCAAGCTGTAACCATTTAGACGCTCTGGATGACTATGCGGCTGCACACCATTTTTCTTTTGAGAAACAATACTTTGGAAACACAGCACAGCTGGAAAAAGCGCTTGAGGACAACACTGTGGATGCCATTTATGCTACAAATGTTTCCCACCCTTCGGAGAAAAAGATCCTTGCAAGCCTTCCTTCTTTCCCGCTTTATTTTGTGACTTTTAAGGGAAATCCGATCATGGAATACTTAAACTATGCCCAGACTGTGATCTTAAACGTCAATCCCAACTTTGAACACGACCTCTACAACACTTACCAGCGGGATATCCGGAATTACCGCTGCGAATTTACCCGGGATGAGTTAGACTATCTTGCCACAGCGCCGGAGATTACAGTGACCTGTGACCCTTCGAATGCACCAATTGAAGGTTACAATGAAAATACACAGACCGCTTCCGGCATTGCTGCGGATGTTCTCGATCTTGTCAGCCAGTATACCGGCCTGCATTTCCGGTATATAAAGTCTGACAGTTTCTCCGATGCCCTGTCGAAGCTTCGGTCACATGAGATCAATATGCTTACGGCACTGGCACACGATTATTCATGGGCTGAGCAGAATCATGCACTTCTGACAACCCCTTATCTGAACTCGTCCATTGTGGTTGTACGGAATAGCAAACCACAGAGCCATGAGAGGGATATCGTTGCACTGCCGAACAGCTTCAATCTCACAAATTCCATTCTGGACAATCCGGAATATGATACCGAGGATGTGGTTTACTATGATACGATCGAGGAATGTTTTCAGGCTGTGCTGTCCGGCAGTGCAGACTGTACTTATGCCGACAACTATAGTGCCAACTATCTGCTCTCGCAGGTAAAATACCGTAATTTGTCCTCCACAACGCTCACTGCCATGACAGAGGCTGCTTCCTTTGGTCTGTCTGACCAGTGCGATCCAAGACTGCTCAGCATTATCAATAAGGGACTGGCGTGTATTTCCTCTGAACAGCTGGATTCCATTGTTCTTCAGAACTGCAGTTATAGGGAGGATCCGTCCCTCTTTACCCTTGTTTATGCTTATCCGCGCATTTCCATTCCGATTATTCTGGCAGTCAGTATGGCACTGCTCTCGCTGCTGCTGGGTATTCTGCTGGTTCATAGCCGGAAAACAAAAGAGATCAGGGTCATGTCGGAGACAGATGCCCTCACCGGTCTTTATAACCGGAGGGCTGCCGAAGATCATATTTCAAGACAAATGCAGGAAGATGGCAAAAATCCTGACTGTGTACGTCCACTGATCAGTATCGATCTGGACAAATTCAAACAGGTGAATGATACTTATGGACATTTAGAAGGGGATGCTCTCTTAATTGCGGTTGCAGACACGCTCCGCACATCTGTCCGCAGTTATGACATTGTAGGACGCATCGGTGGCGATGAATTTGTTGTGTACCTCTCAAATGTCACAGACAGACAAAATGCCATGGCAGTTGCAGAAAAACTGTGTCAGGTCATCCGCGGACTCTCCACCATGAAAAAAGAATGGAGCAATATTTCTGCGAGCATTGGAATCTCATTTGCCGATCATCCAGATATTAAGATGGAAGAACTCTATATTTCGGCTGATAAAGCTATGTACTCCGCCAAAGGAAACGGAAGAGACCAGTATCAGACCCTCTGATGTCCCAGCAGGATGTCACTGTGGAATATTGACACTCCACAGATACTGTTCTCCCTTTCCCCATAAAAGCAGTTCCTTCATCTGCCCGTCATATAGTTCATCCGGACGGAATTCTTTTAAAATATGGATCAGATAAGTCTCTTTTTCATCCTTGGGGCTGATCTGATCTAACTTTTTGTCTAATAGTTCCCGAAGTTCCAGCGGTTTTATATCATCTGGAATCTCAAATCCCCCGATTTTTCCGGCAACCCCTGCTCCGTAATAAAATTCATAATTTCCAAGCATTACTGCTTTCTGCATATTACATTTTAAGATCACGCTCTGGCGTGCGATGGATGTGACCATATCCGTCATTCTCTCTTTCGTCTTGTGCAGACATACTCCCACTGCTTTGGGCTGTGTCTGACTGTTCTTATTTTTTATCTTATGCCATAATTCACGTTTTTCCGTCAAATACCATGCTGACCATATAACAATGTCTCTGTGCTGTCCTTCTGACAAATGCCTGTGAAATGTTTTCTCCAGACTGTCCTTTCTGCATCAGGGCGGTGTCATGTGATGTCCAAAATACCAGAACGCTCCTGCACATTTTCCAAATGCCATAAACAGCATGATCCAGGAAAGTCCTTCTTTTATCTGGAATCTTCTGAAGATGATCGGGAACGTATTTAAGATTTCCTGCCAGTGCCACTGCAATACATCCCACAAAAATACCTGCACAGAAACCATATACATACAAGAGCCAGTGCCCGACCGGAAGGCTGATATCTGTAAATACCGACATAATTGTGCCAAAAATCCCACCAAGCACGATCATATTTTCAAAAAGAATGGTACTTTCCGCCCGGTTGCATTTTGCAATCATTCTTGGCACGACACCGATGACTATGATAAATGCAAAGGTTCCCGCTGCCACTCCGACACCGGAGGCAAGTCCGATAAATCCGAGAAATAAATGTTTAATCCACATCAACACTGTGTCCTCTTCTCTCTGCGTTATTGATGAAAGCGGTATCCAGATCTGTCTCATATTTCCGCATCTCGATCTGGATCGGTGTTGGATCATGCGTGATTTTCTTGTGTCCTACATGGTTGAAAAACACAATAATCCCAACGGCTAGTCCAATACTGTAGCAGATTTCCAGTTCTGTGATGCCATTTGATTCCGTTCCCGTGATCTGCTGATAAAACTTTGCAAAAACATCTGTCACACCTACGTCATTGTTAAAAGCCATGATCGTAAAAGCCGCTCCAAAGAAAATCAGGATACACAAAATCACTGTCTTCAGACAATTCATCCACACCGGTTTTTCCGGGGACTTCACATACTCTACGATAAAGTCTGATTCTCCCTCATTGCTGATGTCCAGATTCGGGTAGTCCTCATGGATCAATTCGATCACTTTTAATACGGAAAACACGACAAGCGTATTCTTTTTCTTCTGCTCATCCTCCGCCCGGAAGGAATATAACTTCTTCTGCCTGATCTGACGCAGCGCCGCCTGATCCGTGCACTCCATCTTTGCCACATCACCGAGTGTCACACGGCGGTCTGTCACGACAATATTCTTTCCAATCTTTAAATAAAGCGTATCGCCTGCACTCATGCGTAGTTCCTGCTTTCCTCTGAAATAACTTCCTGTACGAGCATCCCATCCTTTGGCTCTCCTGCCTCTTTCTCGTTTGTCATATAATAAAACGCTGTTCCTGCCAGCAGTGCAAGCACAAGAAGCATAAGACAGATCCGATACTTTTTACAATTCATAATAATTTCGTCCTTTCTGTTTGATAAATGCGTCAGCTATTTTTTTTCAGTATGCACACCGATCATTCCTGCATACTATATTGCATTACTATGCTTCTTATTATGTATGTGATTGCTTTAAAATATACATACTATCTTTGATTTATTTCATTGCATTTTCCCCTAAAACATGATACCTTTTCATAGGACTACAACGTTTATTCAGGATAATTGCAAAACTCTTAGATAACGTAAATTAGAATGTGAAAATTTTGTCAAATTTCCACATTCCTCATAACATTAACAGGGAGTTTTGCAATTATCTGATACACTGATAAAAGAGGATAATTATGGCAGTAACGAAAGAAATTCTGACTCTGGCTGTCGAAACCGGAGATGCATTGCTCCGCAATGGTGCGGAAGTTTACCGCGTGGAAGATACGGTGCTTCATATTTTAAAAGCATATGAGATTACAGACTGTGATGTCTATGTGCTTTCCAATGGAATTTTTGCAAGTGCAAATGAAAATAAAGAAGATGCCTGCAGCATGATCCGTCATGTACCGCTCGGCTCTACCCATCTCGGAAGGATTGCTGCGTTAAATCAGCTTTCCAGAGAGATCTGTTCCCATGAATGTTCCCTGCGGGATGCCTGGGTGCGTTTAGAAGAATGTAAATCCATTCCAAAAAATAAAAACTGGGTGGAGATATTTTTCTGTGGAGTTGGCAGTGCCGGTTTCTGCTATCTGTTCGGAGGAACTGCCTTAGATTCTTTTGTTGCATTTTTTATCGGACTCGTGTTACAGATTTTCCTGATCGCTTCCGACAGGCATCTGGAATCCAAATTTATCACTAATATTTTAGGAAGCGGCATTGTCACTTTTTTAAGCCTGATCGTGCTCTCCGCAGGGATACCGATCCTGCAGGATAAGGTTGTCATTGGAGATATTATGCCGCTCGTACCGGGAATCGCACTGACAACGTCCATCCGCGACTTTTTCAACGGAGACTATTTATCCGGTGCGATCCATATGATCGATGCGATCTTAACTGCTTTTAGTATTGCCGTTGGCGTGGGCGCTGTTATCACGCTTTACCAGCTTGTCACAGGAGGTGCATTACTTCGATGATCATTCAGTTTCTTGTCAGCTTAGCTGCGACACTCTCTTTTGCTGTATTATTTTCTGCTGAAAAAAAACAGTTGTTTTTCTGCGGTCTGACAGGTGCCCTCGGCTGGATTGTCTACCTGATCTGCTTACAGTATCACACAGACAATGCCATCGCAAACCTGATCGCCACCTTTGCACTGACACTGGTTGCACGGATTCTTTCGGCAGTGCGCCGAACTCCGGTCACGGTGTTCCTGCTCACCGGAATCTTCCCACTTGTTCCGGGTGCCGGAATCTACTATACCTCCTATTACTTTATCATGGGAGATATGAGCCGGTTCTCACAGTACGGAATCAGTACTGTGAAAGTTGCCGGTTCGATCGTGCTTGGCATTATCTTTGGTTTTGCGCTTCCACAGAGCCTCTTTAACGGGCTTTCAAAGCTTGCGCATAAAGATTAACGTTTTGTATTTTTTATTGCTGTCCGGCGATCTTTGCCGCCAGATCCTCCAGATATTCCCAGCGCTCCATTTTCTCTTCGAGCAGTTGTTCTGTCTGTTCTTTTTCTTTTGTGATCTCATTCAATTTCACAAAATCACTGCTGAATTTTAAAGTCTGCGCATCCAGCTCTTCTATTTTTCTGTTCCAGTGCAGCGATATCATCTTTCGATCGTCTCATATTCTTTCTGTTCTTTATAACTGAATTTCAGTTTACGCTCCCTCTTCCAGGTATCCATGGAAGAAGTCTGGTTTTCTTTCTCCACAGAATCCACAGAAGTTGTCGTATCGTTTTTCGCATCCAGAATATGTCCCGCAGGCACTTTTCCTTCCTCTGCCAATCGGTTTACATAATCTGTGTACCCACCTTCATACTGACAGATCTTTCCATCTTCCTCGAAGGCAAAAATACGGTTTACGACACGGTCTAAAAAGTAGCGGTCATGGGAGACGGTGATCACGATTCCATCATAATTGTCAAGGTAATCTTCCAGTATCGTGAGTGTCCGGATATCGAGATCGTTTGTCGGCTCATCTAAAATCAGGACATTCGGTGCCTCCATAAGCACGCGCAACAGGTTCAATCTGCGCTTCTCTCCACCGGAAAGTTTTCCGATTGGACTGTACTGTTGCGAGGATGGGAATAAAAAGCGCTCTAACATATTGGACGCTGACACCAGACCATCTTTCGTCCTGACAAACTCCGCTGTATTTTTAATATAATCGATCACTTTCTCATTTGGATCCATGTAGGCAATTCCAGCATCTTTTGTGTTCTCAATCTCCTGCGTATAATATCCGATTTTGATTGTCTGCCCGATGGTTACAGTTCCTTCATCCGGCTGGATTCTCTGATCAATGATCTTCATTAGGGTTGTCTTACCGCTTCCATTTGCCCCGACAAACCCGATCCGGTCATTTTTCAGAAAAATATAAGTAAAATCACGGATCAGTACTCTCGAATCATAGCTTTTGGAAATATGCGAAAGTTCTACCGTTGTCTTTCCCATGCGGGAACTGATCGAGCTGATCTCCACACTTCCATCTGTCTGCGGTGCATCCTGATCCTTAAGTTTCTCATAGCGCTGGATTCTGCCCTTTTGCTTGGTAGTACGTGCCTTTGCGCCGCGGCGGATCCACTCTAATTCTTTCCGCAGGATATTCTGGCGTTTCCGCTCACTCGCCTGCTGCATCTCCTCGCGCTCTGCCTTAAGTTCCAGATACCCGGAGTAATTCGCATCATAGCTGTAGATGGAACCTTTATCCACCTCCACGATCCGGTTGCAGACACTGTCTAAAAAGTAGCGGTCATGGGTTACCATAATAAGTGCCCCGCGCCACTTTTTCAGGAAATCTTCCAGCCAGTCTGCCATAGCGGAATCCAGATGGTTGGTCGGCTCATCTAAGATCAGCACATCGCACGGCACTAAAAGTGCTGCCACAAGCGCAAGACGTTTGCGCTGTCCCCCAGAGAGTTCCCCTGCCTTCTGTTCAAAATTCGTAATGCCAAGCTTTGTCATCATTGCCTTTGCATCACTCTCTAAATTCCAATGTTCCACATGTTCTGCATGATTTCCTGCATTTTGATTTTGCTCTGATGTTCCTCCGACAAAATTCTGACTACTTTGCGCCAACACCGTATCAATCACTGACAATTCCGGATCAAATACCGGATTTTGCGGCAGATAACGCACCACGATATGGTTTGCACGGATCACCTGTCCTTCATCCGGTTCTTCAATGCCCGCTGCAATTTTTAACAGAGTTGATTTTCCGGTTCCGTTGATACCGATCACACCCACTTTTTCTCTTTCCTGCAAATAGAAAGACGCTTTCTCAAAAAGCTTCCTCTCTGTATATGTCTTCGTGATATCTGTTACACTGATAATATTCATAAAACTTATCTTTTACCTTCCATAATCTTCCGGCGCCGAATTGAAGTTGCGGATATACCGCAGACATTCCATTTCCGGCAATGGTTTTCCATAATAATACCCCTGGATATATTCCACGCCAAGGCGCTCCATCTCCTCACTCTGCTCTAACTTTTCCACTCCCTCGACAACCATTGGGATGCCAAGCTTCTGCATCGTCCTGATCTCATTTTCAATGACAATTCTGGCTGTCTCATTATTAAAATATGCCAATGTCATGTCTCTGTCCATCTTCACTTCCTGGAACGGAAACCGCATAAGATAAGAGCAGTTTGCATTTCCGGTTCCATAATCATCCATCGCAAAAGAGATCCCCGCATCTCCCAATTCTTTCATATGATGTTCCATAAGCGCCGGTGCATTGATTGCAGTGCTCTCCGTCAGTTCCAGCACGATCATGGAGGTTGGGATATGGTACTTCTGCAGGATCGGCAGAATTGCCTCTTTCAGATTCTGCTGCATACACTGCGCCACCGAAATATTGATCTGGATCGAGCGGATTCCAAGAGACATATTCGATAATACATGTTTAGATAAAAACTTACAGCACTCTTCTAACACGATCTCGCCGATACGTATGATGTCACCGTTTTTTTCTGCGATCGGGATAAATTCAGCCGGTGGAATATATCCAAGTTCCCCGTCAAACAGACGTGCCAATGCTTCGAGGGAAACAATTCTTTTTTCCTTAAGCGAATAGATCGGCTGGTAGTACACCTGAATGGAACGCTCACGGAGTGCGCGCTCTAAGATCATTTCAATCTGATTCTGTCTGTAATATCCCTCGATCATCTGCGCATCCGTCTCGATCACAGGCTCTTTCCCCGCATTGCCGGAAGCAACGGACGACAGGTAACTTCTGATTCCGAAAAATTCCGGGATTGTCGTAAAGTCCTTCGGATAATGCATGATCATAACGGTGTGATCCAGCAGAATATGGTTTTCTTCTATCTTCCATTCCTCAGAAAAACGCCCCTCAACAGACTTTACCATCTCCTGATACCGGTCTTTGTCTGTCATGACCACAAAGGTATCCGCATCACTGCGGAATACGTGAAACTTACCACCC